>Ga0208767_1000953_pt1 | contig 23450 bp, 22 predicted proteins | sample VirMetDEL_Mar_21_FD_184514 | JGI IMG/M metagenome (GOLD analysis project Ga0208767, IMG submission 184514) | Aqueous microbial communities from the Delaware River and Bay under freshwater to marine salinity gradient to study organic matter... | ecosystem: Environmental > Aquatic > Marine >... | reverse complement strand
TGATGAGCGAAGCGAATAGAATTATGTCAAAATTCTTTTAAAACGTTTTTCATATCTTCCAGAAGGATTCAGTTCAGGATGATAAATATCTTTTTTAACATAATAATAACTTTTTTTATTTACCGGTACCCTTTTTATTCTTTTTTCTATTGATCCCTCCGGGTTTAAATCAGGATGATATATATCACGGCTTTTATAATAATATTTCCGCATTATTGCATTGGTATTTTTACGTCTTGGTCTATATACTTCATTTTGTTTTTTGTAATAGTCTAAATAAAATTTTACGCATTTCATTTTAAATTCCTCAGTATATTTTTTATCCATTTTATTATATTTATATAATATATTGTAAATCTTTAAATTATTATTTAAAAGAAAATTTTATATATAATATATATATAAATAAAAAAAAAATATAAGATATAAAAATATAATATGTCTCTTAATAAATTTTTAGATGATACTTTTACATTAAATTCAATGAATCAACAGAATAAAAATATGGTTATCACATATACACATGGAACAAAAATAAAAACTAAAACAATTAAATATAGGTCAAATTTATATAAAAAAATGTTAAGACATGTTGCAACTGATGATATGCGCGATGATTTTGGATTTGAGTTAAGGGGTGATCGATTATTTGAAAAAAAATTTAAAATAAAAAGAAATTTGGATGCCAATACTGTTGTTTTAGATACTCCTCCTTCCGGAACAGATATATATGATTATTTAATAAATAATGTCGGAACAACGTTTAGATTAATAGGTATTGTTAATAATGTAGTGGTTACAGATGTTTCATATACTAATTATACACCAAATATGTGGAAAAGAGATATTTATTATGATTATAACAATGCTGCTGATTATCAATATGACAAAATATATATACACCTTGGAACAGATATTCAACTACCCATTAATGAATTTAAACAATATTTTAGGGAAGGAGTTAGTAATTGTGTGATAAAACCAATACGAAGTGATTTAACTTCAGCATATTCAAATGCAAAAAGCAAGGAATATAAAAGAAAACTGATTAATCAATTGAAGAAATTGAGAACATTAGAAGCACAATATGAGAATGGATTTGATTATGATGGAATACAGGAAATATGTAATACAATTAATTGTAATATAACAATATACGAGCCATTTGGAAAAAAAATAATGAGACAATTAAAATCAGATAAAAGGGCGCAGCGGAGATATACCTTTTTAAATACCGGATTGAATCATGTGGATGGTATTACACAATCTAAAAAGAGAAAAATAGAATTGGATTCCTATAAAATACAAGATAAATTAACAGAATTAAAAGAAAAACAAATATTTTATACGTATAGTCGGTATGGTTCAAAAATATACGAAATAAATACTCTTACTGATGATTACATATTACACACACGTTATAAAACAGTATCCAATGTATTTAATTCTGATTCGAATGTGTTTAAAATTAATGATAAACATATGCCTCACCTTTATAATTTTTTGGATCCTTTAAAAATATGTGATATTGAAAATAAAATTTTATCATCATTTGTTAGACATGGTGTTCATATATGTGGAGTTATTGATTTTCAAGAATATAAAGAACAGCCCTTATGTCATATAGACCAATCAAAAGCATACACACGTTTCAATAAATATGATTTTTATGAAGGAATATTAGGAAAAATACATGAATTCAGAAAATGTAATAAAATACATGGACTTGGATTATATCAAATAAAGAATGTCATAAATCCAAATAATAAATTTCATAATATCACCAATAAATTTAAAATTGATTTCGAAGGTCTTGTGTTACCATCTCCTGAAATTAAATTTTTAAAAAAATATGGCTATAAATTTGATATTGTTGCGGGATGCTGGGGTTCCAAAATCGATTTTCATTTTACCAAAGAAATGTTTGAAAGAGAATCCGAATCCAAAGGTCCGCGATTTTATTCTTTATGGTGTGGAAAAACTGCTGTTAATTTTAATGAATATAATTCTACAACAATAAAAGGCGATAAACATTATGCCGAAATAATGAAAAAATATGTTGACGCACAAAATGTTACTATGTTTGGTAAAGATGATATCGTTTTAAAATGGAAAAAACAAAGCAATAAACATTGTTCCCATATACTTGCTTTCATTACGTCATATCAAAGAATGTATATGTATTTACAATTATTGCAAATGAACATTAAAAAGGTGGTTAGGGTAAATACAGATGGAATTTTTTATAATGACCATAAATTTAGAATATTGCCTTTTTTTAGACCCAAAAAATCAATTTTGCACCGTGTTAAAAAAAGTGAGTGTTTTATTAGTAATTTTGAGTATACGTTTAATTTAGATATAGACACAGAAATGAAAACAGAATATTCTGATGTAATTGGTATAACCGGACCGGGGGGCTCCGGAAAAACTTGGGATCTATTGAAAGATAAGGGATTAATCAAACCTTTATATATTGCGCCATCAAGAAAATTAACACGAGCGAAATATCATGAATTTGGATGTGACTCAGAAGTCCTTGCTAATATTGTATCAAACGACAAAATGAAAATAAATAACATATATAATAAGTATAACGTTTTCATAATTGATGAAGTGAGCCAAATGAATCAAATCAGTTGTTCAAAAATAAAGGAAATGTATAATGGAATACAGTTATATTTTGTTGGAGATGTTGGTTATCAATTAAATCCTATAAAATATTTAAACATGTCCGGAAACAAAACAGATGAAATGATCAATAAGATAAAAAATAGCAGTTGTGGTTATTTAAAAAAAATGACCGATCCACATAAAATAATAACATTAGAATCGATTGCAAAAAAATATGATGATAAACGAGATTTTAGTAAAAAATATATAACTATTTGGGATAACACATTAGATGAAGACCTTGTTAAATTTTATTATTATTCTGAAATTGAATTAGATATACATAACATGAAACAACACAGACATAAAAATATTATTAGACGGTTTGATGATAATGATAAAATAAGAAATTTTTCTAAAGAATTGAGAAGACAGATTGATTTAAAATGTAGAATAAATTTAAATATACTAGGCCAATATGATGCACGAATTATAACATTTGAAGAAGCTTTAAAAATATATGATAAAAAAGATATGATTATTGCCTCAACAAACGAGGATAAAAATAGATATACAGAAAGTTTAAAACATATAAAAAAATGGTACGTAACAAAAAATAGTTTAAATTATAGTAACGGTGATATTGTTATACAAGATGAGAAACCGGAAACACAATGTGAAATAAGACATGCTTATACAGTACATTCAATTCAAGGGGAAACTACTGATTATAAATTATTTATACATTTAAATAGGATATATTCTTATAGAATGTTATATACAGCTATAAGTAGATGTAGAAGATGGGAACAAATATATTTTGTTAATACCTAACACAAAAACATTTTGCGTATGCGGCTTGATGTATTAAAAACCCTACTATCGTAAAAACAGCAATTGTAAATAAAATAAGAAAAATCATTATATATTAATAGTTTCCATTTTTAATATGTTCTTTAAATTTTTTCATATTCTCTTTTTCTATCCAACATTTTTTATGATATACTCGTTTTTCCCAATCTCCATTTTTGAAACGGGTTAATCTTCTGTTACACATAGGACAGATAGGTTTCATGTATTTTCTTCTTATATTTTTTTCAATGACGTCAATTATATTCATATATAATATAACAATATTTTAATTACTCAAATTTCGACGACCTGATTTATTATTTTTTTGTCTGTATCTAAATATCGATTGTGGTTTTTGGAATTGTTCTTTTGGTTCATCTATTTCCTGCGCATATCTGTGATGCCAATTCATTTCAATACCTCTACCACCTAAAGCCGTAGCTAGGTTAAACGTTTTTCTATTATAAGATGTTTCACCTCTACTTAGAGCTCCTTCCTGTCCTCCTCCTGCGTTTAATGATTTAAATTCTTGAAATGCTTTTTTCTGTTCTGGTTTTGGATTTGTAAATTGGCCTTCTTTGCCTTGGCTTACAATATTATTCATATCCTCAGGTTGTTGCATATCTTGTTTTACTTGTTCTTGATCAACTCGACCCCCCTTCATATATTGTTGCGCAAATTTATCTTTATCTAATTCACTCCCAGCACCGAACACACTCTCCATATCAACGACCAATCCGACATTTTTTGGTCCTTCTTTTTTGGGTTGTTGTTGTTTAGCTAACCGGATAGCTAATAATTCATATGTTTGTTGTTTCATTTTACTTATTACAGAACCATTATATTTTAATGGAATGCCTATATCTCGGGCTAAATCATTACATCTATCTCTGAGTTGTTCCATTCCCATATTTTCAACATCTTTGTTTTTGTTTTTAACATATTTTAATGTTCTGGTAAAATCCATTTTGGTGAAATATTTACTAATTTCATTTTGATATAATCCGGTATCTTGTTTCCCATCATCTTGACTTAATCTATTCATTAACCCCCCTCCATTGGATGGTTGTTCAATTTCTGATTTACCTAGAACTTTACCGCCATTTTTATATTTTAACATACCTCCTTTCCCAAATTTACGTTTCATTTTATTCAATGTGTTTCTTCTTCTTAATTTTGTATTGTTTCCCATATTGTTTCCCATATTATTAATTTGTTGTAATTCAGGTTCAAAATGTTTAGTAGCCTCTTTATTTACGATAAATTCACCACCTTCAGCCTCTATATGAATACCACCTTCTTTATGGCTTTTACCTTTTAATTTCCCGCCTTTTCGCATTACAGGAACGTTTCTCATTACAGGAGGGGCTTGTTCAGTTTCTTCACCTTCATCATTTTCTTCTTCTTTTTCTTCAGCTTCAGCTTCTTTTGCTTCATTTACAAAAACCTCCACAGAATCGGGTGCTTTGTCATTGGATAAATTGGAATGAACTAAGATATTTTTATCTTGATTTTGTTTCCCTTTAGTAGAAACGTTTTTATTAGTCGTATCATCACCAACATCATTTTTCCCAACATCAATCGGAACCATATTTAGAGCGGATCTTACTTGATTAATATAATCTGTTTTCATATCAGGAGTTCCATGAAATAATTTATTAAATCTGCTTTTCCCCGCTTTTGAATTTTTTGATGTATACCCTTTGTAAGCCTTAGTTAATAAAGGGTATTTCTCTCCATTTAATGTAACACTATACTCATCTTTAAGAGTGTCATCTAAATTATACGCTTTTCCTGCATTTCTTAAAGTTTTGGTCATTTTGTATAAAATTTATTATATAATAATAAAAAAGAAAATCTTTTAAATAATAAACTATAATATTCTTTTAATGTTGTTTTAATGTTTTTTTATGTTGTTTTAATGTTTTTTTTATGTTAGACTTAAATAATTTGTCCAAATTGGAACGGATCTTGTTCCTGTATTCTTCTGAATATATAATACATTCGATGATTCCTTTAATTTGAATTTATCATTTACTACGACTCCGTCCCTTGATTTAACTGCTTTGACGAAATCGAAATTTCCTGATGTGTTAAATGTTACATCTGAGCCTGTGTGATCATTTTGATGAATGAAATTTACTCTATCTGCCCGTATTGAATGATTGTTATAATTTGACATGATTTTATTTTTTTTTATTAAGATATAATATAATAATATTTAATTTAATTTATTTTAAAATAATATATAGTTATATAGAAATATAAAACAAACAAACAAAAAATAAATTATGGCCTCAACAGTAAACACATATGGAACAGTTTCAGCAAACCAAATTAACCTTAAAGATACGGTGAAATTCGTTGGTGCAACCGATGATACTAAATCGATCAGTTTACAATTAGCTTCTGATCCAACAGCTGCAGGCGATGTAGTATATACATTACCTGTTATTACTTCAGCACAGACACTTTTACATGATGGTACTTCTATTGCTGCCACTCAGGTAGATATTAACGGTGCGACCGCAGAAGCTAGTGCAGCTGATGCTGACGAATTTTTAATTTATGATGCTTCTACAACATCTAACAAAAAGATGACACTTGCAAATTTAAAAACGTATGCAGGTGGAGTACCAGCAGGTACTAGTGGACAGGCGATTATTTATAATGGTTCTAATGTTGCAACTGCCGTTTCAGTATCTGGAGATATCACGATCAATAATACGGGTGTGACTACAATCGGTAGTAATAAGGTAACTACTAGTATGCTTCAGAATGATAGTGTTGATGCTAATAAACTTGCTAATAATGCTGTTGACTCAGCTGCTATTGCTGCAAATGCTGTTGTTGCTGGAAAATATGGTGCAGAATCAATTGTAAATGCGGATGTTAATGCTTCTGCGGCTATTGCAGGTTCAAAAATTGACCCCGATTTCGGAGCCCAAACAGTGGAAACAACTGGAGATATACAGACAGCTGTAAGCAAAGCCCTTAGATTTGGAAATGATGCGAGTAATGGGTCATGGCGTATCGTCGTCGCACCTGGAGGAGGAGCAATTCGGTTCGAAAAGAAAGAAACTGGGGTTTGGGTAACGAAAGGAAGTTTTAGTTCGTAAACGCTTTTTATAACTTTTTTTTTATTTGTTTATATATTTAAACAATATATGCTATATTTATATATTGACATTATTTTACATCATATTTTATATTTTCCAAATAATTACATCTTCTTTTCATATTACATATCAACTATTCCTTTAAATAATGCCAAAAAAAGATTTTTCAAAAGGAATGATATATAAATGGTGCTGTTTAGACAAAACGGTAACAGATGTTTATGTGGGATCCACATGTAATTTTAAAAGTAGAATGAAAAATCATAAAGATGATTACATTAGGAAGAATTTTAAATATAGATTAAACGCTTATGAGTTTATGGATAAAAATGGTGGAATGAAAAACTGGGAGATGGTATTAGTTGAAAAATATCCATGTAAGGATAATTTGGAACTGAGAGCAAGGGAACGATATTGGAAGGAACACTTAAACTCTACATTAAATATTTATAATCCAATAAGAACAAAGAAAGATGTGTCTATATCGAAAAAAATATGGAGAGAAACACATAAGGAATATATGAAAGATTATCAACATAAATATTGGGAGACCAATAAAGAAAAACTCTCTGAACAAAAAAAACAATATTGGAAAAAATATAAAAAAGATGGGAAACATATAAAAAAATGTCAATATTGTGGAGAAAATAAAACCCATATTATTAGACATGAAAAAACATGTAAAAGTAGACCGGATTATATTCCACATGTAAAGATAGATAAAAGTGAAAAAATAAATTGTGAATATTGTCAAAAAAAGATAACAAGAGGAAATATGAATCGACATATAAAGAAATCATGTAAGAAGGTCTGTTTATAACCTTTATTTTTATTTTTTTTAATGTGTTTATATTATAGTAATAATATAATATAATATAATATAATATAATATAATATAATGTCAAATATAAAAGCCGCTAAAGCTAAAAAATATCGTGATTTAAATAAAGAAAAACTAAAGAAACAAGCTAAACAATATTATGAAAAAAACAAGGATAATTTTATAAAATATAGAAGGGAATATTATCTAAAAAATAGAGATTCCATGATTCATAAAATGAAAGAATATTATCAAAAACATAAAAAACATATATGTGATTATGCTAAAGAATATAGATTAAAAAATAAAGACAAACTACGGGAATACCATATAAACTATGATAAAATAAATAAAGATAAAAAAAAGGAATATTTAAAAACTTATAGAAAAAATAAGGTAAATTGTAGTCATTGTAATAAGGAATTACAGGAAAGAAATCTAAGAAATCATTATAAAATTTGTAAAAAAATTACAACCGAAATTTAAATATTTTTTTTGGAAGTTGTTTTTCATAAATTGATTTTTCTAATTGTTTTATTAGATTTTCTAAATGTTTCTGTTTTATTTTTATTTGTTTTAATTCTTGTCTTAATAAATTCAACATTATATTATAGTTAATATAATTAATTTTATAAAAAATATCTTTTAAATGTAAATTATTTTATCTATTCACCAATATCTTTAACATTCTCTAATTTATTTAGAGAGAAAGTGAGACGCCGATCTTTCCGCTTGCTCCGGAAATAGAAACAATGTTTACGTATTCATGTACTGCTTGGAATCGGTAAGCTTTACTGGAAGATGCTGCTGTAAAGTAAATTTTCGCAGACCAATCGGAAATATTTTTTCCGGAACATCCACCACTGAATCGATTTGCTTCATTGCTTACTCCCCAGTGATGAGTGTATATATTTTGTGCGTCGTCTGGGAGTGCACCACCAGCCACCTCACCAGCACCATAAGATGAACCATAAAATAAACTATTTTCTAATTTTTGCATTTCTTCACCAGTACTTGACCATACAAGCCGTCCACTCATAAAATATTCGATTTTGTCAATAGCTTGGAAATTACCAATGACGTTACCAGAAGACGATGTATCATCGCAATATATCATTGTTTTTGTTACAACATTTGGGCAATTAAAGGTCATGGTAACAGTTTCCTGAGATCCTGTCGAGGATGCTATAGTTACAGCATTTTCACGGTAATGTGAAAAACCCATGACAGATAACGGCTTTTCCAGAGAAAATTCAGCATCTTCGTATCGACGAAGGTCCGCCTCAGAAAGATTGTAGTAATAACATATGAGTTCACAGTTAGCAGCATCTAAACTTAAACCAGTTGTGACCTCTGCAACATCAGCAAGAGAAGATAATTCGACTTCACATTCGATTTGTTCGACGAAGGAAAGATCGAGGGCCATGGATAAACCATTCCGGCAAAAAGAGAAGTTTAGCGGAACATACACGGCTTTTGATCCAGCAAACGTACCTGCAACGGGATCATCATTTACAGCTAGATCCATAAGATTCTGTTTGGATCCTAGTGGCATCTCAAGAACCGTGCATAAGTTTCCCACGTCGAGACATTGTTCGACTTCCCTCGAATGGCTGGTTAATGCTGCACGTTTGACTGTCATGTTACCGAAGTTAAGACCTGGTTTTCCAGCACTACCACTATCAGCAACTGATAATTTTAAAACGAGTCCGGCTAAAATACCGAATCGATTCAATTGGAAGGTATTGGTTTTTCCAAAATCCCAAGAAGTACCAGATTTTACTGACACTTTTTGGCGGGACATAAGTGGGTAAGCCGTCTTTAGATCATATAAAAGTGGGTCAAGTGTTGCATCACTTAAAATTGTATTTAATGCAGGAGAACTGCTTGCTGCTAAAAGTTGAATATCCATATTTTTTTATTTGTTAATTTCTGTTAAGGATTAATTTATACTATAAAATAGAATGAGAAAATATTCCTTAAATATAAATATATTTATTATTTATTCTTAATATATTTTTACGTAAACTAATCTCTTCGTCTATCTTTTCTATCATCACGTCTCCTTCTATCACGTCGACCACCTCCACCTGGTGCATAAGGATCTGAATCGTCCTTAGATTCTTTTTCTTCATCACTACGTTTATTCTCACCATAAAAGTAATTATTTCGCATTCCTCTTCCTCGTCCCGAACTACGTGGATTAGGGTTTACACTTGGAAGTTGTACAGTGGGTAATACACCGGGAAACGATGACTGTCCATTTGCAGATACAGATGATGATATGGAAGGCAAAGCATTCCGGGCTTGTTGTTGTCGAACAGGGTTGGGATTAGAAACAGAAGGAGGCCCCGACATTCGTGGTTGTTGTTGTCTTTGTCTTTGTTGTCGAATTTGAGAAGGTTCTCCTGACATTCCAGATCCCAATGCAAAATTAACTTTCTTTTTGTTGCTTGGTATTGGTGGCCGTGGTAGTAGTGGTAATGGACTTGGTGGTTCAGATTCATCACCTTGTTGGGAACTGAATGTAGAATTAGACATATATCCCTGTTCATCTTCATCTTTATCTTTATTGTTTTTTCTTGGTGGTTGACGTCTTGACATGATAAATAATAATGTTATATAATAAACTTTTAGAAAAGTTTTAACAAAAGTTTACTCTCTTAAGATTTCATTAAGTTGTTCATCTGATTGTTGTAATATTTCATTAATATTATTAATTGCTTGTTGTAATTGTTCATTTTCTTCTGACAATCTAATATTATCGTGCGCCATTATTTCAAAATTTTCCATCATTTGTTCTGCTTGGCTACCGGCTTCCTCTAAATCTGTTCTTATACTTTCTTTTGCTTCACCTTGTGATAAAGGAACATTGACTCCCACCTTTGATAATATGTTTCTAATTATTCCCCTGCTAAATCTTCCTCCACTGTATAATTTTTTCATATAAATATCCCTATAACTTGGTAAAAATCTACGCATAGAAATATCAAATGCAGCAGTGGTTCCAACGACTGCGGATAATGCACCGGGAATATTATATACTGGGTCATCCTTTGACTTATATTTTTTATCAAATTTTTTCTGGGCTAATAATTTTTTATAAGAAGAGACATAATGATGGGAAAAAGAAGAAGATGTGGATTTCATGATATTTGTAAATAATTCTACATTTCCCAAACGATCACTCGTGTGTTGTGTTCCTTCGTATATATTTGGATTTTGTGCAACAGCAAAACTTTTAAAATAATCGGTCCAATATTCAGTATCCATCGGCTTTGATAATATCAATCTATCTTTCCCAACTCCATAATAATCCGAGAGTGAGTTTAAAGCCCTAATAGGATCGCCTATATTATAATACTTAATCATATCTATTTTGTCTATTTTATCTCTGAATTCATTGGCGTTTTTTCTTGTTCGGAAATTTGCCCCCCCAAAGGATCTGAACATTAAATTTTCATGTGGTTTGATATCTAAAATATCATTTAAAAACATTTCAGCTAAAGCATTACCACGGGAATGAGCAATTATATTTATTTTGGTATCAATATCCGTTTTTGATTCAATTGTATCTGACAGTAATTTCTCATATGATTCATATGATGAAGTAAATCCTACATGATTTGTTTTTCCCATGACTTGTTCATACCATGCTTTTGTGGGAGTACCAATAGTTCTATCTAATCCATCAAATAAAGCACTTATTCCCGGATACATATTGCTAATCCAATCATCATATGTTTGACTACCTTTGAATATACACCATAATTGATTTGTAGTTTTATCTTTAATTAAAGAAAATTCTCTGTTTTTGCTTGGTTCAAATGTATAATCTAAATCATGATTTTTCCAATTGGGAATAAGATTTATAAGTTTATCTTTAAAATCATCTTCAGATAAATTATAATTGTTATTCATAAATTCAACTAAGGCCGCATATTTCCAATCATTTGTTTTAAAATCATCGGGAGCGCCTTCTTCCATATCCAATTTTTCGGGAATCTCTTCGTATTCTTCCTCATCATCTAAAATATGAGTTGATGATTCTGTTTCCAAATTACGGTCCCAATTCCCACCTCTCAAATTTTTCATTGTTTGTTTATGTTGGTCAAGTTGATAATCTGTATTATATTCCGGGGGAGTGGTATAATAATAATAATCTTTTAATTCTTTTTCACTCCCACCTGCTTTATATGAACCGTCATCTGTTTGATGTGTTCCATTTAATGGTTGTATTGGATCATTGGAAGGTTCAATATTTTTACCATCATCAGATGGTTTCACTAAAGTAATATTATTATTTAATTCATCTGTTCTTTTCCCAGCATCTTCGGGAGTGATAAATGTAGATTCATCTTCTTCTGTTGTAATTGGTTTTTTTATATCTTCTTGAACAGAAATGTCATATATGGGTGTTTCTTTTTCATATTCTACCAAACCAACGATTTTATAATTGAATCCCCATAAATTAATATTAACTTTTTCAGGTGGAATAATACCTAATATTTCAGGATGAATTAAGGGAATGATTAAATTATATTTTTGATTATTAATATAAGTATTAGCTTGAACTTCAGACATAAATAAAGTTTCTAATAATTGCGTTCCCGTAAAATTGAATTGTTCCCCCATAGTTGAAACCATAATTTTAGTAATCATTTTATTAAATTGTTGGGAATCGAGAAAACCATCTGTAATAAATTGAATTAAGCCATCTAAATCATTTGCGTTTGCATACATTTCTAAACCAAAATTATTTGTGATATGAGCTAACATTTCCTGATCAAAGAAATCATATAAATTAAAAGAGGTTGGTGTTTCCCTGATACATATATGAATCATTTGGGAAACGACATCACCAATAAGTTGGGAAATATCAACTTCATTACTGTTATATCCTCTATGTATATTTCTTATTTCTGTTGTGAATAATTTAATTAAATTAGATATTCCCGTTAATAAAGCTTGGTCATACTTTTGACTTGGATATAGTGTTTCTAATATTTCACTTATTAATTTAACTAGATTACTTGTTTCATCAGTATCGATACCAAGTGTTTCATCATTATCCATCATAGAAGCATAATATGATAAACAGATTAAACCAATATCAAATAAAACTTTACCACTGTTGTTCTCTAATTTATGTTGTCTTGTATCATTATTCCCAAAAAATTTATTTATTATTTCCCCATATCTATTATTTATTTCCCATTCTGATAAAGATTTAAATGTTCTTTTTTGAAATATAGCAGTTAATACAGTTTTTTCTTGTTCAGAAATAGAATCACTATTTTTAATAGAATTTAAGATATTGCTCCCCTCTCTATATAACCCTGTATAAATAGCATTATCAAAATTTTCTATATTCCCTGATTTGATTCCCGCTTCCATTGTTTGAATTATTGGTTTTTGTCCGATCTTCTTAGTATTTTCCATAATAATTGTAGAAAATAAACAGCATAAACTTCCTGTTAAAATAAAAGCGGGAGTGTCATTTATTCCCAGTTGGTGAGTTTCTAATATTTCTTTTTTTTGAGATGCTGCGTTATAATTAGAATAATGAGGTTGATAATCTAAACTGTTTAATATATCTAATATACTACCTGTTTCTTTATAAGTTCTTATATCAATATTATTAGCTTGAACTTTTCTATTGATAGCATACGATATAAATGAACGGCCTTCTTCACCCTCTTGTTTAGAATCTAACCATACGAAAAAATCAGGGTTTTTATTTGCTAATTCAAAATAGTACTCCCAAACATTAATATAATTAACATCATATTTTGCTTCATATACAGGTTTATTCGGAGCATGTGGAACATACTCTCCTTTTTTATTTTTTAATTTATCAACAATAAACGGTTTAGTAATATCCTTATCATACATATAACTATCATTAATTATTTCCCATTCTTTTTTAGTTAATCGTTTTTTGAATTTCCCATCCAATCTAAAAATAGGTTTACCATTATCTGACAGAAACGTTAAGGATTTATCTGTGGGAATTTGTTCAATTCTACTACTCCCATCATATTTAACACTAAAAGCCCCCTTATCTTTTGGAATCTCATATCTCAAATTTCCGGATCTTGAACTTCTTGAATTAAAATCAATTTTTCCCATTGATTCTGTTATTTGCATAATATTAGTACTATTATTAATATCATTTTTATGGTCACCGATTTGCGGTCCTTGTATTTCTTCTAATTCTCTATCTGTTGCATCTTCTGATATAAATCCGCTATTTGTTAATATTTCAGAAGGTAAATCAAGATCAGAAATATTATCTTCATTAATCTCTGTTGATGAATGTAAAGAACCATCATATGAATCACTTACTTTCGTATAAGTTCCGGTTTCATCATCATAATCGTATACAGTTAAAGTTCCATCTTCATTCGTATAATAATATAACGAAGCTGAATTATTTTTATATAAATTACCTACATATGTATCTGATTTTAATGACTCTTCATAATTATCACTTGTTATATCCGTTGTATCAGGTTTATCAGTTGTATCAGGTTTATCCATTGTATCTGTTTTATCAGTTGTATCTATTGAATACCCTAAAGACTCCATCATTTCAGAGGGGAAAGCTGTGTTATCCGTATCTTCTGTTATTTCAGTTGCTTCTGTATTTGAAATATCGCCTTCATAATCATCATCTATTTTATAATAAACATTGCTTTGTTCATCATGGTAATATACAGTTGTACTTCCGTCTGAATTTGTTTGATATAAAACACCGAGTGGATTATCAATTAAAACTTGATCAACAGAAGACGATGTCATTAACACTTCTTGGAATTGAGCATCAGGAATATTGGTGGATGGATCAACAATAATAAGATTTTTATTTTCATCATAATCTATATACTCTTCATTATATTCATCTTCAATTCCATAATATTCGATATATTGTAAAGCAAGATCATTTAACTGTGATTGACTTGACACATTACCATCATTAATATTCGATTTTAATGTTTTCCAAGCTGAAAAAAACTGTTTATAATTAGAATAAGCATCCTGATTAATATATATGTCATATAATTGTTTTTGATAATTTTCAATATCTTCATCTGAAACATCCTGTTTTCCCAATAAATATAATTCTTCGGATGAATATTGTTCCATTTTTTCTATAAATTTAGTATAATCGTCAGATTGAACAACACTAACTTGATTATCTTCAATTGTAATAAGAGATTCGTCATATGATTCAATTAAATCGTCCGTGATACCATAATTTCGAACATAATCCAAAGCAATATTATTTAATTCATCTTGAGAAGATACGGAATATTCATTTTCAGCAAGTGTGGTATTTATCGCTGTTAAAAACTCTTTCCATGCTTCAAGGAATTTTTTCCGTGATGAATAAACGTCTTGATTTGTATATAAAGTATATAATTGCTTTTCATAATTTTCAATATCTTCATCTGACATTCCTTCTTCTTTCATAAGATCTAAATCATTCCCTAAATATTTTTCAACTTTTGATATAAAAACAGCATATGTATCTGCGGATACATCAATTCCCATTGTATCAGATTTATAAGTAAGTATACTATCCTCTAATTGTTCTGTTGTTGTAATAACCCATTCATTAAAAGAATCAGAATCCGCATCATTTATATTTCCATCAACTTCTAATAAATAATCAAAATATGAATTTAATAATGTTGTCATGGTATCATCATTTAAATCACTATATACCAAATCTGAACCTAATTGACTTAAAACTTCGCTAACAAAAAGTTTAAAATTGTCAAACATATCAGACATATATGAATCTAAGTCATCGTATTTTTTAGCAAAATCATTCAATTTAACCCAAAAATCAGCATCCTTATCTAATAAATCAATTAAATCGGGATATTCGTTTGCAACATATTGGTAAACAGTTTCTGGGTCAGAATATACCTCATTTAATTCTCGACGTTCTACATCATCCGGACTATACCATTCACCGTCCTCAGTACTTTGTTTCCATCCATTATCTATAAAATATTGTGTAACATCTTCCGAAATAGATTCCCCATTCATATATGAAGCCAAATTATCATAAAAATCTTGTGTAGACGCAAATGCAAACACGTCTGACATTGTGTAATTTGAATTTATTTGACTCATGTAATAATCTGTTAAATTGTAAATTTGCCACACATCTTTCCAACCAGCAGAACCTTCGTCATTATCATTATCATTCGTTAAATCAGCTAATTTTGCCGCGGATTTAATAAAATCAGAATAATCATCACTTTCTGTAATGTCATCGAAATTTCCATATAAATTATACCAATTCTGTAATTCCCCAATAGTTTCAATATCTTCATCGGTTAAACCAACCATAGATGGACCAAAAAATAAACTTGGTTGTTGACCATCCATACTTTTATACGAACTGTCTTGTATATATAAATAATAAACGGAATATAACAACAACGAAGCTAAATCATCACCGGCTGAACCAATTATTTCACCATCAGAATTCATTATTCCTTCTTCTATTAATTTATCATAAAATGACCCATACATTGCACTCACTGAATCACTATTATATTTATAAACCCATTCTCCTTCATCATTTTGATATACCTTTCGTATAGTATTAGTATATGCATATTCGCCATCGTATTCATAAAGAATATAATCCATATCATACCCTTTATCTATATCTTCCTGAGTAATTTTGGTTATATCTGTTGGCGCTGATAAATCTATATAATCAATATCATATAATTCGTAATAATCTTTATTTGTTAATATTTGATTAGTAGTATCATCATATATATAATTCCCTGTATTTTCATAATATTCTATAATACTATCCTCATCATATGAATTATAAAGAAATGTATCATAGTCTGAATCAATGTAATTGAATATATCTTCATATGAAACATCATTATAAACAGAATACATTGCTGTCTGAAGATTTGAAATTTTCGTGAAAATTTGGTTCGTAACTCTACTTTCACCATCCTCCTCATATGTTCGAATAATATCAGCAACATCCTCGCCATATTTATCAGATTGCATATATGATTTTATAAGTAAATAAGCATCTTCTGCGGAATATGTTTGATATGCTGTTAAAAAAATTGAAATTAATGCGGAATCTGTAGAGGATAAATTTGAAATTTGAATGTCTGATAAATCTTTTAAATATGTAATATAAAATTGATACATATATGCTGACATAAAAATATCGGAAATACTTTCATCTAATAAAACACCGGATGTTCTAGAATATTGACCGCCAACCAAATATGTAGTTTCCGTAAGTAATCCCGCATTCAATAATTCCTGGTATAAACTTGGATATAACAATTTGAATGCTGCGGAATCCAATATATAACTCCCATCTTGTGAAACACCATATATAAAATAATCAGTCTGTTTATCACTAACATAATCTTCTAATAAATCCTCTTGTTTTATTTTTTCTTCGGGATTCATTAATTCCATTTGTTCCCATACTTCATTTGTATATATTTGATCAGTGTCCTCATCATAAACATAATTGCCAGTATTTACATAATAATCAATAATAGCTTGTCTACTGACATCGTTTGTATCATCAAATTCAGTCCAATTATCAGAATATATATCGGTCAAATCATCAAATGTATAATCAACATTTAAATTATCTATTTCATTTCCCAATTTAGATAAATCGGCGAAATAATTTTCAATTGCATTATAACCATTTTCTGCGTCATAATAATCTATAATTGCCACTGTTCCAGATCCATACATATTAATTATATCAGATATATCCCCTTCACCATATTCATAATAATTTAATATATTTGTTAAAATTTCGTTAATTGATTGATCTTCTGAAAATTCATAATATATTTCTTCGCCGCCTTGATCATCAAACACCGTAATTTCGCTTGAATTTTCCAAATAAGTTTTATAAATGTAATAGAGATATGATTCCAAATAATTTAATGCACTTTCGTCTGTTAGTACTATAGCGGGAATAGAAACAGGATTGCTTGTTCCCGTTTCGAAATAACTTAGAGAATCTGAAAATCCATTTTCATCATATAATTTCCTATATAAATCCTCATTTAATTCTTCTAACATGATAGCATCTAAATATAAAGAATCACCACTATATCGATCAATTACATTTCCCTGATAATTAATATCACCCACATTAACTGATGTATCTAAATCTGCTATGTCTGGTTCATATTCTGGTTCTGGTTCTGGTTCTGGTTCTGGTTCTTCTGGTGTTTCTGGTGCTTCAATTTGTGTAATTTCATCTTCATCTTCATCTTCATCTTGTGGTAATTCGTTATCATCTTCTTTTTCTAAATTTGGGTCTTCTTCATCTTGTTTTAACTCATTTTGTTTATCCAACCAATCTGATAATAATTGCATAATTTGGTCAGTTGTTAAATCATCTGATTCCACTGTTTTTTCAAATGCCTGGATTTTTTTCTCAATTTTACCAAAACATGGAGTATTCTCCTTGTCCTTATGTTTAGTTAAACAATTTGAATATTCCTTAAACAATAATTGAACATTTTTATGTTGACTGTCATCACCATAATCTATATCAGATATCTTATTAATCGAAGACAAAAATTGACCAAGGTTCATTTTTTTATTATGTTTTATAATAATAATATTTATTTAAATAAAAAAAAAAGGTCTTATTATAATTAGATTTGAATATTTTTAACGGAATCTTTATATTCATCATCCTTTTTATCTTGATCAATTAATGCGTCTGCATTTTGGTCATTACCAAAGTCATAATAATATGATTCCAAGTTAAGGCGATGTTTTGTTGCAATACTAAATTCATGCTCAGGTTGGGAACTATTAGCTTTCTGTGCTTGGTTAAGCATATTCCGTCGTTCGAAACCTCCTCGGAATCGTCCCGCTACATTTCGGATTGCACCTGAATTATGACTATTATTGTCCGTATATTTTTTCTTATATTTTTCAATTTGAGAATCTACATTTTTTCGTTGACGACCAAACATAAGATTCTGATCATTACGAACGTTGTATTCAGTGATTACATCAAAATTTAAACCATGATGACTTTTGACCGCTTTCATCGTTTTTCGATTTTTAAAACAATCCAGTGTATAACCCCCATCATCTTCAATTTGTCTATAATCTACTTCAGTATTACGATGTCCCTTAATCGTATCTTTTATTTCTTTTTTCTTAAATCCGTCTAACCCTCTTTCAGTTACATCAGAATTTTGTAAAACATGACGGTTTCTTCTGCTGAATGCACGTCTATAACCATTTGCCCCATAATAAGATGCTCCACATGATTTAAAAAATTTAGCTTTATTATTTAAATCATTTCCAAATAAATCATTTTCATGTAAGTTAAATCTATCATCTTGAATATTTGAATAAGCCACAGATGCCATTTCTTTTCTTTCTTTTTCTCTACGTAATCTTTGATTTCTAATATTTTGATATTGTTTATGAGTACTTACATCAGGTTGCCAAATATGGTTATGAACTATATCTTCTGTTTGTCCCACGAATTCTCTTTCCATTTTTGAATGATTTGTAGACTCCAACCCAATACCGTTGGCTTTAGCTTTTTCGTTAAAAGATTTAGAAACATCCGGGCCCCCATTTTCCTCTTGATTTTGTTTATCCTTAATATTTAATCCAGGCTCCACCTGATAATTATTTACTTTTGGTTCTTCAGCTCTTTGCAATAAAGATTGAGTAGCTGACATAATTTATTTATAGTTTAGTTTATATAATTAGATTAGAATTTTCTTTTAAATAATTATATAATATGTTTAAAATCCATATCCTTCGTATTAAGTCCTTTTCTTTTAGAACTATTTTTATCTCTTAAGGCTAAATCCTTTTGCCAAAATTCTTTTTGCCCTAATTTAAATTTAGGTTTGTTTTTACCTGCCTTAAAATATCCTACATAATCAGATAATTTATATGCTTCTTGAATTTTATATATCATAATAACCATAGCTTTGAATGGTTCTCCAAAACATTTATCAATATAGGGTTTTACTTCTTTTCTTGAATTTACGTCTAATGTCATAAATGAATCAATTATATACTTTTTTAAATTATAGTCCGGATCCCGGAATGTTATTAATATATCACAATTTTGTCGAAATTTAGGACTAAAAGCGCAAAGGTGTTGCGTCAATACTATACAACTGCATCTTATATGACGTCCTAATACAGCTAACTGACCGATTGCTCTAGAAAAAAAGACTTCCTTCGTATGAGCAACATCATCTAATATAATAAGTAAATGTGGCGGTTCCTTATCATATCTTGGATTCTTCTTCTTTTTTTGTTTATAAATTTTCATATTGGTTTCTTGCTGTTTAATAAATCTATTTAATATATCTTCATCATAATGATTATATTTATAATATTCAGAAACATAATCAAAATCATCATTAAAATCTGCAGTTTCCGAAAATAAAATAACGAGATCCCATTTCATTTGTTTCCCTAAATGATAACATAATTCTCTACATAAATAAGTTTTCCCAGATCTTCGTTTTGCACTTATACACATACAGATTGAATCTAAATCATTTCCGATTTTACTCCAATCCACTATTTCAGGTGAATCATTTTCATCGTATGTTTCCATATTGTAATATAATAACATTATATTTTATTCTTAAATAACACGGGTCTTAATTGTGTTTTACATAATGGATGTCTATATTTATTCATATTTTTGATATTTTCCAATTCATCCAATGCATCCAATATATGTATATCAACCTTTTCAACGTTAGAATTAGTGTTATTTAAAAGTTTCATAATTTGATTAAGTTTTTCATTATATTTTTTCAACTTGTTATTAAATTTCATTTCTAATAAACATATTTTTTTATTAAGTTTAGTTTCTAATTTGTCATCTACATTAACCCAATCGTTAAACATTTTTATATTTAAAATATATATTATTTATATATAAATATATTATAAAATATAATGCCATTATTAATTTTACAATTATCTTACGATTCGTCAAGCGGATTAAAAGCTCCAATTGTATTAAATGGGTCAGTTCCAAAACAACCTATGAATTTAGTTCACTATCAGATAGACCTTGATAGTGCAGACTCAGCGCTTAAAACCTTATGGGTTAAACTTCCATTTTTAAATAATTTTGATGTAAACACGAATTACGAAGTTTCAAATGCATTCCCTGTTTTTAATGATCCAACTTCTTCTGTTTCATCCGCAAAAGTAGAATATGAATGGAATCCAGCTAAAAATATCGATGAAAGTATTAATGGATGGAATATATATGATCAAGATGGAAACGAATACACAACAAAATCTTATACAGTGACACTTGTTCTTACTTATAGAAGGGCCGAATTACTGTAATTTATTTAAATATAAATATATTATATTTAAAAAGATGGAATATATAAATTATGAGATATGGGAAGAACATAAAACCCGCGACTATATAAGGGACACATTCTGTTTCTATAAAATGATATGTAGACGCAAAATCAGAGAGATATTTAGAGAGTATTATCATAAAAAATATTTAAAGGAAATAGAAGAATTAAAACAAGAAGTTTATAATTTAAAAATAAAATTAGACACTATTAATAAGAGTACATAAAAATGGTTTTCGTAAATAAATATGTAATCCAAAAGGTCATAAATGATTTAAAAATTATGAAAGAAGAGATTCAAGATTTAAGTGAAAAATTTATAAAGGTAAGCGAAGAAAATCGTAAACTAAGAAAAGATTTAACATCTTTTAAAAAAAAAATTAATAAAACTCACGAGTAACTTTTAATATTTTAGTTACTATTTTATCATATATATATATTATTTTTTCTTTTTTATTTTCTTCTAATGAATAATTATTCACTACATAAGGTTTAAATATAATTTCATTGAATAATTTATCTTGCTTGTTAATATACATATATTCATTTATTTCTGTTAGTTTTTGTATTATATTAATAATCGGATAATCTAATATTATCATATTACATAACTTCTCTTTTTTATTTTCCATAATAATAAAATATTATAAATTATCATAGATTCTAATGAGTTTAAGACATATTATAATTCTAATGATTTACATGATTTTTTTATATGTCTAAATAAACTGTTCTTATTCATTTCTTTATTGCAATGGGGACAATTTATTTTTTTTTCTCTTCGGGTTTTTTCATATCGCTGTTTATTATCATTTAAATAATGTTCTTTCCAATTTTCCCCATACTTTTCGTACGATTTCTGTTTTAATTTACACCTTGGTCCATTTAAATGACGGTTTAACTTACTTTGACTTCCACATGAAGTATTACATAAACTACAATGGTATTTTTTTAAAGAAACTATTTTTTTACTATATTTTTTATCATATTCTTTTTTGTCTTCTTTATGTTCTAATCTCTTCTTTTTTTGATCTTCCTTATTATAAACTGCCTTATTTTTATTGACACATTCATTATTTCTAATAAAATAATCTTCACGGATTAGTAAATTATTTAAATTATCCACTTTTTCCACACATTCCATTGTAGGATTTACAAAATCTTTACAAGAACAATGATACCAACCCTTATTTTTTCTCACATTCAAAGGGTTTTTAGTTGAACCGTAATATACCAACCCTGTTTTTGTACAAGTTAATTTATAAACACTCATTTTTATTAAAATGTTATAATTGTATTTCAATATTATATTTTAGTCCTATTTATTTAAACATTAATATATAAGAACAGACCCTTCACCATAATATTTCGTGTGACCACCACTTACTACTATTTTTCGATTTTGCTTCTCCATGCCTCGCATAGTATGCCTTTTTGCGCTTCTCATCATTATGGTCTAATTTGGAATAATGGCCTAATTTATCTTTATACTGGCTAAATCGTTTATCTCCGAAGTGTATTAATTTGGGTTTACCTTCTTTACCTTTAACATATACACTATATTTTTTATTTTTAGCCTTCGAAACAAATGGCTTATATAACGTTTTATTGTTCATGGTTATATAATAAAGATATATATAAAAAAAAAATGGACGGGTGACGAATCATATAACCGCATACTGGTAAAATATGACTATATGGTTATAGTTTGTTTTCTTTTAAATAGTTTTATGTTTTTTATTTTAAGATAAACATGATATGATAAACAAAATATAAAATGTAACATTTAATGTAAATTATAATTTATATATTTAAATGGTTATTTAAGGTTTATTGGATAATTCATATTTATACATTTAGTTGATAAAAGAAATCAAAATGGAAATTATAAAACTTTGCCACTTCAGAAATATTCTCTAAAAATATAATATCTTCATCCAAATCACTAAGATGTAATTGATTATAAGAACAATCTTTATATTCATTTCTATCAGCTTCAAAAGTGATGTTATAAAGGGGACGTTTGTTACGTGTAATTGTCATATGAATTCTGTAAGAGGTCTTTAAACACTTTGGATGATCATCCAAGGCCTTTTTCAAATGACTAATAATAAATTTTTTGGCTCTATTTGTTACTTTTCTTTGACCCTTAAGGTATAATTGTTCTTTGATATCATTAGAAATCATATATTTGTAATCTTTTGATTTGTTATTGTTCATTTTGTTAATATTAATTATGAGTAGTAAAAGTTTTTTAATTAGTTAATATATAATATTCATTATTTAATATATAATATATATTAAAATTGTTTAAATAAAAAAAGTTATTATTATGTTAAAAAAGATATTTATCATCCTGAACTGAATCCTTCTGGAAGATATGAAAAACGTTTTAAAAGAATTTTGACATAATTCTATTCGCTTCGCTCATCGCTTCGCTCATCGCGTCGTTTGACTCCGCTATTCGTTTTAATTGTAACGATTTTTATAATATTTTTTTTAATATTTTTGAAAAATGTTTAATTATTAGGGTTTAAACCCTATAAATTCTGTGGTATGATTTTAGTGAGAAAGTAAGACCATTTTAGTGTTGTTTTAGCTATTATTTGGAGATAAATTAATATA
>Ga0208767_1000952_pt1 | contig 23452 bp, 20 predicted proteins | sample VirMetDEL_Mar_21_FD_184514 | JGI IMG/M metagenome (GOLD analysis project Ga0208767, IMG submission 184514) | Aqueous microbial communities from the Delaware River and Bay under freshwater to marine salinity gradient to study organic matter... | ecosystem: Environmental > Aquatic > Marine >... | reverse complement strand
TGGCCGCTGGAAATAGGAGTCTTCCAAGTTCATGTTCTTCTTCTTTAGATAATAACCCTTTTTTAGAAGACTACATGGTAAGTAATTATCTTAATTCTACCTATTTTGAAAGAGATATAACTATAGGCTCTGTAGCTTTAGCTAATACTCCTATAAAATTTTTATTACCTAATTTAAACTCTAATGGAAGTACTATTCAAGCGGGCCTACTAACTAACCTTAGAGGATTCACCTTACACACATCACTCAGCCCAGCTGGAATCCACCTCTCCCCAGTCTCCTGCAGGGGCCCTGCTGTTGATACATTCGCTTTGGCTTCTTATGCCCTTACAGCATCCCCAACCAATGGTCCTTATACCTTTAATGATACTGTTATTCACCCTCAATACGCCAAAATACAATTCAACTCTCAATCAGTTATTGATTTTTTAACTGAAAATTACCCAATTGCTTTAAACGAATCCACAGGCCCTCTATTCCATTACACATTAGGGGATTCACGAGGTGGAGGAACCTCAGCTGCTTCTCCTACAGTTGCTGGGCTGGTTTGTCTCTATCTTCAAATTAATCCTTCTGCTAATGTAAAAGATGTTAGAAATTGGTTAAGGTCAACCAATGCAAAAGTTATCCCAAATAATGATAATGAATCCCCCCAATATTTTTTGTATAACAATTATCTAACCCCCTCCACTACAACCCCAGGAAAACTTAATTCTTTTTGGGTTGAGTCTGGGTCCCAAAATCTTTATACTAATGGTGAACCTGGTGGTATACTGTATAACCCTTATGCTATTTCTTCTTCTGTGCAATATAAAAATATCTCAATAAAATACACATAATCATGGCTACTACTTATTTTGAATATGGTGTAATGACCCAAAAAGGGATTTCTATCGAATTTGTTGATAAAAACCTTAAACAAGATACATCTCAAGAAAACGCCACTATCAGATTTTACTTCCCAGATAGACCTGTTGGGGTAGAACGAGATTACGATAACCCACGATTTAAATCTTACAAATTAAGTGATGCTGAAGCAGCTCAACTTAAACTTTATCCTGATATAAAAATCGTAGAAAAAATTGTATTAAAAGAGTACGAAGTAGCTCTTCAACAAGATGGGTATTATATAGGAACAGGATATAATGGGTATTCATCTAATTTATGGTTTAATAATATATCCGCCACTGGTTTGTTCCTTGAAGGTGCTGCTCCACTTAATTGGGGGTTAAAATATCATACTAAATACAAAGACAAAGTAGATTGGGAAGATTTATGGTCTTTTAATGGAGTTGGAGACATTTATGGTCCTGACACTGGATCATATAAAACAGGATCAGACAGAATTAATTCTTATAATTATAGTTTAGATGGAACTGGAGTAGATATTGTTATAGTAGATGCTGGGGTTTGGGGATCCCGAAACCACCCTGAGTTACTTGATAGCAAAGGCCAAACCAGAGTTAAATATTATGATTGGTATCAGCACATTCCTGGTAGAACTTTAGGGAATAATTTTTATAACCCATATTTTTACCACAGCAGCCACGGCTTATCAGTAGCTTCTGTAGCAGCCGGTAGACTTGCAGGATGGGCTAAAAATGCTCATATCTATGACTTTAGAATTATAGGCAGTATTGCTGATGGGGGGTATCTCGAAACAGATCCTTCTGTAGCTCATTATGGAAATTCCATAGAAGCTCTTGAATGTATTAGACATTTCCATGTATCTAAATCAGTAGACCCTAATACTGGGTACAAAAGACCTACAGTAATGAACCTCAGCATAGGCTTATACCTCACCCCTGTAGGATCCAGTGGGGGATTTGATGTCATCCTCCCCCCCGATATTGAAACTAAAATAGATCAAATATATTATAAAGGTAATTCATTAGGATTAACTGGTGAAAATAATACCTTTGATGAAACTCATAATATGAGGTATTTTTACTCTTCTAGTAATACATACCACTCTACAAAATCGAAATGGAATTAATAGATCAACTTACTGAGGAAAATGTTTTTACGGTTAAAGCTGCTGGGAATTTTAGTGTTATAATATCACGAGATTATTACGAAAATAACCCCCAGTATTTTAGTGAAATATACAATAGCTACATTACTAGAACTTATCCTATTACTATGCTTAATACTGCTTTTTATACAGGAGAAGACGCTGAGGCTCTTGGTATTTATCTCAATGCCGGAGATCCGATCTATTCTAATAGAGCAGATTGGGCTGGAGAAGGAACTATTATAGTAGGGGCTTTATCTCCTGAAGCTACAATCCCCTCCTCACCTATAGATGATGAAACTAACCCATATTATGGTATTATCCCTTACAACATCTATGGAGATAGTCCTAAACATGGTAGCGGCAACCTAAACTTCTCAGACATCCAATTAAGCCCATACACTCATGTTTGGGCACCTTCTCTAATGTGGACTGAAGAAACTGCTTACCCATTCCATGATATTAAGTTAGGTATTGGTGGAGATGAAATTTTTCCTGGTTGGGATACCTTACAAGAAAAAGGACTCTCCACAGTAGCCTACTTCTCCTCAGTAGGCCCCGCTGTTGATACTTTCGCAGCAGGTCAAAGCATAATGCTAGCCTGTGACCCTAATATTGGACTCCCTTCAGGCACCCGAATTATCCCTAAATACTCAGTTAATTATTCCCTTTATAACCCAGACTATGAAGGATCTAACTATGTAATGGGGTCTCTAAGTGGAACCTCATTTGCAGCCCCCCAAGTATCTGGCATGGCTGCCCTTTATCTTCAAATGAATCCTCAAGCAACTCCACAACAATTTAAAGATTTTATAAAAGAACACCAAACTTTAAAAATATTTACTGAAGATCCACTCAATAGACCTGATTATACTGGGAGTATCCATAAAAATAATATTCGAAATTTAAGTAAGTGGGGTATAGGAACAAATCGGGGAACTGGGCAAATATCCCTAAATGGAGCTCCAACTTATTCTATTCATTGGCCTTATGCTTTAGCTAACCCACTTAAAATGACTTAATATTTATAACCAAAACAACATGCCCAACACTCCTATCTGGCCCGGATCTAGTTCATTTTTCCCTGGAGACACTCCGTTTGGATTTTATGACAGTGATATTGATTTTCAAATTGATGCTGACAGAGTATCTGTATTTTGCGCTCGTAGACTTGGATACCCACTCACAGACATAGAATTGCAAGACATCAATTTTTATGCTGCGTTTGAAGAAGCCATAACTACATATGGAAATGAAGTATACGCTTACCAGGCCGCCCAAAACTATTTATCCTTAGAGGGTTCAGAAACAGGCTCAGCCTTAAATTATAAACTCCACCAACCTAATATGGGTACTATAATCCGTATGTCAGAACAATACGGAACCGAAGCAGGTGTTGGCGGTAATGTAACTTGGAGAACAGGCAGCCTAGCCCTTAGCCAAAGCATCCAAAAATACGATATGGAACAATGGGCTATAGAGCAGGGCATAGTAGCAGGAGATATGGAGGTAAAGCGTATATTTTACGAATCTGTTCCTCCTATGGTAAGATACTTCGACCCATACGCAGGTACAGGCACAGACATACAAGGCCTACTCAGCTCATTTGGATTCGGCAGCTACTCCCCAGGCATAAACTTCATGTTAATGCCTATCAACTATGATTTACAAAAAATACAGGCAATTGAGTTTAACGACCAAGTTAGAAAATCCAACTATAGCTTTGAACTCATCAACAACCAATTAAAAATATTCCCTATCCCATATAGAGACGGAACACTCCATTTTGAGTATATCTTAAAGTCCGACCGTAATAATCCGGTAGTATCTGGCAGTATGGGAACAGGTGTGATAACGGACATTTCAACCGTTCCATACACTAATCCAACGTATTCCTTCATTAATTCTATAGGTAGACAATGGATATTTGAATACACATTAGCGTTGTGTAAAGAAATGCTAGGTTATGTTAGAGGCAAATACACTACAGTGCCAATTCCCGGAGCTGAAGTAACATTGAACCACAGTGATTTGATTTCGGCTGCAACAGCCGAAAAAATAGCGTTATTAGAAAGGTTACGAGCCTACTTAGACGACACATCCCGAAACAAGCTACTCGAAAAGCGTGCTCAGGAGTCAGACAATAGGCAGAAAGAACTCAATAACGTACCATTCACAATCTATATAGCATAATGGCATTATTTGGCAGACAACGAGACATAAACCTATTCACTACAGTGAACCGCGAATTGTTGGGAGACGTAATCACCCAACAATGTGCTTTCTACAAATATGGTTTGTACGAAACCAAGGTAAACTTTTATGGTGAAGCATCAGAAGGCAGGTTCTTTGATGGCCCTATCCTATTTAATTGTCTTATTGAACGCCCTGACCAAGAATTCCCTGAAAGCGATTTAGGTGTGGATTTCAATTGGGGCCTAACATTTAGGTTCCTCCGCGAGGATTTAATAGACGCCCAAACAGTACCTGAGATAGGCGATGTTATATTCTATTATGGTGGGTATTATGAAGTAGAAACTACAAATGCCAACCAATACCTCTTAGGCAAAAACCCAGACTACGATTATAGCTCAAATCCCCTAAACCCAGGTTTAGACCAATTCGGTTCCAACTTCTCAATCATATGTAAAACCCACTACACCCCAGCAGACAAATTGGGTATTGAAAAAGCACGATTATAATGGCAACACAAGGCAGAACCCCCATACCCAAATCTCAATACGAGATATCAACTGATGGCATCCAACCATATGATGCCAAGAATGGCAACCCAAACCAGAGCCGAGACCTAAATCGTGGAGACAAAAACTCATTTAGGGGAGATACTACCAAACCTTTTAGTGTTGGTATTAAAGACATAGACGAATCCATTGTATATTACTTTGACAATATCATTAAACCATTTGTAATACAAAATGGGCAAAGAATAGCAGTACCAGTAATTTATGGTGCCCCTGAAAGGTGGAAATCGGTACAAAAAGATGGATATTATAGAGACAAAAAGAACAAAATAATGGCCCCGCTCATTATGTTCAAGCGTAATACTATTACCCCCATTAAAGGATTGTACAACAAAATGGATGCTAACTACCCTAACAACGTAGCATACATTCAAAAGAAATACAACAAACAAAACACATACGATAAGTTTAATGTATTAAACAATCGTACCCCTATTGAAGAATACCACACTGTAGTAGTGCCCAACTACGTTACAGTCCAATACAGTTGTTTAGTGTACACTTACTATATTGAACAACTCAACAAAATAATAGAATCTGCCAACTACGCGGCTGATTCATATTGGGGCGACCCTGAGCGTTTCAAATTTAGAGCCACTATTGATTCATTTAGCACAGTAACTGAATTAACAGCCGGAACTGAAAGAACAGTAAGGGCTAGTTTCGACATAAACCTTACAGGATATATAATACCAGATATCATACAAAAAGACCTAACAGTAGACAAGAAGCGCTTTAGTAAGGGTCAGATTATTATACAAAACGAAACTGTTGGAGATATTAATGATGTTTAATGTTTTTGAAAGAATATTTGATATTTATAGTAAATGTTTTAACCTAAAAAAATACAAAAATGAGCGAACAAATTAAGTTATCTGAAGAGGAAATCACACAGATTAAAACCCTCCAATCTAACCAACAGAATCTAATCGGACAATTCGGACAATTGGAATACCAAATGCAATTGATAGAATTACAAAAGGACAAGTTGGTTGAAACTATGACAACACTTCAACAAGAAGAAGTAAAAATTGGACAAGAACTTAACGAAAAATATGGAAACGGAACCGTCGATTTAGAGTCGGGAATGTTTACAAAGACTGAATAATATTTATAACAAAAGAACAAAATGGCAGAACAGATAGTATCACCTGGTGTATTTACAAGAGAAAACGACCAGTCATTCATTACAGCACAACCCGTAGAGGTAGGAGCCGCCATAATCGGCCCTACAGTTAAGGGACCTGTTGAAATACCTACAGTAGTAACCTCATATAGTGAGTTTAAGAATAAATTTGGAACTACCTTCACATACAATGGAGATGTCCATTCTTACCTTACTTCTCTCTCCGCATACAACTATTTCCAAAATGGTGGTAGTACTTTATTGGTTACTAGGGTAACAGCAGAATCTTTTGAACCTGCCATTAGTACTACAGTCCCTAACGTTAGTGGATCTGGTAACCCAGCCTCAGGATCAATCAACTACCTCCCAGACGAACTCAATGGAGTTAGACTAAATTATGATGGGGTTAATTATACCTTTATCTCAGCATCTGAACTAGTCCAGGATTATCCAAATCTAAACCTTTACTACTATAATACAGGTACAGGAGCAGATTTAGCTAGTGAAATTAACGCTAAAGTTCCCCAATACTTTACTGCATCCCATGATGGAACTACCTTATCTCTCACAGCTTCATTTGCTGGAGAGGCTGGTAACACTATTACAGTATCAACAGGTTCTTACTGGCATTTAATAAATGAGAACTCGGTTGCCTTAACACTTAGTGGTGGTACTGGAATCTCAGGTAATACTTTCATGTTAAAGACCTTCTCTGAGGGGGTAATCATGAACAACTCAGGATCTGAAGATGCTAATGGAGCTTTAATTAGTGGAAGTGAAGATAATCTTAGATGGGAAATTTCACAAAGAGATGAAGAAAAAGGAACATTTACTCTCTTAATTAGAAGAGGTAATGACACTACTAATGAAAAAGTAATTCTTGAAACATTTACTAACCTTTCATTAGATCCAAAATCAGACAACTATATCTCTAAAAGAATCGGTGATTCATATCAACAAGTTCAAACAGATGATGACGAAAATCGCTATATAGAAACTGTTGGTGAAAATCCTAGCAGAAGTAGATATGTGTATGTATCGGACGTCTTAGCTAAAACTCCTGATTATTTTGATAATAATGGAGTAGCTAAAACCACCTACAAAGGATATATCCCAACTTTAGGTAGCGGTTCTTTCTATAATGGAATGGGCGCCCTAATCCCAGCTGGAGTTACTCCTCTCTTTAATAAAAATATAGATATCAATACTCAAGGTTTAACAGGATCTAATTATGACGTAGCAATTGACCTTCTTACTAACAAAGACGAGTACCAATACAACGTAATTACTGCTCCTGGTTTGATCCATGAAGTAAGTGGAGTAGGTGGCCATACATCTCAATTAAACACTTTAGTTACTAATACTCAAAATAGAGGAGATGCTTTAGCAGTAGTTGATTTAGTAAAATACGGAAGTACTATTTTAGGAACTGTAGGACAAGCAAATGCCATTAACTCAAGCTACGCAGCTACTTACTGGCCTTGGGTCCAAATTATCAACCCAGACACTGGTAAAACAGATTGGGTCCCTGCTTCAGTACTAATCCCAGGTGTTTATGCAGCAAACGATGCAGCAGCAGAACCATGGTTCGCACCAGCAGGTATCAACAGAGGTGGATTAACTCAAGTGGTTAGACCAGAAAGAAGATTGCAAAGAGCTGACCGCGACACTTTATATGAAGCAAACGTTAACCCAATCGCAAACTTCCCAGCAACTGGCCCAGTAGTATTCGGTCAGAAAACATTGCAGAAGAAAGCATCTGCTCTCGACCGCGTAAATGTTAGAAGATTGTTGATTGAGTTGAAAGGATACATCAGCCAAGTAGCCAACAACTTAGTGTTTGAACAAAACACAGCAGCTACTAGAAACAGCTTCCTTGCACAGGTTAACCCATACATGGAAAGTGTTCAACAAAGACAAGGTGTATATGCCTTTAAGGTTGTAATGGATGATTCAAACAACACACCAGACGTAATAGACAGAAATCAATTAGTTGGTCAGATCTTTATCCAACCAACAAGAACAGCAGAATTCATAATTCTCGATTTCAATGTATTGCCAACTGGTGCTGAATTCCCAGCATAATTAAAAATAGAGAAACATAATATTTATAATAAAATACAACAATGGCAGTACTAGATCCAAACGAAATATTTTTTACCCCGTTTGAACCTAAACAACAGAATAGATTCATCATGTATATAGATGGTTTTCCATCTTATATGGTAAAGGGGATAGGAGCTGTATCATTTACGAATGGTTCAGTTGAGCTTAACCACATTAACATTCAAAGATATGTGAAAGGTAAAACAAAGTGGAACACTATAGCGTTCACATTGTTTGACCCAATCACACCTTCCGGAGCACAAGCTGTAATGGAATGGGCAAGATTGCACCATGAATCTGTAACTGGTAGAGATGGTTATTCTGACTTTTACAAAAAGGACTTGACATTCAATGTCCTTGGACCTGTAGGTGATATCGTTTCCGAATGGATCATTAAGGGAGCTATGATTACAGAATCTACCTTCGGTGATTACAACTACGACAACGAAGGAGCAATAGAAATCTCCATGACAGTACAGCCAGACTACTGCGTATTGAACTTCTAATAGAAACCCAATATACAAGAAAGAGCGCGAGCAATCGCGCTCTTTTGTTTTCTCCAAATATTTATTATAAACAAAGTTATACTAATGAGTGAATTTAAATTCCCAACAGAAGTTATAGAATTGCCTTCCAAAGGCCTCCTATACCCTAAAGACAATCCTCTCTCATCTGGTAAAGTCGAAATGAAATACATGACTGCTAGAGAGGAAGATATACTAACAAACCAATCCTACATTGATAAAGGTATAGTACTTGACGAGCTACTTAAATCCCTTATAATATCCCCAATTAACATTAAGGATCTTATTGTGGGGGACAAAAACGCTTTGCTAGTGGCTGCTCGTGTTTTAGGTTATGGTAAAGACTATTCATTTTCATATGGTGGGGAAAGCCATACTGTAGATTTATCTACCCTAGAAAACAAACCATTTGATGAGTCCTCTATTGTAAATGGAGAAAACCAATTCGAATTTACCCTACCCCACAGCAACATTCCTGTTACATTCAAAATACTAACAGGACATGATGAAAGTAAAATCGACAAAGAAATAACAGGCCTCAAGAAAATTCACAAAAATGCCTCTCCAGAACTAACCACTAGGCTAAAATACATACTTACCTCAGTTCAAGGAGACAGCGAAACTAAAACCATTAGGAATTTTGTTGACAACCACCTCCTAGCACGCGATTCTAGAGCACTTAGGCAACATATAAAAGAAGTACAACCGGACGTAGATTTAACGTTCACAACAGATGGTGACGAGGAGATCACTATCCCAATTAATTTAAACTTTTTTTGGCCTGACCTATGATAACATACCTCTAGCTAGGCGTAGTCTATTCAAACAAATACATGAAATTGTATTTCATGGTAAAGGAGGATATAACATAGCAGACGTATATAATATGCCAACTTGGCTAAGAAAATTCACATACGAGGAAATAGCCAAATTCTATAAGGAAGAAAAAGAACAATACGATAAAGCAACAACCAAAAACTCTACCAATCTAATTGACCCTTCAGGCAACATAAATAAAGCCGAATTCAAGAAAGCTAGTAGACCTATGTACAATACGGGAGCATCACAAAAGTGATGCTCTCCTATATTTATAACAAATATTTCCCTAAATGGCATCTCCAGAAGAAATTAGAAAACTGCTAGACCAATTAGACAGAGCCTATAGAAGACTAGGCGAAACTAATCCATTCTCTAGGCAAGAAACCGATGTAAGAAAACTAGAAGATGCCTTGCGAGGTGTAGAGAATAGACTTGATGCTATTAACGACGATTTTGGTGATATTAGGGGTTCTATAAATGCATCTTTAGATGCTATGTCAAAGACAAATGTTGTTTTAAACAACACTAAAAAAGCCTTTAGGGGCATTGACGATGTAGCTAAAAAACTTCGTGACGACCAATCAGGGATTACTGAGTTAAATCTTAAAGACTTAAAAACTTTAGAGAAAAAATTCCAATCTAAAGTAGGAGATCTAGAAAATTCTAAAGACTTATTAGAAAATAAAAAAAATTCTCTTGATGTTGAAAAACAATCCTTAATATCCCAACAACAACAAGCCCAAAACGAATTAAGAAGTGCCTCAATCTCAGTAGCCCGAAGAAGAGAATTAAATAAACAAATAAGGGAAAGAGGAAGAGAAATAGAAAAAACTAAAGAAGATTTACGTTTAACTAATAATGCTTATGATGAAGCATCTGGGTTATTAGAAGAACAAGGCTCTCTTTATACTATCATCAATGATAAAATCCAAGCTCGCATAGCTGAAGAAGAACGAGTCAATGAGGCTTTAGGTTTAGGTGGGGCCGCTATAGATGGTATGGGGAAAGCCCTTGATAAAATGGGGCTAGGTAGACTTAAAGATGCTTTAGGTTTAGATAGTGTTAAAGAGGGGATGGAAGATTTAGCCAAAAAAGCAGCAGCTACTGGTGAAGAAATAACATTTAAAGATAAATTAAAGGTTTTAGGAGGGGGGTTAAGAGAGGCTGGGGTTCAATTAATATCCAACCTTAAAGATCCTCTAGTTGTAATTAGTGCTATCTTTGATGCTATGATCAAAGGAAGTGATGATATAGCAAACATACAAAAAACTTTAGGTGTTGACTATAAATCTGCCCTCAACCTAAGACTAGAACTTGGTTTAGCAGCAGCTAATAGCGAAAAATTATACGTAACTAGTCAAGACCTCCAAAAAGCATTCTCAGACCTAACACAGCAAACGGGCTTCATAGCTGACTTTGGAGGCGATACTCTTGTTTCATTCACCACTTTAAATAAACAACTAGGACTCAGCGAAGAATCAGCAGGAAACTTAGCACTTTTTGCTAGAGCCCAGGGTGAAAATACTGAAGATATATTATCCAATACTGTAGCTACTGTAAGTGCTATGAATAAGCAGGATAGAGTGGCGGTTAATGTTAAACAAGTTCTCCAAGATATATCTTCTGCTAGTAAATCTATAGCAGGATCTTTAGGTTTTTCTCCTGAGGCCCTAGCTAGGGCCGCCCGCCAAGCCCGCAAATTAGGATTATCTTTAAGTGAGGTAGATAAAGTAGCTGAAAGCCTCCTCCAATTTGAATCTAGTATAGAGGCCGAATTAGAAGCAGAATTGCTAACTGGAAAACAACTTAATCTTGAAAGAGCCAGATACTTTGCTCTTACTAACGACCTAGAGGGTCTTAGTAATGAAATAGCTAAAAATGAAGAAGTAGTAGCAGCATTCTCTTCCCAAAACCGAATCCAACAAGAAGCATTAGCTAAAAGTTTAGGAATAAGTAGAGACCAATTGGCCCAAATGGCCCTTAGCCAAAAGTTTGCTGCTATGAGTGCTGAAGAATTTAAAGATGCTTATGGTGAAACTACATACGAGGCACTAGCTACTCAAAGTGCAACTGAAAAATTCCAAGCATCTATCGCTAAAGTACAGGAAGTATTAGGCAACATTGGAGTTATATTAGCTCCTATAATAGATGGGTTTGCTGCTGTAGTTGGGTATATAGCTGAATCTAAAATATTAGCTTCTGCTTTAGTAGGAATACTTGCAGGGATAGCTGTAAAATCATTAGTAACTTCAATAGCAAGTATATACCAATCCTTCTTACAAATACCTTTTGGTGCTGGTCTCCCATTAGCTATTGGAGCTACAGCAGGCTTATTAGCTACTATAGGATCAGCCACAGCCATGTATGGTGACGACATATTTTCACCACCCCCGGGAGGAAATGGATATGGTAAACGCACCCTATTTGGCCCTGAAGGCTCCATAGCACTTAACGACAACGACACTATTATAGCAGGTACTAATTTAGGTGGTGGTAAAACAGAAACAGCCTCTACCTCCCCATCTATAAACATAGCTCCACTAGTAGAGCAAATGAATAGAATGAATACCACACTACAAGCTATATTAGCTAAAGAAGGAACAATAGAATTAGATGGTACTAAAGTTGGTACTGCTCTAACTGTTGGGTCTTATAAACTCCAATAACCCTAAATATTTATAAACATGGCACTTCTAGACAAATACAACCAGGGAACTTCCCCATTCACTCACAACCCACCAGTAGTACCAGCTGGTTCTTTCTTTGGTACTAAAGAATCTAAATTACACAACGAGTATTCTTTAAATGGAAATCCTAAACTAGGCAACTTACCTAAAGCTTCTGGTTTGGATTTAAATGGGGCTGTACCTAAAAACAACTACAGAAATACTGCTCCTGAAGGTAGAACATTCTAATATATGGGATTACTTAACCTCAAAACTGACCTCAAGTCTTTAAAGTATGGGTTAGACAGACCTGATTTAGGGAGTAGTAGGGAACCTTTCATCAAGAAAGAGATACCTGAAAACCCACCTGGGGCTTCCCCTGACTTTCTTTTAAGACAAGGAGCATTAATTAGAGGTATTGAGGATGGAGCTAGGATAGGTAAATTCCTAACTACTCCTAAAGGGTTAGGATTCATAACCAACCAAAATCTTCTAGCAGCCCAAAATCCTAAAATAATAGGCAACCCCAAAAACTTATACAACCCCCTAAATACTTTACTCCAAACTGCAACTAATGCTGTTGGAGGTCATTTAAATTTGTTGGGTATAAGTGGAGAAGACAATAGCAATAGGTACAACGATATATATAAAATTAAGTATAACGAGGAAAAAACTAACAAACTCCTTATACTCAAAAATTCCAAAATTGGTGGGGGATCGTTCACACCACCCCCATCTTCTCCATTTGCAGGGGATATAGGTAATTTAACTGGGGCATTTGATATACTTGGTGCTCAAGCCTTTAATGAAGGATTCATAGCAAGTATACCTGAAATTCCAATCCCACTAAATAGAGACCATGGGGTTGACGTATCCAATCCAAATTTACTCCAAAATTATACTGGAGGACCTGGGGCTGGCATTACTGGATTGAAAACTAATATACGAAGAACAGAATTCACAGTTGGATCCCAAGGATACTCAGGTACATCTATAGAAGATTCGCGAAATAGGTCTAAAGAAAAAATTGCTAATTCTAGAACTTACTTCAACCAAAACAACCCTTCAGGATCTATATCTAATGTAACTTATGGAGCTGGTTCTAAAGACAAAGATACATCCGTTACACTAAAAACTGCATTTAGGAAAGGCACATACGCCTCTAGCATTTCAAATTACGAACCCGAAATAAAATATGTAACTTCTAGTTATAGAGCAGGTAGTGATGTGTCAGTAGATACATTCAACAAAGCTAACACTAAAGCATTAAATAAAGCCAATTTTACTGAAGAAGCTCCCGACACTCAATTATTCAAGTTTTATTTAGCAGCAATTTCGGCAGATAATCCATCTACCCCTCGCTATGTTTATTGGCAAGCCTATATTGATAGCTTCTCAGACCAAATAAACTCCGAACACGATACCTACACTTATGTAGGTAGAGGATACCCCTCATACAAATACAAGGGATTCACCAGATCTATCTCTATGGACTTCACTATAATGTCCCCAGACCCAGATCAAACCCTTCAAATATACAATAAATTAAATAATTTCCTAGCTTACCTAACACCAAGCTATAGCATTGATGGGTATTTGCGTGGTAATTTCTTTAAACTTACATTTGGGGATTATTTAGTTAACACTCCAGGTATCATAAATAGCTTTACATTATCTCCAATATTTGAGGCTGGGTTTGATATTGGTGTTGGCGATTATACATCAGGAAAACAATTACCCAAAGCTATAAAAGTATCGGGATTCCAATTTACCCCAATTGCTGACAACCAAAATAACGTTATAAATGCTAATTCAACATTAATAGGAGCATGAACAGGTATAAAGACTTAAACCCCTTCAAAACCCCCCAAGGTAAAAGATACTATCCAGGGGTGAAATACCCTGAAATCCCCTATTCAGACCAGGATTTTTATGTCATAGCACAAGAAGGAGACAGGTACGACCAATATGCTAATACTTACTATAATGATTCTACTTTGTGGTGGATTATAGCGGCGGCCAATCCTAGATTTAAACCCAACAGCATTTATCCTGAAAGAGGGCACCAAATAAGGATCCCGTCTAATATTTCTTCTATCTTGAAGGAATATAAATTATTAAATAAATAAAAGTTATGTCAAAAATAATAGGAGAAACTTTTGATGATTACGTTAGAGGCCAAATAGAAACTAGACAACAAAAGTTAGGCCTTAACCAAAATAACGACCTAGTCAACACCTACCTTACAGGCCGAAATAGTTGGATCCGCCTTACTTCTGGTATCAATGTAAGTGCCGGAAAGTGTGCCAAATTGGGAATACCCCCAACTTACCAAGGCAACCAACTAGCCAGCAAATACATCCTATTTAATGGGGTTAATTCTAGAGACAATATATCTGAACCTAAAGGAGGTATTATAGATTCATATACCGACCCTTTAAATACAACCAAACAATACGGGTTTAATTCATCAACCGAATATGGATTAACCCCCATGCCTTTTATTGAAAACATCAAGGTAACACCTAAAAATAGAGGTTCATTAAGGATAGCTGAAATAAAAATGAAATGCTTTAATAAAGACCAGTTCAATATAATTGAAACTCTCTTTATGAGGTTAAAATACACTTTTCTCTTAGAGTGGGGCCATAGTATGTACTTTGATAATAATGGGGTACTTCAAACAAATCCTATGCATGGGATATATGATGAATTCCTAGATTTAACACTTCCATTTGACCCAAGTAATTCTATAATTGGGGTCTACCCTGATGTAGACACAGACGCTAATGTAACAAGAATCCAAAACTTAATAACTACCCAAAGAAAAAACTCCAATGGTAATTACGACGCATTCTTAGGGTGGGTACAAAACTTCAAATGGAATCTTAACTCAGACTACAGCTACGACATCAATTTAAAGGCAGTAACATATGGGGACGTGATAGAATCCCTCAGCATCACAAACCCAGTTGAAATGGAACCTATAGCTGGGGAAGACTCAGAAACAGGAAGTAGTCCATTAGCTAGAACATTAAAGAAGATCAAAAATAGGTTAGATGATGAAGGATTTCTCAAATTATCTATTGAAAATATAAAAAAGATAGGTGAGTTAGACAATAAACCTTATGTATCACTTTATGACAAAAATGCTATAGACAGGGATGCTGTAAAAGTTGGTCAATGGTTCAATAAGGATCACTATTATATAAGATTAGGTTCACTAATAAGAATGATAGAAGGTTTTTTCTACAAATACGACGACTCACCTGGGAATCCTATTCCTATAAATTTTTTTGATACTGATAATAATACTAATTTTTGTTCTTATATAAATGATCTCTTTTCTTTAGATCCTCGAATTTGTATAATAGAATCCGAAATGAAATTGGATTATTATGAATACATAACAGGCTTTAAAGATGATAATACTACTAAAAGACCCCGAGTTGCAGACTTATCTGAATTAAACAACAAAGGATTTAAAGGATTTTTAGATTATAAAAATAACAAAGGAGAATTAGTTGGTTTACCTTTAAATATCTATGTAAACATAGATATGATTCTAGATATTCTAGACAAAAATGTAGACAAAGAAGGCAACCTCCCAATATTTGATTTTTATAAATCTATCTTCAACAATATAGATAAAGCTTTAGGGGGTATAACTAATTTAGAATTTAGTTATGATGAGGAAGTTAATACTTATTTTATTTTAGATAAAAATATTACAACTTCTCCTGAAGAAGAGTTTGAAGAAGCAGCTCTAATAAATGTAGGTTTACTTACCCCAAACCAAGGCAGCTTTGTATTAGATGTTTCTATTGAAAGTACCATTTCAAATCAAATGGGCTCTATGTTAGCTATTGGAGCTCAATCCAACAACACAGATGTAGGTTCAAACTCAATAGCAATTTCAAGGTGGAATGAGGGTTTAACTGATAGAGTTATACCTACCAAAGTTACCTCATATGAAGAAGAAGTTTTTGGTGAAGATACTGGGGATATTAATGATTTAGGGGCATTATTAAGTAGGTATATAATATTTTCTTTAGAAGAAAAAGATATTAATAGGTTATATTCTGTAGGAAAAAACTATCTTATAACAAAAAGAGATATAGCAATAGAAAAAGACGAACTTCCTGCAAGATTCTTCATCCCTATCTCACTCAACCTCACACTAGATGGTATCTCAGGCCCCAAAATATATCAAAAATATACTGTAAACGATATTATTCTACCTCAAAACTATCAAGATAATATTGAATTCCTAATCAAAGGTATATCTCACACTGTAGACAATTCAGGGTGGAAAACATCTTTAGAAAGTATAGGCACCCCCAAACCCAGACAATTAAAAGATGCTCCACCTCTTAAAAGGACATTTGTCCCTGGTGAAAAACCATCTTATGCTGGTGGTAGGCCTGCTGTAACTACCCCACCATCTGATACACCTAATGCTGATAGGTTAAGAAATGTATTAACCCAATTAGGCTACACAGAAAAAGGGGACGAAATAGCCAATGGAGGAGACATTACAGCCAACCTAGCAGATTATGCTATAGCAGTATTTAGAGCTCTTAAATCTAGAAACCCCCAAATAGCAGTTAGGGTTACAGGAGGTAACGATAAATACCACACCAGATTATCTTATGTTTCTTCCCATTCAGAAGGTAATGCTCTTGATTTTACTATTAACCCTGCTTCTTCAACAAATCTTAAAATTGTAGAAGATGTATTAGCTCAATTTGCGGCAGGCAACAGAGACAAACAAGCTAGTTATATAAACGAATATAAGGACCTAACTAGAGCAGCCACAGGCAGACACTTCCACATCAGAATAAATGGTATAGATCCTGCTGCCCGTAATAATATCGAAAATATTTATACCCAAGCAGAAAGTGGTCAAATCGAACCTATATTCATATAAATGGCTTATATCCCCAAAAATAGAATACAAACCAACCTCTACACACCTGGGGGAGAATATTATATTGATGGGGTAAACCCTAACTATGTAGGTTATTACCACAAAACCTACACAGGCGGCACATTCTCAGGCAAAAACCCAGACGATACCCCAGTATACCCACTGATTCGAATCACTGAATACGGTGAGATTCCATCAGGCTTATCAAGTAAAGTGTATATAACCAACGATCTAGCTAGTTATGAGTATGGTATACTAAAGGGTGTTGACATGGGTATTACACGAGATATCCCGCAATTGAAATACACTACACCAACACAAGACGACTACAAGTTAGGTGAGTTTAGGAGGTATTTTTGCAAGCGAGGAAATGAATTTACTTATTTAGAAATATCTAAAAAAGATTACGATAGACTGCTCAAAAAAGATCCAACAATTGATTTTAAACCTTGGATACCATTCAATATACCTTGGAGTATAACAGGAGATCCTAAAGTAGTAGCTTCAACAAATAGTAATATAGTTGCATTAAAAGAAAAACAAGAAAAGTTTTATGGCCTTGGCCAATACCTCAATCAAGATTATTTAAAGTACTATAAACCTTAAATATTTATATTAGACCATGGCAGAAAGGTTTATTATAGATACAAGTGGAGGTACCGGGGGAGGTGGTATAGGAGACATTGACTTTAGCCTTGCTGCTATCCAAAGCTCAAGTGGGTGGATTGTATATGACACCCACATAGGAAACAGTGGGAGTCTTCCTGTAACTGTTACTTCTTCTCTTACAGTAAAACAATACAACTCATCAGAAGACATATTCAAAGTCCAAAATACTAATGCTTCCACTAATTATTTTCTCATTGATAATAATGGTATCCCAATCATGTCAGTTAGAAATAGTTTTCCTACTGTTAAAGAAGGAGGTATGATTTATAAATCAAACGAATTTTATTTTGGTTACTCGTAATATTTATCATAAAATAACAAGTTTTATGGCTACACTTAAAGAACTTAAACAAACAGGAACTGCTGAAGTTCCTAAATCTTCCCCTTTTACAGTTGAAGAAGCTCAATATTTGTTGGGATTAATAGCTAGGTCCGAATTTAAAGGACAGGATGTTCAAGTAGTCTATACTTTAGCATTCAAATTACAAGAAATTATTAAAGATCTAAATTATAAGGTAAATGGGTGAATGGAAAAAAGTTTTAGTATCTGGATCAGATATTGAAGTAAGACAAATAACGGCTAGTGGGTTAAGTGAAGCTTCCCAATCCCATATAGTAGTATATGATACCCAAAGTGGTGCTTTACATTATACTTCCTCAGATGGGTTAGGTGGGGGAGGAGGTATTTTTGTTGATCAAGGAGATTACTATAATACTGCAAATACATTACAAATTACAGGTTCTATTTTACAAACCTCCCCTTCCCAATCCGGGACTGGGACTTCTTCCTTTAGTGGTGGGGGTAGTGGGAATCAAATTTATTCTGTACTTTTGTCTGAATCTCTTTATTCATACAACCACAATGTAGGTTACCCTAAAAGTAATGGATGGAAAGATAACTTAGAAGGTTCTTACTTCAACAATTTTGATGCCAACACCAACACATCCGAGATACTACGCTTCATAGCAGGTCTCCTCAGCGCTTCAGCCCCAGATGCTTCTCCTAATACTGAATATTACCAAAACATATCAGAAGTTGTAGATACGAATCATGATGATATTGGAACAAGCCCCCCCGGGAGGGTACCCCAATCAGCTCTTAATCCTATTGTTGCTTATATAAGAGATAAAGGATTTGCCTCAAGTGGAACTGTACTATTTAATGGAATATCCACCATATACACAGACAGTGAGTACAATATTAAATACTCCTCAGCTGCTGGTGGGGATACTATAGTATCTTCTTCTGTAGGGACTTTTAATTTAGGATCACTAGGGGATACCTTTTATGTATCAGCTTCCCAAAGCTGGTTATTTTCTTCTCAATCTGATAAAACCCCAACGGCAACAACCTCCCAAGAATCTCTCCTTTCCCAAGCAGGCCCAGGATCATCAAATGGTTTATATGTAGGAGAAGTCCCTACCGTTAACCCTCTAATAATACCCCCTGCTTACCAGGATGGTAAATTTGTTTCAATTCTTCAAGCTGATCTGTATAATGGTGGAATATCTTTCGCTAACATAACTGAATCTATAGGATACTATCAAATAACCTCCTCTATAGCTATAGCTTCAGGATCTAGTGAGTATTCTTCTTTTAAGACTAGAAGTAAAGAAATATTTTATGCAGATACAACTGCCTTAAACAATAATATCCCTACAAATACCATAAATCATATTTTTGCTTCAAGTTCTCTTACAGCGATTTCTAATTCATTATCGGGTGCCCCTTATTTAGTATCTGCTACTTATAATATCCAAGTTACTAGCTCTGGAGTATTTGACCCATTATACCATGAAGGTACCGTTATATGGAGTGTTATAGGTAATGATAACAAAATAACCCTAAATGACACAGACCAAGACATGTTGAATGGTGCTATTAGTGGTGACTCTTTTGTGTACATTTCAACCACATCTACCACCCCTAGAAGTGCAGGCCAAATCCCAGCTCGAACTGATGTGCTCAAAACTAGTAGAACCCTTACATTCAATGCTGGGAATAGTGATAACATAATCCAAAACGGATTCTCCTCAGATTTAGGGTTTGGTATTACTGCTTCAGCATACAACCGCAATAGTAATCAGGTTCTTGAAAACACATCATTTAACTTCTTCAATGCCGGGACTTTTGGCCAACCACTTGCCTCAGGAACTATGGCTTACCATAACCCTACAGCCACTAATTCTAGTAATACTAAAAACGAATACTTTGAAGATGAAGTTCGTAGAGTCCAATTAAATGGATCTTCTATTGATAGCACAACTAATTTAGATTTAGGAAATACCTCTAATATCTATAATAGTGGATCTAACCTAGCTCAAAATAATCCTAGAGCCCTTCAAGTAAAACCTGGATTTTTAATTACACCTGGGGGAACTTACAAGTACTGGCACCAAGCCTCTGGTTATTATGATGCATCTGGGTATTATTGGTATATAAGAGAATTTGATAGTGGATTAAGTGGAGTCAATACTTTAAATAGTTTTACTATTCAATTTAATAATATTAGCACAACTAATATACAAAATTGGGATAGTGCTACAAATGGTATATCTTTAGGTATCATCTTTGAGAGCGACCCTGATAAGTTAATTGACATAAATCAATCTGATGATAATATCGGGATTGGAATTACCTCAACTAATACCCAACTTAACCCATTTTCAAACAGCATCGATATTAGAGGTAATACTGGAAGAACCATTTCAGGAACATCAAACCCTACATATACTGTAAAAGTCAATGCAGCCCAAGGGTTATTCTTAGACAGTACCTACACTAAATTTTGGTTAGTTATTCGATACAAAGGAGACCCAACCCCTATTACCTTAATAACAACAAACTTATAATATAATATAATATGGCATTTATAAGCTCTTCTTTTAGTAATAGGAAACTCCAAGACAGAAGGTATACTACCAATCAAATTGGTGATGCCCAAGAAGCATTCACCTCAGTCCTCAGCATAGGTTCTAATGAGATATTCACTGATACTAGATATATCCCAACTTCTAGTTTACCCTTTAGTGGATCATCCCAAGATGGGCTAATAGTGTCTGCTAGTGTAGTAGATCCATCACTTTCAGGAGAAAATGACTTACCAATAGCTAAATATTGGTTTCAAAAGAAATTAACCCCCGGATCTACTGCTGTAAGTAATAAGTATGAAACTTGGTTTTTCCTTACAGGATCTCTATCTAACACATCTGAACAACTTATACACGAATCCCAAGTCACCAATTTTTTGTCCCCTAAGTTCGGTGGATTAGATATATCTTTGGCCAATGCCGAAAACAACCCAGCAGGCTACAATGTAAGAGTATATATAACTTCTAATGATGCCCAACCAGGTGATGGGGGGAGTGGGGCTGTAGAAGCTGCAAATTATGTATTTGATTATAAAACAGGTGTTTTATCTTTTGTCAATAATAGTGTAGCTCCTGGTATCTCCCAATATGTTTGGTTAAGTGCTTATCAATATGTAGGTAGAACCCTTCAAAGCCAAATATCTGACGGGACTTTAGGTGGAAGTGGGGGAGGAGAAGGTTTCCCGTTTGAAGGTAATGCTGTTATCACAGGCTCCCTCCTAGTAAGTGGTTCTTCCCCTACAGTAATTGTAACAGGTTCTATTGAAGTTACCAATGGTATAACAGGTAGTTTATATGGAACTTCTAGCTTTGCTGAGGGGTTGGTGCCTGAATTATTTGAGATACCCGAAATAAATATAACAGGTTCTGGATTGGTTGTAAGTTCTTCTAGTTTACCTAGCAATACTCATAATGCTATTAGAATAGGGGGTACTGAATTAGTAGATGGTGTCGCCGAAAGTTTTCTTATAAACATGCCCCATGCTACTTCTTGGGCTTTTTCAGGATCAAACGGACCCATTTCCAATTTTAGACAAGATGCCTTTATATTTTATGGGCCTTCACCCGCATACTACAATTTTAAATCAGACTCTGACTCATTCATAATATATAAATCTGGTTCTATAGGTACCGCAGTTTCTTCTGAAGCCTTTAAAGTAAATAGACAAAACAGCAACACCACTATAAGTGGTTCCCTCCGAATAATCTCCCTCCCAGAAGAAGATACCCTCACTAAAGTAGTTACTACTGATGCTGATGGTAATTTGGCTTACACATCAAGTGCATATTTTGCTTCATCTACCTCTCTAACTAACCTTACTTTAACAGTAGGTGCTAACTCAATCTCTATAGATAACCTTACATCAGCTACTAGTTCCTATATAACAGAAGCAGAAACTGGTTCAATGCTGGAGCCTTATCTCCTTAGTGCCCAAACTCAATCAGGATTTAATGGATTGGTTATAGATGATGATTCAGGTGGGGGAGACTTAACGGTCAGAGGTAATTTATATGTTTATGGGGAGGCTACTGAACTGCAAGTTTCAAACTTGCGTGTTGAAGATAGATTTATTTTATTAAATAGCGGATCTGTTGGAGGTATACACGAAGGTGGTATTGTAGTTCAAACAGATTCTAGTGGATCTGGTTCTGCTTTATTTTATGAAGAAAGTACTAACCGATGGATGATAGCCCAAAGCAGCTCAGTAGGCTCTAACGACACTAACATAACAGTATCAGGAACAATCGACTATATAGTAACAGTTAGTGCCTCAACAGCCCCCCCTACAGGAGCCCCACCCAACTTTGGAAATGGAGATAATAATACCTCTGTCGGACAAATGTATGTAGATACAGCAGCCAACGATATTTATATATACGCGTAATTAAAAATACTACAAAAATGTTACAACTAAGATTAGACCCCCAAGAAGTCCAGTTTGTCATAGCAGCAATCCAAAATGTCCAAATTTATGGAAGAGATGCCCATATGGTATCAGGGGTACTTAAAAAATTTGAAGACAAATTAGATACATTAAAAGAAGTTAAATAATAAGTTATAGAAAAAACATTGTTGGCCCATAAGGGAAGTGGGCACCGCACAATTGGTGTAACCAACCACAATATTAAAGATATATGCCAAATTGGAGAAAACTCATACAATCAGGTTCCGATGCGGAATTAAATAGTTTATATGTTACTACTAATATAACAGCATCAACTATTTCTGCTTCTAGCGGTTTAACCGCTAGCTTAACCCAACAAAATTTAGCCAATGTAGTTACCTACAACCCCTCTACAGGAGAATTCCACTATACAGCTAGTAGTGGATTAGGTGGTGGAACATCTGGAGTTACTGGGCTAAATAACCTTACAGGTAACCTTACTTTAGCTGAGGGAGATAATGTTAATATAACTGATAATGGTAATGATACTATTACATTTAGTGTAGTTACTGCTAGCTTGGACGGATACGCTACAGAAACCTATGTTTTAGACCAAACCTCTAGTTTAAGTAGTAGCATAAGTAATACTTTTGCTGCCTTCACTACAACATTTACTTCATTTGCGGGTGGAGTAGGTAATGTAGTATCAGTAAATGGGTTTGGCGGAGCTATCACAATCTCAGAAGGGACAGGTATCACCATTAACACATCAGATCCGGACATAAAAATTTCAGCCAGTTTAAATCTCCAACAAGTCACAGACAATGGGGCTATTACTACAGCTACCATAGATGTTGGTGGACTCCATGCTTCTACTTCATATGACGACGGGACCCACCCTAACGTAGTAGTATACGATACCCAATCAGGTAGATTTTACCATACAGGATCCTATGGGACTGGGGGGACCTCACTTACTGGTCTAGACAAAGAAGTAGTCTACTTCAACGGAGACAACATCCCCGACAGTTCAGATGGGTTTATATTTGACTATAATACTGATAATTTATTTATAAGTA
>Ga0208767_1000951_pt1 | contig 23461 bp, 22 predicted proteins | sample VirMetDEL_Mar_21_FD_184514 | JGI IMG/M metagenome (GOLD analysis project Ga0208767, IMG submission 184514) | Aqueous microbial communities from the Delaware River and Bay under freshwater to marine salinity gradient to study organic matter... | ecosystem: Environmental > Aquatic > Marine >... | reverse complement strand
TTTAAACTTGCATTTAAAGAATTTACATTACTTAAAGTATAAACATCGGTAGATTGAACAACACCGTTTACAAGGGCAATAACTTCTCCTACTTTTTCTGCTGGCTCAGATAGATTAAAACTAGTTTGAGAACCAGTAGCCGTATAATTAATTCTAGAAAGAGCAGGGATTAATATAGGATTAAAATTTGCGTCATTAGGATATCTTGCTATTGCCATAATTAACCTCGCATTGCCTTTCTTACTCTACCATTATTCTGAATATCTTTAACAACCAAATCAATAATCATTTGACCTGTATCATTTCTTACTTTAGTGGTTTCTACTTGTTGAGGTGTACCATTATTTTGAACATTTACAACTACGTTATTACCAGAATTCATTTTACCTGTTGCATTAAGCTGGTTCAAAGCAGAACCTCCAATTGCTTTTGCAGCTGGTTTTCTTATAACAAACTCTCCAGGTTCTAGTAAAGCAGGCACTCTATCTCTTCTAGCAACAGAGCCTCCAGCAGCAAACTGCTGAATTGTATTATTTAAAGGAACTTTTCCACCAATATTGGCACCAAATGAAGCTATAGCTTTTTGAACCGCAATTTCAAGGAACATTTGTACAAAAGTAGCTATCATTGCAGTTTTAAAATCACCTGTTGCAGCTAAAACAGTTCCAAATGTTGCTATTGTAGCTCCAGATATTTTATCTAAAAATCCAGTAGTTTGCTCTTGTGTACCTTGTAATAAATCGGCTGTCTTTTTCTTTTCAGCATTTACATCAAATCCTTTATCAGACCCAACATATGCTCCTTGTCTTAAAGCAATAGGATCAGTGACAGCACTCGATGCTCCGCCGGTTAATCTAGCAGAAGCGTCAGCTGATCTACCTGTGTTAGTTCCTGATGCAGCACTAATTCCGCCAGAAAGTGTTTGGTTTAGTTGTTTTAAGGTCATATTAAGATCTTCTAGAACTTTACGTTGTTGGGCTTCCAACTGATCTTTAGCTTTATCTGCAAACCCTGATAATCCAGGAAGCTTGGTAATACTTTCTTTAAGATAATCAGTAATAGGAGTTACAAGACCTTCTTGAATAATGCTCTTTTGAATATCCGCTAATATATTGTATAGAAATTGATTAAAGCCATCTCTGAAACCTTTTAAAGTTAGAGTACCTTTAGCAATTGATTCAAATAAAGATTCTAAAGACCCTTGCAAATTAGTTTCAAATGATTGAACAAATGTAGAAACTACAGCAGCTAACATACTATTACTTGCTTCTATTTGAGCAAGAAAAACACTAAAACCTACTGTAAGATTTTGTATAGCCGCTTCAGTTTCCTTATATTTTATTTCAACACTTTTTAATAGAGCAGCTCTTTCTTCTTCTAAAGCATTTGTTCTTGCTTGCCCTTTGTTTGCATTAATTTGTGCTTGAGCAGCATTATTTGTAGCATTAGCACTTGCCCTGACAGCTTTTTCATATTTAGTAATAGCAACCTGATAATCTTTTTGAAGATCATTGCTTATACGTTGTGCACCGCTTAAATCATTTAAAGCAGCTATTCCCCCAGTTTGAATTCTTACAAATTCTTTTCTGACTTCCTCAAGACTGTCAGCTTTAAAGTCCTGTAATCCTAAAGTCTTACCTAGCTGCGTTGGGCTTGTTTTTGGGTCTACTTTAGCAAATGCTTCCTGAAATCTAGATTGGGCTAAAGCCTCAGCGATACCTTTAACATGTTCTTTATAAAGCTCTCCCTCTTGTATAATGAAATTAGCTCTTCTTTCAAAACTTTCTCTTTGTAATCTTGACGAGGCTATCTGTGCTTCTGCTGTTTTTTGAGCAACATCTGCTTGTTTCTCAAAAGCTACTTTTTGTAATCTTTGAGTCTGTATCTCTACTTTAATTTTATTATCTAATATTTTTGCCTGAAGAGCTGTAGATTTTGCAAAAGAATTAAATTCAGCTATTAAATCAGCTAAAGAGTCTTCAAAAGCTCTTGTTTCAAGTTCAATTTTTAATTCTCTTTTTTGTGAAGAACTTAATAATGCTCCTAAAGGAGTACCACTCAAAGCTTCTTGAAGTGTTAACTCAAAATCTCTAGCTGTTCTATTAACTTCATTTAAAGCTGAGGCTAATTGTCTACTTTGTTGAACTTGTTTAATTTGAACAGTCAATGATTGATTTCTGAGATCATAATTAGATTTTAATAGTTCTTGTGCCTGTTTATTTAAAGTAATAAATGTTTTATCATTAAGCTCTCTAGCTTGTTTTGTTAATTGATTGGTTTGTTTTTTAAGTTCATCTGTAATTTTTTTCTGTGCTTGGAAGTTTTTCTCAGCTGCACCAACTAAAGCTTTTCTTGTAGTTAACAGCAATACTTCTAAGTCTTTGGTTCTTTGACTTTCATCACCGTATTCTTTAGCGATGTCTAATTCAAGTTGTGCGTTTGCTACTGTTTCTTTTAAATACCTAACCTGATTTAATCTTCTTTCTTCAGCCGTTGCAGCAAACTTACCTTCTTTATTAGCATAACCAAGCAAAGATTCATAAGCTTTTATTTCGGCACCAAATATTTGTACTATCTTTTTTCTTTCTGTAACAAGCACACTAGTTTGTTCAGTCTGAATTTTTAATATTTCTGCTGCTTGTTTAAGAATCTTCAATGCCTCTTGGTTTTCTTTATTTAAATTACCTAAAGACTCAAGATCTTTAATTCTTGTTAATATACCTGATAGTTGTCTTGCAGAATCTTCCGCGTTAGTTAATCCTTTTTGAAAATCTCCAGCTAGTTTAGTCACAGAAACAAGTGTTTCTTGTAATTGTTTACTTCCACTGGCATCTGTTTCAAATTTAAAACCTTTTTGAAGAGTCTCTGCAATTCCGTCAGTAAAAGCCGGTGCTAATTCATTTTTTATAGCTAATTTAAATTTGTCGCTACCTCCGCTTATACCTTTGATAAGCTCAGTTTGAAATTTGTTAGTAATTTCTTGACCTGCAATACCTAAAGAATTTGCTAGAGCTCCTATTTGCTCTACTCCCGCTCCTTCAGCTGATTTAACCGCGTTTATAACTGCTCGTTGGATCGCCGAACCAAGTTTTCTTTCTGCTTCACTAAAATCGTCTGCACTTTTTCCAAGAAGTGACTCAATAGCGTCTTTTGCTATTTTTGCAGTTTCGGTGTTGTTTGCTCCTGATTCTATAGCAGTAGAAACACTAGATTGAATGGTTTTTTGTATATCTTCTGCTTTAATTTGTTCTTTAATTGTTTTTTCAAATGGCCCAAACCCTATGTCTACTTCTATTTCTAAACCAGGAAAGTTTTTTAATTCTTTTTGTGCTTGTATTGCGCTGTTTGTAATAGCTGTTATACCTTCTGCTGCTTCTTTCGACCCACCGTTTACCACTTTTAAATATCTACCAAAGGTAGTAAAAATTCTGTTTAGCTTTTCAGTTATTCCTAACCAATCAGAAAGTACTGACACTACAGCTGCTATAGCAGTACCGAATAGAACAACAAAATTAACTATTTTTCCTATAACACCTAAAGCTTTACCGATACCTTTTATACTTTTTTCTACAAATAATAAACTTTTAGCAGTGGTTCTTGCAATAATACCTTGTCTTTTTAAAACCACGTTTGTTCTTTGAATAGCTGCGGCTAATTGTATTTCAGAAGCTGTTCTTGATTTTAATTGGCCTTCTAATGTTTTAGTACTTCTACCAGCCGCTTTAGCTGTTGCTATGCGTTTTTCTAAATCTTTAATTGTTTTTTTAACAGCAGCTTGTTCTCTTAGCAAAGCTTTTTCTAATCTATTAACTCCTGCTATATCTAAGTTACCTTCTCTGCCTTTTTGTACTAGACCTGAAATATCTGCTTTACCGTCTTTAGTAAGTCTAGACAATTCAAAACTTTTAGGGTCTAATCCTTTTTGAAGATTTTTTAGAGAAGCGGTAGCTTTTTTAGTACTTGTAGTCCAGGCATTAATCTTATTAATACCTGTATCTATGTAAGCAGACATGCCAGCAAAAGTTTTTGTACCGAAACTGCCAAGTTCTCTTAATGCGACACCAAAAACTTTTACTCCTACAACAGCGAATAAAGTAACTTTGGCTAATAGATTGTCCGTAAAAAATTCTGCTAGTGGAGCTAAATATTTAGTTAACACGCTGCCTATATTATAACCTAGATCTATAAAAGAAGCAGAAAAAGCTTCAAATGATTCTGCAGTAGTAGGAGTTACCGTATTAATAGCTCCAAATTTACGCTGACCTTCTTCGATAGCCGCGTTTACAAAAGCCTGTCTTCTTTCAAATGATGTAAGGGAAGCGGCGGATTTGCCTAAAGATACCGCATAAGCTTCTACGGCTGGTTCTATTCTAGTAAAAATACCAAGTTCGTCCAAAAGTTCTGGTTCTAGTTTCGCAGTACCTCTAGTTAATCGGGTAAGAGCATCAGTTAAATTTCTTCCTAAAGCTCTTGATGCTTTAAGAGAAACCTGTGTTAATCCTTCAATTTGTGTTTGATTGAATCCCGCTGATAAAGCGATGTTTACAGATCTAGAAGCCTCAATTAATGTTAATTGTCCTTTAGTAATTTCTCTAACACTATTAAGAATTTCTGTACCATTAGCACCTACAGCAGCTGCTAAAGTGTTAGTACCTTGAATAATTTGATCAAATTGAGCAGCCGCAGATAGGGCTGAAAAAGCTTGTTGAAGTGCGAAAACTGTTGCAGCAGCACCAGCATAAGCAGACACTAAACCACCTAAACCTTGAGATTGGGCAGCAAATTGTCTTCCTGAAGAAGCAGATGCTTTACCTAGATTTTGTTGAGCCCTAATAGTTTTAGACTGTGCATCACCTAGAGTTTTAACCTGGCCAGCAGCTTTTTTAAAACCTTGTGCTTGTGCTTTTATAGTAACTTTTTGTATTTTAGCTGCCATTTGTTACATCCCTACCTCGTTTTACTTTTAGCTCTAGCTTCTGCTTGTTTACGTTGTTGTTCGTAATGTTTACCATATTCCTGAATACAGATTTGTAGCATTTCAAAAGTATCTTTCCAATCTATCATCTGATATATATTCATTATATCTGTTAAACCTGCATACTCTTTTCCAAGCCAAACACCACTCATTCCCTCAACTTTATCTGGCAAGATATTCATAAGAATTAAGGCTTGTTGAGCAGATATTGACAAATCGCTAGGGTCTAAAGGCTCATCATCAAAGTCAGTCCAACCCATTTGATCAGCCATTTGCCAGTATACTTCTTTACTAATACCACCCCCAACAAAACTAGTTTGAAGGTAGTGTATTAGTTTTTTTCCGCAGTCTCTTTCTTCTTAGTAGAAAAAGTTTCTAAATCACTCATACAATCAGTAACAAACTGATCAAAAAGTGAAGAGTTTTTAATTAAGAATAAAGCTTCTTCTTCTGAATAAGGAATTGTTTCATCTAATTTAGAATTAGATAAATCAACTGGCAATAAGTTAGGAAGATCTTTCATTTTTAAACCTTTCCAACCTCTAATAGCTTTTTTTGTATACGCTTCTAAGAATTTATCGTTATCGATTTCTTCTTCTCTTTGGCGAGTGCGTTTATTAAAAGCGTATTTTAAACTTGCATTTCTAATTTTAACTAAGTCTTCTCTATTTAGATAAGCAATCTTAATAAAAAAACCTTCAATATCTGGATATTCTACTTCTGAAATTGTTTCAGTTGCAATTAAATTTTGAATTTTACTCATTTTTCCCCCTAGTTAGGTTATAAAAAAAGGGTGTTCATCATATATTAGCTTAGGCTAAGCTGAGGGGGAAGCTTGCTTTTGCTGATGATGAACACCCACCTGAAATTTATTACCCCCTCAGATAATATCATATATTAATTATTGTCACTCTTTACAAAGAATTGAATCTCGTCTCCACCACCTCTTTGTTTTTCTTGTGCAAGAAAATCGACTGACATTCCAAGAACATCATCAATTTGGTGAACTGGGAAATTAAATTGAACAGCTGGCATATTAATATGTAAATATGGAGCTGTACTACCACCAATTTGAATATTAGCAGAACTGGTAGATGCGTGTGACACACGAGAATCGTTAACAACTTTATTCAAGAACTGTGCTGAGTTAGCTCTAACAGAGGTCTCAGAGGCAGATCTTAAATATGCAGTAAATGAACCGGTAATTGTTCTAGATCCGGTAAACTGTCCAATTGGAGTATTCAATGCTGCTAGTTCTTCAGGTGTTAAATATGTAACATCGTTTGAGTAGCTGAAAGATAGCCCTGTTACTGGGAACGAATAAATATTTGCTCCTTCTACTGCACTTCCTTGATGACTAATAGAAATAGCACTTAAGCGGTTTTTAATAAAGTCAACTGTGTAAGTACTGCCCTCTACGTTCATAGTAGCGTAAGGATGATGTGATGCTTCTGCGTCCATGCTAATACTAGCATTAGGAGTAACAGTAGTTCCATCGTTACCAACACCACCAAATACTGCAATAGCTTTAGCTCTTGCATCGCCTGTAAGTTCTACCATCTCTGTACCAAAACCGCTCCAAGTAGTAGTAGCAATTCCATCAACAGAAGCATCAATTTCACCAGTATTAACAATAGCATTTTTAACTTGATATACAAGGTTATCAAGTTTAAAATACATATGATTTTCTTGTGCAATAGCGAAGTTGGATCTACTTGAGTGAGTATTAGCAGAACCTGCTGTATTAGCAGATGCTAGTTTAGCAGAACTAGTAGTTGTATCATAATGCCAAATAGACTGCTCTCCACCATTAGAAGATGCTGGCTTAGTATTACTTACAAGAGCTTGCCAGAGATACCAATCAGCAACAGGCTTACTATTGCCTGTTTCTGCAAGACCAGTTCCTTGTGAGCCATCGTTTACTTCTGCTCCTGTAGGGCGTAAATATGTTTGGAAATTCCATTCCACGGGGTTTCTTGCTGTGTTAAAGCGTTGAACGCTTCTATCTGGGTCTAATCCACTTTCTAATGAAGTGATATCTTGTACCGCAGAATCAGCAGAAAGTGCATATCCAGCTAGAACCTCAATTCTCCAAGTATTTTGAGGGGTAAGGTCAGTAGCTGCGGTAGCACTTAGAGTTAGATCTTCTACAGAGTAGAAGACTTTAGTATTTCTTTGTAGGTTTAGCTGAGTACCTGCCATTTTTAACTCCTTAGTTTTCTATATCTAATTCATAATCAATTATAATTTCTATTTCTGATATTCCGTAAGGTTTTACTAATCCTTCATCAGTATCTATACTAGAAATAATTATATCACGGATACTGTAAACTCCAGTATCTAAGTTGTATATTATGTGTTCTATGTCTTGAATCAAACTATCTAAACTACCAGACGATTCTTCATCATTGACATAAATTCTAAGAGTTAGTGGTATTAAACCTGTGGTATTACCTGAAGTATTGTATACCCTAACTTCTTCTCCGACTTGAAAAAATATTGATGGAAAGTCATTTACTTCGTCTAAAAATTTTATTTTTCTAAAAACATTGCTAAATATATTGTTTTGAAAAGTATAATTAGAGTTTAATGAAGAAATAGACCCATCTATAAGTTTTAAATTTGTAAGAATATGGTTTATTATGTTTCTTCTTTGATTCGACATTATTAGTATAACACCTTAAACTTGTGCTGGCAAATTAAAAATTTTTAAGTCTTAATTATTCTAAACTGTCTTCCAAATAATTCTTGAACAGTTTTTCTTATAGTAGGTCTTATTAATCTTTGTCCTACTGCATATGGCCGTCTATGAAATTTATCAAAATATTCTGATACAGGGGGTTTGGCAAAGTAACTTACTAGTTGTTTTTTATAATCTATTGTAAACTGTAAAGAATTTACAAAACGTCCTGTTCTATATTTTAATCCTTCAGTAGGGTTTGCGGGGCCAAGCTTTGGCATTTTATTTTCAATCCTATCCTGAAGTATACTTGTAAACTGCGCAGAAGATATTAACTTAGTAGTAGTTTCTTTATCTTCTCTTTCTTGACTTACATATTTGCCTGTTTTTACTTTACCAGTTACTCTCGGTATAGAACCTCCAGTAGGTACGCCATATAATATTTCGTAATCTAAGGGAGGCGCTCCTGCAAATTCTTTTGAGGTTATTTTCTTTTTTCCACTAATTGAATCTAAAATTTTTGTAAACTCATCAGCAGATTTAGCTATAATAGGAGGGCCTGTTTCTCCTAATTGCCTATATAAATCTTTTTCAAAAGCATCACCTAAGTTATACTGAATTCCTGCAGATTTACCTTTTCCTTTTAATTCCGTAGTAAAAGGGGGAGATCTAAAGTTAGAAAAAGGAAAATAAATATTAATTACATCAACAGAAGTAACTTTGTTGCCTACTATATTTGCTTTCGATATCAAAAGATTTTTAGCTTTGTTATAAAAGGCTTTGTGTAAATCTGGATCGTATTTTGCAATTAAATCGAAAAAACCTCTACCACCTATTTTAGCTCTGACTGCTTTTAAAACTTCTTCAGGATTATTAACGTCAAAAGTTTCTTTACCCTTTTTTCCAAAGTCTTTATCTGTTTTTAATAAACCTTCTTCTTGTGATTGTGTAGCTAACAATTTAAGTTGGTCTAGATAACCGCTGCCAAAAGCAGAATAAGCTCTTTGACCTATTGTAGATCCTGGAGATCCACCTCTTTTTGCTTTAACTTCTGGAGTTAAAACATCTTCTATATCAGCCCCAAAAGATCTAGCTAAGGCTTTTGCTACTCGATCACTAGTTATTTCTAAGTCTGGTACAGCGGCTACGTTCTTTTCAGCTTGTTGAGATACTCGACCTCCATAATATTTAGCTAAACTTTGCTCAATAGCATCTCCCCAATATTTTTCACTTCTTCTTGTGCCTTTACCTGCTGTTATTTTACCTACAGATTGTAAAAGACCTGTATAATTATTTATTAGTTCAGGGTCTGTTACAGAAATTTTATAAGCTACTACAGTCACTACATTACCACACGATACATTTCAAGAACCCTACGAATATGTGGAGGAAAGTTAGCACTTAATCCGTGTGATTTACCACTTTCTCCTTGTAAAGAGAATCCAGCGTTTTCTTGTGTTTGCTTATGTAATATCTTAATATAATCTAATGTAGCTACTTTAATATCACGAGGTATAATACTAAATCCAGCATCATAAGTAACTTTTATCCCTCTAGGATAATTTCTAAAGATGGTTTCGGGAATAACAGAAATATTTGTTATACCCTGTACTCCAGCTGTGTATCTTCTAATTCCTCCAGTTTCTGAATTCCAAATATATTCTGGAGTAGTTCTAGAATCGTCTTTCAACGTACTATCGTTATTTTTTCCATTAAAATGTAAAAGTAATACTGTATTTTCATCTGTTGCGTTAGGAGTAGTAGGAACAGAAAATGATTTATCATATTTTGAATCTATAGTAATTCTAAATTCATCTAAATATCCTTTAAAATAGTTTTCACTACCTGTTACTCCGGTTTTACCTAAATACAGAGGAGTACTTACAGATATAGTAGGAAGAGAGTTTGAAGTAGTCTGAGTATTGACTAAAGTACCATCAATAAACATGCGTATATCGTTATCTTTCCTACTTACTGCATAATGATTAAATGAATTAGCTTTAGGTAAATAATAACTTGAAGTAGACGAGGTGCTAGTAAAATGATGAACATTAGCTATTTCAGTATCTGAATTTAAAGCTCTGAAGTTAACTCCTAGATAAGGACTATAACCTAATTCTATTTTAGTGTTAGCATCTCCTCTAGATACCATTGCTTTAGTACTAGAAAGGTCTTCAAACCTAAACCATCCTTCAATAGTAAAATCATCAGTTTGAAAATCAAATTTAGGATTACTGGTTTCTGGATCATTTGATGATACAAAAGCTGATCCATCAAAATAGACAGAACTTTCTCCAAATTTTTTTCTTCTTGTTTTTAAGGTAGCTGTAGAAGTAATAGTTGAAGTATCAAAGTCCCCGCTTACAAAAGATCCATCAGAACTAGGGCCTATTAGTGTTTTATGAGTACTTCCGTCATATTCAGTAATTGTCTTTACGCCGTTTAAAGGCAATCTAGAAACAAATACCTGAGAAGCTCCTCCATTAAAAACCTCTGTATAAACGTTGTTTTTAATTTCTCTACCTACATAACTTTCTACCACTGAACAAGCATAAGAAATTAGATTACTTATTCTAGTATCATAAGTATTACTATTTATCTGTAGATATTCTTTAACTTCGCCTAAAGATACATAAGGAACTGTTACAGGTTGTGCCATGTTCTACTCCTCATCAAGAGTATTTGATACTGATGTCTCTGTCACTACTTTTTTTGTGGAAAACACTGACTGCATTGATCTATTAGTTGTAGAAGGTACAGGTTTTCTTTTTTCTTTCCACTTTTTTTTCATTTCTTCATTATCTACACTATAAGATTTTAATTTAAGTAAAAATTCTTGATAGTCATCGATGGAAAGTAATCTCTCTATAGGATCTCTTTTTGCCATTATAAATTCTCCTTTTAGTAAAATAGGGCAGGCGTTGTATACACCTGCCCTGTTGCATTAACGCTTTTTTACGCTATATGACTAGTTTTAAAATTAGCCAGCTGCGATATTACAAGCGAATGAGTAAGATGAGCTCAAAGTTGGGCTTGAAGCAGTTCCTGCAGTAGTCAAGGCTTTAAAGTCAAAGCGTGTTGACATATACATTGCAGTTACCTGCTGGCGTGGTTCGTACTCACTTTCGATTTCCATTCCACGTCTCTCACCGATAACAAATCCCGGCTTGTAAACAAGAGTTCCAAGAGTGTTCCATGAAGTTCCTACGTTATCCATAAATTCAGAGATAACAACTGGAATTCCATAAATAGCTCCAAGAGCACCTGTTAAATAAGTGGCATTAGGGCCGAACTTATCTACAGTACGGAAGTCTGACTCAGCTACAAGTGAGTTATAACCTTCAACACCAGTGATATATACTAATTGATCACCTAACTGAAGACCATACTTACCAAGAGTTGCACGTGCATCTGCGATTTCAGCAGGAGCAGCTTTAGCAGTTGCAGAACCAGTCTGTTGTTGTAACGCAGCAGCATTAGCAAGCTTAGTAATACCAGTAATTACAGAAGCAAAACCAGTACCTGCTGTAATTGCGGCAGCGTTAGCAGTAAAGCCTGAGCTAGCACCAGTACCACGAAGGATTGATTTATCGATAGCACGGGCAATACGACGAGTTGTCGAAGCACGTAAGAAATCAATAAGAGGAAGAATTGTATCTTCTTCTTCATCCTTAGCAAGATGGGTTGAAGTCATAAACTTATGTGGTGTTAAATCAATTGATTTAATCACGTTCTGATATGAATCAGGAACGTTGCTGCTATCACCAATACCGGTAGCATATGTTCCAGACTCAAATTGAGCTACACCATCATTACTACTTGAGAAACCGTCATCTTCGTCAGCGACTGGGATACGGAAAGTTTTTGCATCAACTTGTACACGGTTGAACATTGGAGCAACAACTAATTGCTGCTGCATTTCTTCATAGATGTTAGTTGAGAAGTTAGAAATAAAGTTCTCACCAGATGAAACAACAGCTTTCATTTTATTACCAAGTCTAGTGTCCATTACATCACGTCTGTTAAGAGCGTATCCAAGCATAACAGCGTTAGCCATTTCTTTAGCAGAATATGGGTTTTCTTTACGCTGTGACTCTTGCCACACCATTTTGCTATTTTGAAGAGCAGCAATTTCGTCTCTGTACTTCTCCATTTGAGCTTTAAGTTCAGCAACAGCTTCGTTTTCACGAGGTGTATATGCTGATTTTTCTTCAACAAGTTCTTGTCTATCACGAACGTCTGCTTGTTCCATGATAGCTTCACCAGTCTTTTGAACTAATTCGGCCACTCTAGGCTCTTGTACCTCTATAGTGGCGGCTTTAGCTTCTGCTTGATTATTTTCGGCTGCACCAGTATCAATAGTTAGTACATCGCCTGCAGTTTGAGTAGCCATATCGTCTTTCTCCTTTGTTTCGACAATCATTTGCCCATGTAATTTTAGGGCTAGATCTCTATGATCATTTGGGTTCATCTTATTCAATTCTTGAATAATATTATTTAAGTAGTTTGCAAAGACATAATCAGAATCTGACCAATCTTCACCGTTTGCTTTTAGATTTAAAAGTTTGTTTAATTTCTCTTGTAAGTCTAAACTGTTAGTAATAGATTCTTCGTCTTTTAAAGAGAATAAATATTGTTCAGTTGCATTATTTGTATTTTTATATGCTTCTTTAATTTCTTCTCTTACAGAATCGGATAATCTTGGTGTATTAGTATTAATTACATGAATATCATATTTTGTACCGATATCCCAAGTATTTACTACAGCCATTTCCTCTGCCGGAACTGTATCTATATTATCCACTGTTTTTCCATTTACGTCAACCTCTAAAAATTTAAAATTTGGAGATTCGGCAGTAGCAATCTTAGTAATTTTAAATCTTTTTCCTTCGTATTTTATAAAGGTATCAGTACTCAATGAAGAGGTTTCAGCAGATAAAAGATTTACAAAAGGAATTGGATCCATAGGATTAATTTCTTCTAATTCTTCTTCAGAAAGCTCTAAAGATGTTTCTTCCAAAATATCTTTAGTTTCTTCTGCTAGTTCTACTGTAATTTCTTCAGAGAGATCTTCATTTGAAGAATCATTTGTAGCTTTTTCTTCAACTTCAATCGCTTCTGCAGTTTCTACAGATTCAACAATGTCTGTTTCGGAAATGGCTTCAGACTTTTCTTCAATAGTATTATCTTCTGTGTCCATTTCTTCCTCGCTTTCTCCGTTTTTAAAGCTTTTTACAAATTCTTCATACTCAGAATCACCTTCAAAGCTTTTTCTAACACTAAATAGTGAGTTTTGATTAGCAGGTACACTAACCACGCTAATTTCTAACAACTCTACTTCTGTAATAGTCATAGAATCGTTATTTGCATCATACTTACCGTCTTTAACGCGAAAACCTACTGAAAAACTTTTTAAAGCACCATCTTTAATTAAAGTTTGTACTCCGTGTAATTTTTCAGCAGCATCACTGACCATAGCATCTACATAAATTCCTTTTTTATCAACAGTGACCTTATCTACTTTTCCAATAGGTTGATCATGTTTATGTTGATATAATAAAACAGGGTTTTTTCTATAATTTGCAACGCCTTTTGCCCATGCTTGAGCAGTTACTACGTCTCCGACCCTGTCTTTATCCGTAGTATTAGCATAGCCAGCAATTTTTAAACCATTAGAGTTTTTAATTCTTTTAGTTTCAAAAGCACTGTTCAGATAAAATGTTTTTTCCATTTTTTATTCCTTTTACTCGCTTGTACCGGAATCAGAAGACTCAGGTCTTCCTCCTATTGCTGGGTTAACAGCACTTCCAGTTATGTTTTGAGGTATTCGTATTTGATCATTCTCTTCACCCTCTAAGAAACTAAACCCAAGACCTTCTCTAGCCTCATTAACTGTTATAATACCAGTATTGACTAATGTAGAAAAATACACCGCTTGAGTTTTATTATCTGGTTGTAAAGCAGGTATAGATGTTTTATCAGGTTTAATTAAAACACCCCCATTGAAATAATGGGAAAAAGCACTACAAAACATATTTAAAAGAGGTAATACTGTAAGGTTATAAAACATAACTTCATTTGCATGAATATTAGCATTATTACCACTTTTTAATAGTACGTAAGGTACACCAATTGATTTAGCAATATCTTGTTGAATTCTTTCAATCGAGTTTTCAAAATCTAATTCATTAAAATTAATATTAGAAAACTTATCTATCTTTAATCCGCCATCTAAAATTGCAGGGTTCCTAGCACCTTTAAATAAAGAAGAATAATTTGATCTCCAAGCTTCTAATAATCTTTCTTTTACTTTTGGGCTTAATACACTGTCTGTTTGTAAAACTAACCCTGGAACAGCATTATTCTTAAAAAATAATCTCTGAAACTCGGTCATTTGATAATAGAGTTCAAATAGTCTTTCTAGATTTTTTAGTCTACTAACTCCTCTAAAAATACTATCTTCATTATCTGCTTTTACATGAATAATCTCATCAGGGGTAAAAGTTATTTTTTCTTGTTTAGAAGATTGGCTTTGTCCAAAACCAAAATAAGCAGAAGTATTAGTATTATGAATTAGAAAATTATAATGACTTACAAATGTTTTTGAATCTGCAACTACTTCAACATCGTTAGCAGGGAGTAAATATAATCCACCGTTCTCTTTATCATAATAGAAAAATGCATTACCGTCAAGATAAAAATCTAAAATTGCCCTTCTAAATAAACGTGTTCTATCCTCAAAAGGATTAGGTTTGGCGTTCATAATTTTATGAATTTTTTTAGCTGCACCACCCTCTACAAGTAAAGGAACACTAACAGCCGCATTAATAATAACCTCTACCGACCTATGAACAATTTCTATCTCTCTATAGGCAGATTCAAATTCTACAATATTCTCTGGAAGATTGTATGGATCTCTAGAAGCTATATAAGACTGCGCAGGGTTTAATTTTTCTACTAACCATTCTCTAATTGCCATTATGTTTCTCTTTTTGAATATTTATCCAGTTAATTATTTTTTTGTCAAAAGAAATAGGGTAAACTTGACCGTATAAATTGTGTAATAAAGCATGATGAAAATTACATAAAGTAAACAGATTTTTGCTGCTTAGATATTCATCATAATCTTCTTTAAATTTAATTCTTATTTCTTTAATGTACGCTACATCTTCTATTTTGTCAATTTTATTTTCTTTACACCAGCGTTGAAACAGTTCAGAAATAGAATATACATGATGTAGTTCTAATTTATCTTTAGATCCGCATATGTAACAACAAGTATCATATTTATACTCTTTTTTTATGTAATCTCTTATATATTTAATAGGTATTCTTTTAAGCATAAATACTAACTTGACCCCTAAGATCGGAATAGATTGCATACCTTATAGCATCACAACAGTGAGAGGTCCAATCATGAATAGGTTTTTGCTTTTCTGTTTTCTCATTCCACCTATATGCTGCCATGGAATCAAAAGAGTGCCTAGCATTATCTATATCAAAAATAAGACTATCATGATCTACTAAATTTGCTATAGACAAAATTCCATCATTAACACTTTTTTGAGCATTTTCACAATATATATCATAATCATATGCTAAATCTGCTTTGGTTTGTTGCGCTGCAGAATCAATGTAAATAGCATCTACATCCCATTTATCTGCAATTTCTTTTATGTGTATAGCATGAGTAGAAGTAGTTCCCTCTTTTGCTACATATTCATCAACTACATAAAACTTGCCTTCAGAATCCTTTGCAAGAACTACAAAAGCGGTCTCATCTCTATATCCAATATCTAAACCACCAATAAATTCATATCTGTAGTCTCCAGGAATAACTTCTTCTATTTGTCGTAGATGTTTATTTTCGTCAATATTATATACTTTACCTTCAAGAGTTATCCAGTCACATTCATATTCTTGTCCAAATAGATTTTTACTCATACTTTTACGAGCTTCATCTATATCAATTTGATTTAATAAAGGGTTAGCTCTCCAAGTGAATCTTGCACTACCCCAAGTTTCAAACTCAGGATCTTGGCCTCTTAAATAATATTCATATAAATAATTTCCCTTACCTCTTGGAGTAGAAATCCATAAACAACGTGAGTCAGGAAAGGTTGATAAAGCAGGACGTAAATCTCTAGTAAAATATTCTTCGTTAGGTATAATCGCTGCTTCGTCTACAATTAACAAGTTAGCAGCTCTACCAATTAAACTATCTCTATTATTTGCAGATAATAGTCTAAAAGTGCTACCATTAACAAGCCTAATTACTTTATCTTTTTGATTAAAACGTTCAGTCTCTAAAGATAAGTCTCTAATTATTTGAGTAGTATAATCCCAAATAATCGAAGATAAAGAGAAATTTGGAGCAACAACCATAACTTGAGTTCCTGGCTCTAGTAATTTAGCAAAAGCTAAAATAGCTGCTGCATAAGATTTACCAGTACGTCTAGCAGATATATGTACCCAAAAACGGTTACTTTCAAGACCATCTACCATACCCCACTGGCTTTCATTCAACTTAAGATCAAGTTGATTAACCATAGGTATTTTTTGTAATAGTTTTTCTAAGTTTATTTTAAAAAATTTATCTTTATCGTTCATTTAAAAACACTAATTGTAGTATAAATAAAACTAAGTAATCCTGCAATAAAAACTCCTATAAACACTAAAGTTTTAAGGCTTGTTTTACCTTGTGTCGCAAGTTTTTTTAAATCTTGAACTTCTTCAAAAGTATATTGTATCTGTTCTTGAAGTCTTTCAAAATTTTCCATTATTTTTTCATATCTTGCAGCACAAACGGCTTCATGAGTAGCAAACTCAGACTTAGTAAGTTGAGTTCTTTCGTGAAGAGTTTCAATATCTTTATGAATTTGATCGAGTTCTCTCTCAGTACCCATCATTTTCTCCAAAAACTCCCCCTCAAGTTTTATCTAATTGTTAATTATTGACTGGCAGTAAATGTATCCCACCAAGAACCCATCGCTGTTACAAGCTCTTCATCTGTGTAAGCAACAAGTTCTGCCTCTACATCCGGGCTACTGTCGTCTGCAAGTGGGGGTGTCTTATATAGGGGATGACTAGCATGAATAGCTTGCATGCGAGAGATAAACGAATCTCTAGTAAGTGTTTTCAAAGTAGAAGGTATATAATATTCTACGTCGTCTCTAATATAACCAACGTAAGAATTATTAATTGAATTATACCAATGCCCACCGTTATCAATCCAAATTGGGGTTTTCTTTGCATCAGAACGGGCTCTTACTTTTTCTAATTTATATTCTACAATCATTGTTAATTCTCCTCTGAGTTCTTTTCAGACTGTTTAGGGAGAAATATAGCATCATCGTCATGATGATTTCGTAGTCCTTGAAGCTGCATACGGACATCATCTACTTTTAATTGATCAAGAAGTTTTACACACATATCTTCTAAAAATTCATACATAGGTCTTACAGTATAATCATCTATTTTTTGTTCATAGTCTAAAAAGGCAAGCATATCTAAAGTAATTTTTCCAGGATTAACACCTATCTGTTCTAAATATTCTTGTTCTCCTTTAGTGATTCTACCACTTTGCCTAACATCTCTTAAACACTGTACTAAACTTCTCTTTAAATGAGACCTTGCTTCTTCTTTTTCAAAATCTTCTTCATTATAATCGCTATATTTTTCCTTTAAGTCATCGTAAAGGTTAGAAAGAGTCAATACATCTTTCATTGCTCCTTCAACATATTTCATTCCATTAGCCATTCCACTTTTTAACTGAGCTATATCTATCTCAAGTAATTGTGCTTTTAAAGAGTCTTTCTCTTTGGCTAGTCTATCTTCTTTTTGTTTTAATTTAATCTCATTCTTCATATAGTTCCACTTAGCCTCTTCTAATGCTTCTCTTTTTCTTGTCATTTCAGCACTAATTTGTCTAATATTTTTCATAGGAGCAGCATAACTTAAATTAATATGCCTCCAAGTCCATTGAGAATGAGACCTATTCCAAATTCTTTCTGTTTCTGCTACATTAGAAATAGCTAAATCTACTTTTTTAGCGTTTTCAGCTAAAGTTAATCCTCCAAAACTTTTAACCTCTGCTAAATTAGAAGTTTGAAAAACTTCGGCAATAGATTTACCCTTTGCTTGTTCAGCAACATCTACTAAATCTTTATTTTCTTTGTTTGTTGTCGTTAAATCAGACATATTTTCCCCTCATTCTATATTAAAACTGATCGATACTCTGTCTTGAGTATTTTTATTTGGTTCAACATAGTGTTCTAACCATGATGGAAATAGTATACATGAACCTGATTCAGGTGTCAAACCATAATTTTTTATTCTAATCCGGCTGGTCTCTGATCTACCTGCGGGATTTACTAAAACTAATTTTCCAGAATTTTCTGGTGTGGATACCCAATATACACCGCTTAAAGTACCGCTATGTACATGATGAGCATTATAAGAGTATTGAGAATTAATATTTGCCCACATAGATTCAATAAAAACTTCTTTATTAATTCTTTCACTAAAATCTTTCACAATATTATTACTCATATCTAAAAGAGGTTGGATTAATGGTTTCAAAAAATCTCCATAATCTTGATAAATATAATCATGACTTTGCCAACCTAGAAAATTAGATCTATTTTTTCCTTCTGTGCTATCTCGTAACCAGTAAACAAAATTAAGTAGCTCTTCATTAAAAGAGCTACTATCAGGTATATTAAACCCCCATACTGGAACAGATAAAATTTCTTCTTTAAAATCTAAATGATTCATTATCTAAAGTGTGTATACCCTTGCACCCAAATAACTAAAGACCAGCGTGTGCCTCTAGTAACAGGAGTTACTCTATGTCGCATATAGCTTGGAAATAAAATTACACTTCCTCTTTCTTTTGGCATTACAACTTCTGATCCTTCATCTACCTGAAGCTCTCCTCCGTCATAGTCTGCGGGATCAGAAAGTTGTACAATCATAGAAATTTTTCTACCATAAGAACTCCCGCCTCCTACATCTATGTGCCACCCATAATGTTGTTTAGTTTCATTACTAGTATACTCAAGTAATTGAAGTCCGTGCATGATTCCTGCTATTTCAAAATCAAAATGATGTTGATTTGTAACATCAGCGATAAACATCATTTTTTCAAATAGACCATTAGTTTTTTCGTTTAAGAATATATTTCTTACATATACATCACGAATTTCTCTACGAATTTCACCTCCATTTTCTCCGACTGAAGCAAATTGAGGATACTCTTGATTACCGTAATTAATTACCCAATCACATTCGTCAGGTGTAAAGTATAATTCTCTTTTTGAGTGTTCTGCTGTATGAGCAACAAAACCCGGAGTTCTAGGTTTTTGTCTTGGAGCCATAAATTTTGCCATTATTCACCTACCTTAAATTCAAAGTTTTGAGGAAGAGGACGACCTGAAGGTCTAGAACTTATCATAGATTCTTCTTGAGTTTTTAACCAAGGTTTTTGTAATTTTTGCTGAGTATGGTTAACCTGTTGAAAGTTTTGATTTTGCTGCTGATTAGTAGCAGCTTGTTGAGTTTTTGAGATGCCTAACGTAGGTCTACCATCAAATTTACACTCTTCTGCATACGGACCATCCGCGTCTACATAATGTACAAATACTTGAGTTTGCCACTCTCCTTTATAAACAGGTCTCCAATGAGGAATATCACAACCCCTATATAATAACATTTCTCCTATATCAAGATCAATCTGTTTACCTACTTTATCATTTTCATCTTTACCTACATATATAGGCCAAATCGGTTCTCCTTGTTTTCTTCCAAGAGTTAAAGTACCTGAAATTTCACATGAAGGCCTATCTTTGTGATACTTTAGCTCTTCGCCTGTTTGATAAATTCTAGAATAAGTATAAGCTGGAATAAGGTTTACTCCTATTAGATTGCTTAATTGAGGGGCAAGTCTTGCTAGTAGGGTATCAAATAAAGGATCTCCATAAATTGACCAAGACAAAGGACATTGTGAATCATCCCCTCCTAAAGATACAGGAGGTACTAATAGTCCTGCATCTCTTTTGACAAATAAATAATCAGTCATAAGACTTGCCATCTCATGACTGATTACTTCGTTAAATACAATATATTTTTGATTATTAAACATTTCTGGTATTGAATTCATAATTAGTTTTTTCTCCCTCTTCTATTTATGATATATAAGTAATTATATACTAAATTTTTTAAGGAGTCAAGAAGAATTATAATTTATCCAACAGCCGGTAGGTGACGTACAGAGACCACAGTATTGTTAGCAATAGGTGCGGTATTATTAAGAGTAAGTGTGGTACTTGAAACTGAGTAGTTGTTGGCAGGAGCACCAGGAGACTGAAGAATTCCTCCAACTACTACCATTATAGAACTACTAGAAACAGGAGTTTGAGTTAGAGTAAAGGTATTAGCAGACCCTGAAGCAGTATATACATCGTTTATAAGATTAGAGGTAGAAGTTGATGTTAAAACATAACGAGCTTCAATTTCTGTGTTTGCAACTATAGGAGAAACGTTTGCTATAGTCAGTGTAGAACCACTAACAAAATAATCATCTTCAGGTGTTTGTAATAATCCATCAATTGCTACAAACATATTTGTTGCATTAGACACACTTCTAGACATTGTAAAAGTATTAGCTGATCCTGAAGCGACTATAACTTGAGAAGAATAAGAATAAGCATATGTAACACTTGTAGCACTAACTGTTAATGTATTAGCACTTCCTGTAGGTACTGCAGCTAATCCTGATCCAAAGACAATATTAGCAATTGCTCCATCAATAACTCCAGCAGCATTTTCAACTTTTACTCCTCCACTACCCGTACTAAAAGTTGCGTTTGCATATGTACCGAAAGTATCTAAAATACTTTTATTAGTAGTGATAGTGGTAGCGTTAGTAGCTACGTTATCTTGTACTACATTGAGATTAGTATCAGTAGCAAAGGTTGTATTAGCGTAAGAACCGAAAGTATCTAAAATACTTTTATTAGTAGTGATAGTGGTAGCGTTAGTAGCTACGTTATCTTGTACTACATTGAGATTAGTATCAGTAGCAAAGGTTGAATTAGCATAGCTACCAAACTGATCTGAAATACTTTTATTAGTTGTAATAGTAGTAGCGTTGGTAGCTACATTGTCTTGTACGGTATCAATTGACGCTGATAACGAACTAGTATCGACTGCAACAGACCCAAACTCTATTTGAGAGTTTGCAGAAACATATACTAAAGCATCTCCGTCTGATGCTCCGTCAGTTTTTAATAATTTTGGGTTTAGTTTATCTATTGCCATTATTAGACGCCCCCACCATCTATAGTTCCTGGGAAAACGAATTGTAAGTACCTAACGTCTACATTAATTCCTAATGGCAGCGGTGCTACATTAGAAATAGTTAGAGTAGTATCACTAACTGTATATGTATCAGGAGATTGAATTAATCCATCTAAAATTACGAATATATTATTTACGTTAGACACTGACTGTGCTAAAGTAAAGGTATTAGTACTAGCATCAATAGCATAGTTATCACTAGCTACGTTAGCAGCAGCAGTAGTTAAAAAATTAGCATTTGCATAAGTACCAAAAGCACCTAACTCATTTCCAACAGCAGTCACATTACTTTGAACAGCGTTTACATTTCCACTAGCGAAAGTTGAATTAGCATAAGTACCGAAAGTATCTGAAATACTTTTATTAGCTGTTATAGAAGATGCGTTGGTAGCTACATTGTCTTGTACCGTGTTGAGATTAGTATCTGTAGCAAAAGTGCTGTTAGCGTAACTTCCTAATTGGTCTACTTCAGCGTTTAGCGCTGTAATAGAAGACGCGTTAGTTGCTACATTATCTTGTACCGTGTTGAGATTATTATCTGTAGCAAACGTTGTATTAGCATAAGAACCAAAAGCATCTAGTTCTGCGTTAACAGCATCGGTATTACTTGATATAGAGTTAATCTGGTTAGTAAGTGTAACTGAGAGATTAGCATCATTACCTAAAGCCGCTGCTAACTCGTTAAGAGTATCAAGAGTTGCGGGAGCGCTGTCTACCAGACCTGCTACTTCTGAGTCTACGTAAGTAGTAGATGCAAAAGTTGAATTAGCATAACTTCCTAGTTGATCTACTTCAGAGTTTAATGCTGTAATAGAAGATGCGTTAGTTGCTACGTTGTCTTGTACAGTGTCAATTGACGCTGATAACGCACTAGTATCTACTGCAACAGACCCAAACTCTAAGTGCCCATTGGCAGAAACATATACTAAAGCATCACCATCAGAAGCTCCAATAGTTTCTATAAGTTTTGGATTTAGTTTATCTATTGCCATTATTAGACGCCTCCGCCATCTATAGTTCCAGGGAATACAAACTGTAGATATCTAACATCAACGTTAATTCCTGCAGGTAGTGGTGCTACATTAGAAACAGTTAGTGTAGTGTCATTAACTGTATAAGTATCTGGAGATTGAATCAATCCGTTTATCATTAAAAGTATATTATTTACGTTAGACACCGACTGTGCTAAAGTAAAGGTATTAGTACTAGCATCGATAGCATAATTATCATTTCCTACATTAGCTGCAGCAGTAGTTAAGAAGTTAGCATTTGCATAAGTTGCATAAGAGTCTAAGTTATTTTGGACGTCATTAATACTACCGCTAGCAAATGTTGAGTTAGCATAAGAAGCAAAACTATCTAAATTACTAAGTACTAGATTAACAGAATTATTTGCTCCTGTCAATCCAGAAATTACCGAATCTACGTTAGAAGATACTATATTTAGATCTGTGTCTAAAGCAAAGGTAGAATTAGCGTAAGAAGCAAAGGTAGCTAGTTCAGTATCTAACGCTGTGATAGATGAAGCGTTGGTAGCTACGTTATCTTGTACAGTATTGAGACTTGTATCAAGAGCAAAAGTAGTGTTAGCATAGCTTCCTAGTTGATCTACTTCAGCGTTTAACGCTGTGATAGATGAAGCGTTGGTAGCTACGTTATCTTGTACAGTATTGAGACTTGTATCAAGAGCAAAAGTAGTGTTAGCATAGCTTCCTAGTTGATCTACTTCAGCGTTTAACGCTGTGATAGATGAAGCGTTGGTAGCTACGTTATCTTGTACAGTATTGAGACTTGTATCAAGAGCAAAGGTTGAGTTAGCGTAAGAAGCATAAGAGCTTAAATTTGACTCAACTAAATCAGCACTACCTGAACCTCCAGTGGCTGCTTTAAATTCAACAGAACCATTCGCACTTACAAATGTAAGCACGTCACCATCTGAAGCACCAGTAGTGCCAATAATTCCTGTACTAATTTTAGTTATGCTCAATTATCATTCTCCTGTACTATTTTTTTCATTATACTCTAATAAAACTTATTTGGCAAATATTATAAATTTAAGGTGTATTATTAGCCAATCCATACCTGGCTAGGGGTAGAAGCAGCATTACTCTCAGAGGCTCCACTTGAAACAACAGTAGGTCCGTGAGAAACCACTACTGCTAAGTCTGCATTTGATGATATATATGACTCATCTATATCATTAATTACAACTACTCCAGTAACAAAAACTGTGTTATCAGAGATAATAGCAGCGTTTGAACTTTCATTAACCGCGTTACTAGTAGAAGAAAGTGAATTAGCCCCTGCTGCGTCTACATTATCATAAGCAGCAGGACCTCCTGCTACTAAGTTAGCCTGTACTATTCCACCTTTAATAAATACATCTGCCATCTGTTACTACTCCTAAGAAGCATTTTCTGGAATCAAATAACAAGCTTTAGAGCCCA
>Ga0208767_1000949_pt1 | contig 23491 bp, 32 predicted proteins | sample VirMetDEL_Mar_21_FD_184514 | JGI IMG/M metagenome (GOLD analysis project Ga0208767, IMG submission 184514) | Aqueous microbial communities from the Delaware River and Bay under freshwater to marine salinity gradient to study organic matter... | ecosystem: Environmental > Aquatic > Marine >... | reverse complement strand
GTAAAGGATTGATTATGGGTCATGATGATGAAGGCGAAACAACTGCAACAACATATGACTTACAAGAAGTTGTTGACAGGGTAGAGTTTTTACCCGAAGGACACAGAGAAGAACCATACATGGAGTTTATAGCTTTATCATGAACAGTAAACAATTAAAGAAACTTCGTAAGCTTATCAAACCTTTACAGGTTGAGTGGCTTCAATCTATATTGCCCGAAGACCAAGGCAATGTAATTACTGTGGATAATGTTGAGGAACTAATGCCCGATCAAACTCATGCCTTTGGCAATCGTCAAATGCATTTATCTTTTATGTCTGACAAGTGGATTATGAAAGTCTTAAAATCTAATCCACACATTACAACATACAAAGAACTTGAAGAAGTAAATAAACAAGAACAACATAAATATTTAGATAGGAGATTTTAATGGATGAGTACATCATGGATGTCGAACTAGACAATGAACGAACAACACTTAAAACATTTTCAAGAACTGTTGAGGGTGCAATAGATAACATTGTCAAAATGAATTCAGTTCAAAAACTTTTTAACATAGGTAATGTAAATACCCAAGAGACTTGGGAGTTTGATGAAGACATTAACGAACTAAGAAATTTAAGAAATAAATTACCTAAAAACATTGAGATGTTTTTTAAGGTAGGAGAAAATTAAAATGGAATTTATATTAATAGTAGTGGCTGTTGTTACATTATTAACAACAACAGTTTTGTACATGTACTTGGTAGATGAGGAAAAGATAGAACCACATATACCACCAAGAGTACAGCGTGGAAACTTTTGGGATGCAGAAACTAAGAAGTTTTACAAATGGGATGAGTTAATGGAACTTAAAAAAGAGAGGGAGATAAACAATGACTGAGTTTTATGAAGCTGTTGAACAGCAGAAAGAAATATTAAAAAAAGAAGCTGAAGCCAATCAAGTAAAATCTATTGACATAAGAATCAATGACGGTAAATGGACAAAGAGTACAACTGATTATGTTTCGGGTAGAAGAGTTACAGAGTTTAACGATAAGCGTAAAAAAAATATAGAGGAGTATTATGGCGAAGACGTGGAATAAAACTGCTCATGTATCTGCCACACAAGGCAGAGGTAAGAAGACAAGTCAAGGTAGAGGTAATGTTGCTTTCTCTACCATGAACAAGAACAAGAAAAGCAACTTTAAAAAATATCGAGGGCAAGGTAAATGAACGAGAAAAAAATAACAATTAAAATTCCAGCAAGACATTTGGAATGGATTAAAAAGAACTATCGTAAATCTAAACGAGGTGTGAATAGTTTGTTTGAGTATGGTGGTATAGATATCCAAGAGGTACATGCCATAGCAGACTTACTGTATCATCTTAATGAAGCATTTGAAATTGAAGGTGGTGAATGACAGTACAAGATTTAATAGATAATCTAAACACTATCACTGACAAAACTTTAAATGTTCGTGTGTTAGAAAACAATCCTAACAACTCTGATTACAATTTAGAAAATTATTGGATAGATAGAATTGATGTAGCTAACACAGGACAAAGTGGATACGAACTACATGGTGAAGTTGTTTTAATTGGAGAAGCTTAATGAACATATTTTATTTTGATGAATGTCCAACTGTATCAGCAGAAGCACAGCCTGATAAGATGTTAGTCAAGATGCCACTAGAAACAGCACAAATGTTATGTACTGCACACCGAGAACTAGATGGTGATGAGTACGCAGATGCCAATGGACTTTACAAACGTGCCTACTGGAATCATCCATGTACTATATGGGCAAGAGAATCTAGCTCTAACTACTCATGGTTATACAAACACTTCCTAGCATTAGGTATGGAGTATGAGTATAGATACGGTAGGAAACATGCAAGTGTTGTCAAATTAGAAGAACCATTGAGCAAGATGCCTGACAACATTACACATACAAGTCTAACACCACTAGCACAGGCTATGCCTGAGGAGTATAAGAATGAGGATGCTATCATTGCTTATCGTGATTACTGCATTAACGAAAAACACTATGCCAAATGGGAACGCAATAGAGCTAAGCCTGTATGGTGGACAACACAGGAGGTTGCATGAACTACATATACGAAAGGATGATGGCTGAAGGAGAGACAGCTATCTTTGACAGAGATGAACTCAGAAGGTTTGAAGCTTATGTAGCAGATAACTATCAAGAATTTTATGAAAGTAAAGCAGCTTATGAAGTAAAAAAAGATGGAGAAAATTTCTTAGTTACTTTATTTGAAAACCCTGTGATAAGTATGGAAGAAATATTGCTTGACATTCAAGACTGATTCTGTTATACTTGGTATCACAATGAGTAACCAAACATATCAAGCCCTCTATCTCCAATTGAACAGATGGTTTGGTGCAGCTAATGCTGTGGCTTCTAGGGTAGCTACTCACAACCCTTCCAACTTCACAACAACGCTATAAAGGAGGAAACGCATATGGCAATATTAGAAGGAACAGCGTACTGGGCTAGTATAACGACACCCAATACGACATTTGAACCCGTGTACACAGTCAACTTAGTGGTTGATGATGAGACAGCAAACGAGTTTGCATCTCGTGGACACAAAGTAAAACAGATGGATGAAGGTCCTGCTGTTATAATCAAACGTAAAGTAAATGGTCCTAACGGAATGGTTAGACCTGCACCTCGTTTGATGAATGCTGAGAAGCAGGAAGTCACAACTGCTGTTGGTAATGGATCAAAAATTAAAGTCCAGTACAACGAATACAGTGGCGAAGGTAAGTTTGGTCCTTACACAGGATTAGATTTACAGGCAGTAATGATTACCGATCTTGTGCCTTACAAGAATGGTGATGGTGATGAGTTCTTATCCGATGGAGAAGAATTCTAATGATTATTACTATCAACAATGATGATGGTACTACCAACTTTGATGTCAATAACATTACTGATGATGCAGTGAAGCAAGAAGCAACAGTTATTGTACAGAAGGTTGGTAACCTACAGGTTGTCATTGAAGCCTTAGACTTTGCTAGTCGTACCCACAGAGCTAACTTAGAAGAGTTGCTTAAGGGTAGAGACGAAGCTATAGTCGAACCAGCCGAAGAAACTGACGAAGAATCTTCAAAATAAACAACTCGGCTAGGTGTAAAAGCCTAGCCACTTTTCTAAAGGAGATAGAATGCAAGAACAAAGTAAATTCGTACGACACAAATTACCCTGCCCATCATGTGGTGGCTCTGACCCTGTGTCTATGAACGAGGACAAGTCTGCTCATTGCTTTAGCTGTGAGACACACTTCCCTAATTATATTGATGCTTGTGATGGTAAAATTATGGACACAAATCCTAAACCTAAAGTAAGTAATACTTTTCTTAACACATATACTGGTAGCTTTGGTGCTCTTACAGACAGATGTATTTCTGAAGACACAGCTAAGAAGTATGGAGTAAGACGAGTAGTAAGTACAGATAACAAAGTGTCTCAACACATCTATCCATTCTTCAATGGTAACGAAGTGGTTGGTACTAAGACACGTTTTGTAGACAACAAGAACTTTGCATTTGCAGGTACGTATGAAGGCACTGGTTTATTTGGGGAACAGTTGTTCCGAAATACTGGTGGTAAGTATCTAACAATTGTTGAAGGTGAGTGTGATGCTATGGCTGCTTATGAATTGATGCAGTCAAAGTGGGCATGTGTCTCGTTAAAGCGTGGTGCATCAGGTGCTGTTAAAGATATACGAGAAAGCATTGAGTTTGTTGAATCATTTGAGAACGTAGTATTATGTTTTGATAATGACAAGGCAGGTAAAGAAGCAGCTAGAAAGGTTGCTCGTATATTAAAACCCGGCAAGGCTAAGATAGTCACCCTACCTAATGGATGTAAGGATGCTAATGACATGCTTCGACAGAAGAAGTTTCAAGCTTTCATGTCTGCATGGTGGGAAGCTAGAACCTACACACCATCAGGTATCATGGACTTGTCTGCTCAAAAGTCTGAATGGTTACATCGAGAGACTAAGGAAAGCATTGCCTATCCTTGGGAAGGTCTGAACAAGAAACTATTTGGTATGCGTAAAGGTGAGCTTGTAACTCTTACAGGTGGCACAGGACTAGGTAAGTCTAGTGTGACTCGTGAGCTTGAACACTGGCTAATTAAAAATACTGAAGACAATGTAGGTATTGTAGCTCTTGAAGAGAACTGGTTACGAACTGCTGATGGTATTATATCCATTGAAGCTAATGATCGAGTGTATCTTAACGAGAGACGAGATCAATACACCGAAGAACAACTAACTAATCTGTTTGATAAAGTTATACCTAAAGGTCGTGTGTTTATCCATGCCCATCTTGGGGTCACAGATATTGATGAAGTATTCTCTAAGCTACGATATATTATTGTAGGCTGTGAATGTAAGTGGGTGGTTGTAGACCATCTTCATATGTTAGTCAATGTCATGGGTGAAGGTGATGAACGTAGAGGTATTGATTCACTTATGAATAGATTGCGTAGTCTTGTTGAAGAAACAGGAGTGGGTATGATACTTGTATCTCACTTACGTAGAGCATCAGGTGACAAAGGACATGAGCAAGGGATTGAAGTCTCTCTTTCACACCTCAAAGGTTCAGCAGGGATAGCACAACTATCTGATTGTGTAATTGCACTAGAACGTAATCAACAAGCAGAGAATCAAGACGAAGCTAACACTACAAGAGTACGTGTACTTAAATCAAGATACACAGGTGATACTGGATTAGCCTGTAGCTTACGTTACAACAATGAAACTGGTAGGCTCTTTGAGTTATCAGAGGAGGAAACATTTGACAACACAGAATTCTAAAATTATATTTGACATAGAGTGTGATGGTCTTAAACCAACAAAGCTACATTGTATTGTAGCCAAAGAAGTTGGTGGTGAGGTACATGAGTTTACACCTGACAAGCTTGAAGAAGGTTTAGAGTTTCTTAGCAATGCCGGTACACTAATCGGACACAACATCTTACGTTTTGATTTAGATGTTATTAAGAAACTAACTGGTGTAGATTTATATCACAAGAAGATTGAAGATACTCTTGTTATGTCTAGGTTGTTTAAACCTATCCGAGAAAACGGACACAGTTTAAAGACGTGGGGTTATCGTGTAAACTTTGCAAAGCAAGAACAACCCATAGACTTTGACGAATATACACCACAGATGCTAGAGTATTGTGTCAATGATGTTAAACTAAATGAGTTAGTTTACTATGCATTGCTTCAAGAACAAGTAGGTTTTAGTCAACAGTCAATTGATCTTGAACACAGGGTTGCTCGGATAATGTCTGATCAAGAAAACAACGGGTTCAAGTTTAATGAAAGACAGGCTACTACATTACTTGCTGATCTTAAAACTAAGATGAATGAAATAGTCGAGGAAGTACAACGCACATTCAAACCTAGGATGGTTGATGTAAAATTAGTTGTACCTAAGTTTAAGAAAGATGGTGAGTTGTCTAAGTCAGGATTGACAAAAGAAGAGTATGACACTTGTATGACACAAAAGAAATACAAGCCCTTTATGCGACAAGAACTTAAAGAGTTTAACTTAGGCAGTCGTAAACAGATTGGTGAGTATCTTGTTGAGGTAGGTTGGAAACCTAAACGTTTTACACCTACAGGTCAGCCGATTGTAGACGAGGGTACTCTTAAAAAGATTACTCACATACATGAAGCTAAACTAATCGCAGACTTCCTACTATATCAAAAGCGTATAGCTCAGATACAATCATGGTTGGATGCACTAGAAGATGATGGTAGAGTACATGGTTCAGTCATTCCTAACGGAACTATTACTGGTCGTATGTCTCATAACCACCCTAATGTGGCTCAAGTACCGGCTGTTTACAGTCCTTTCGGTAAAGAATGTAGAGCTTGTTGGACTGTAGAAGACGGGAATGTTTTAGTTGGAGTTGATGCTTCAGGACTAGAACTTAGAATGTTAGCACACTATATGAACGATGAGGAGTACATACATGAAGTGGTCAACGGAGACATACACACAACTAATCAAAAACTTGCAGGACTTGAATCACGAGATACAGCAAAGACTTTCATCTATGCCCTCGTATACGGAGCAGGAGATGAAAAGATTGGGAGTGTGGTTGGAGGATCAAGAAAGCAGGGTAAAGAACTTAAGCAACGCTTTCTCGATAATCTCCCCACATTTAAAACTCTTAAGGACAAAGTACAAGGAGCTGCAAAGCGAGGATACTTAATGGGAATAGATGGTCGTAAGATTTATATAAGACACGAACACGCTGCATTAAATAGTTTATTACAGGGTGGTGGTGCTATTGTAATGAAGAAAGGATTGGAGATACTTGAAGCAAGACTTAAGATAACTGCTGTACCACATAAGTTTGTAGCTAACATTCATGACGAATGGCAGATTGAAGTACCAGCATGTAATGCTAACAAGGTAGGACAACTTGCAGTGGATAGTTTAAAACAGGCAGGAGAACATTTTAATATGAGATGTCCTCTTGATGGTGAATATAAAATAGGAGGAGATTGGAGTGAAACACACTAAAACATGTAGGGTTTGTGATGTAGTTTTGGTTTCGGGTAGTAAGACAACCAACCCCAAAGGTAACTGTTACCAGTGTAATATGAACTTAGGACAACGTATATGTAATTCTTGTGTTCAAAAATATAGGAGAAAACATGTTTCAAATGCTAGGAAAAGTAAACAAGTCGGAGATAATCAACATCTTCAAGATATGCAAAAAGCAGCAGCAGGTAGAGCAAAAAAACATAATGTTCCTTGTACCCTTAAGGTAAAAGATTTACGAGATATAATAACAAAGGAGTGTCCTATCTTAGGAATTAAATTTGAATTAAATAAAGAAGGGCAAAAGTGGGGTAAAGGTAAAGGTAAAAACAACTGGCAAAATTCTCCTTCTTTAGATAGGATAGTGCCTGAGAAAGGTTATGTAAAAGATAATATTATTATTGTTTCTCTTATGGCTAACTCAATTAAAAACCAAGCAACACCTGAACAAATATTAACAGTAGGTAACTTTTACAAAAAGTTATACAAAGAAAAAGGAATAACTAATGACTAAAGAAAAAGAACTTGACAACTTGGTGAAGGACAACTATAATAAGTTTAAGTCTGAATCAGGACACTGGTATACCCAAGAAGGTGAGCCTATGTATACTATCATAGGTGCTAATGGTAAAGAAAGAAACACTACACTCAGAGATGCTAAGTCTTTAGGTTTAGTTCCGTCTGTGACAACTATCATGGGTATTATAGCCAAGCCATCTTTAGAGACTTGGAAACAAAAACAATTACTTAATTCTTTCCTTACCTTAGAACAAGGAGAAGATGAAACAATTGAGTCTTTTTATTACAGATGTCAAACAGATTCTAAACAGGTAGGTATCCAAGCTGCCCAGCAAGGGACAAAGATACATGGTATGATTGAGAAAGGTTTTTTAGGTAAGACTAAAACTAAACCTTACAAAGCAATCAAGAAGTATTTAGATGAAGCTTTTCCTAACGAAGAGTGGATAGCAGAAGATTCTTTCTGTGCTGATGCAGGTTATGGTGGAAAGATAGACTTGTATTCTAAGTCAGGAATATTTATAGATTTTAAAACCAAAGATAATCTAAAAGGTAAAGACCCAGCGAAGTTGGTGTTCGATGAACATGGAATGCAGTTGTCAGCATATGCTCAAGGCTGTGGCTTTGATGATGTAGAACGAGTATCTATATTTGTAGACAGAAAAGATACAGGCTTGGTCCTTCCTTTTGTTTGGGATAAAGAATCACATACTAAACACTTAGGAATGTTTAATGCTATGCTAACTTACTGGAAGTTAGTTAAAAACTATGACTCGTCTGTATTATAATGGTAGGATTTAGAAAACCTCGTAAACCGAGACCTAAAAAAACAGGTGTACCTAAAGGATACGATAGTTTATGGGAAGTTAAACTACATGAGACAGTTCTTAAAGATTGGGAACATCATTGGGAACTGTATGATTACATTGTTAAACACAAATATGAACCAGACTTTGTTAAAGTAATTAATGGTAAAACTATTTTACTTGAAGCTAAAGGCAGGTTTTGGGACTATCCTGAGTATAGTAAGTACATACATATAAGAACAGCACTACCAAAGGACACTGAGTTAGTGTTTTTATTTCAAAAACCTTATGCACCTATGCCGGGAGCTAAGATGAGAAAGGACAGAACAAAACGAACCCATGCTGAATGGGCTGAGAAAAACAATTTTAGATGGTATAGTGAAGACACACTACCGATGGAATGGAGTAACTATGGATTATAAATTTAATGAACGAGAATTAATTTTAGAATTAAAATACTATATTAATGATACATATGGTGAGCACTACGCTTCAGATAAGTATCAAGCTACTGATGTAATCATTGACTCGGGTCATGGCGAAGGGTTTTGTATGGGAAACATTATGAAGTATGCAAAAAGGTATGGAAATAAAGCAGGAAAGAACAGAAAAGACTTGCTTAAGATATTACATTATGCTATAATAATGCTTCACATTCATGATAAGGAGTCACAGAATGGTTGACGATAAAGTAGGTATCAAGGAATATCTTGGTATAAAAATTAATTACAGTAATGAAAAACTATTAGATAAGTTTAGCCTTGACACACTCAAGGACAGATACTTATGGGAGAATGAAACACATGCACAAGAAGCCTTCGCAAGAGCATCAGTCTTTGCAGCTACATACAAAGGTCACACAGACTTTGAATTGGCTCAAAGGCTTTATCACTACAGTTCCAATTGCTGGTTCATGTTTAGCACTCCTATACTTAGCAACGGGGGAACAAGTCGTGGGCTTCCTATTAGCTGTTTCCTTAATTATGTACCTGATAGCAGGACTGGTTTATCAGATCACTATGATGAAAATATATGGTTGGCATCTTCGGGTGGAGGTATTGGTGGATATTGGGGTGACATTAGGAGTAACGGTATATCTACTACTCACGGGAGTCGTTCTACTGGTTCAATTCCTTTCATACATGTAGTTGATTCACAGATGTTAGCCTTTAATCAAGGCACTACAAGACGTGGAAGCTATGCAGCTTACATGGATATATCTCATCCAGAGATTGAAGAGTTCATCAACATGCGTAAAGAATCTGGTGGTGATATTAACAGGAAGAATCTTAATCTTCACAATGGTATCAACATTACCAACGAGTTCTTGAAAGCTGTTGAAGAAGATGCAGACTTTAGATTGATAGACCCTAAGACTAACGAGCCGACTAAGATTGTAAATGCTAGAGACTTGTGGTGGCAGATCATTAATGCTAGAGCAGAAACAGGTGAACCTTATATGGTAAACATTGATAGATGCAATGAAGCCTTACCTAAAGAACAAAAAGATTTAGGTTTAGAAATCAAACAGAGCAATCTTTGTTCTGAGATTACTTTACCTACCAACGAAGAACGTACAGCAGTGTGTTGTTTATCTTCTGTCAACTTAGAATACTTTGACGACTGGTCAGAGAATCCTATGTTTATTGAAGATTTAATTACCATGCTTGACAATGTTCTTCAACATTATATAGACAATGCAGTAGACACAGACAGTCTAGGAGAATACAATGCAAACTTTAAAAGATTTAAAAAACATATTAAAGAAGGTAGGGAAGGCTTTACTAAATCTGCCTACTCTGCTTATAGAGAAAGGTCGTTGGGTCTCGGTGCGATGGGCTTCCATTCGTATCTCCAATCACGCAACATTCCTTTTGAAGGTATCTTCGCTACGGGCTTCAACTATAAAGCTTTTAAATACATTAAAACACAGGCAACCAAAGCTTCTGAAAGACTTGCAGAGGACAGGGGAGAAGCTCCTGATGTCAGTGGTAGTGGCAGGAGGAACGCTAATCTACTCGCTGTTGCTCCTAACGCTAGTTCTAGTATCATATGTGGTGGTACTTCTCCTTCGATTGAGCCATATCGTGCTAACGTTTATACGCACAAGACTCTTTCAGGTTCGTTCCAAGTAAAAAACAAATACTTAGAAGAGGTATTACAAGATAAAGGTTTAAAGAAAGATGAGTTGACTGCATTGTGGAAAGACATTGCAGGTAACGAGGGTTCAGTACAGCACCTTGATATTCTTACAGATGATGAGAAAGAAATATTTAAGACTGCTAATGAGATAGATCAGATATGGATTATAGAACATGCAGCTAAACGACAAGAGTTTATTTGCCAAGCACAGTCTGTTAACCTTTTCTTTACACTGCCAAAAGCTACAGAGCCACAGGAAGTGCACGATGAGTACATGCAGTATGTCAATGATGTACACTGGTACGGTATGAATAAACTAAAGTCTTTGTACTACTTTAGAACTAATGCTGCAAGAAATGCAGAAAATGTAAACGTTAAAGTTCAGCGTATTAAACTAGATGATGCTGAGTGTATAGCTTGTGAGGGATAGTATGGGTTGTTGGCACTGTGGAACAGAACTAATATGGGGTGGAGATCACGACATAGAAGATGAGAACGATGAGTATATTATGGAAACGAATTTAAGTTGTCCTAAATGTAACTCGGCTGTTATTATTTATTTACCAAAGGATTAATATGAAACAATCAGAATTTGACAAGGTGTTTAGTCAGAAGTTTTCTGGTTTTACAAGTAGGATGTGGTTAGATTATTGTGATGAAAATAATAATCCATTCGCAAAAACAAAAGATTACGCAGGATATGTAATTGAAAATTTAAAATATTTAGTTAAGAAATTTAACAAGGAGAACAGATGAGCTTATTAGACACAAGAGATTACTACAAACCATTCGATAATCCGTGGATGTTTGACTACTATGTCTTACAAAACCAAATGCATTGGATGCCGGAGTCAGTACCTTTACATACAGATGTTAAAGATTGGCAAGAGTTAGATTCAAAAGAGAAGAACTTACTCACACAAATCTTTAGATTGTTTACTCAATCAGATGTTGACGTAGGTGCAGGTTACGTTGATAGATACATGCGTATCTTTAGAAAGCCTGAAGCTAGGATGATGATGGGTTCTTTTGCTAACATGGAATCTATTCATCAACATGCTTACAGCTTACTACTTGATACAGTTGGTATGCCTGAGATAGAGTACAAAGCTTTTGCAGAGTACGAAGAAATGGCAGATAAACATGAGTATGTACACAAGATTAAGACAACTAAGTCTGATAAGAAAAGTATTGCAAAAACTTTAGCAGTCTATTCAGCTTTTACAGAAGGACTACAGTTGTTTAGTAGCTTTGCAATCTTGTTAAACTTTCCAAGGTTCGGCAAGATGAAAGGTATGGGACAGATAGTTACTTACTCTATACGTGATGAGTCTATGCACGTGGAAGCGATGACTAAGTTGTTCAGAGAATTTATACAAGAAAACTTAGATATCTGGACAGATGATTTTAAAGCAGAACTCTACGAGATTTGTAGACAGATGGTAACACTAGAAGATAAATTCTTAGACCTAGTGTTTGATATGGGAGACCTTGAAGGTCTTACCAAGAAAGATATGTATGCTTACAATAGATACATAGCTGATAGAAGATTGTTACAGCTTGGTCTTAAAACAAACTATGACCAACGTGAGAATCCTCTAGGTTGGTTGGATGAAGTGATGGGTGTTGAACATCAGAACTTCTTTGAAGGTCGTGCTACTTCTTATATGAAAGCAGGACTACGTGGTAGGCAAGACAAAATAAGTTTTGCAAGGATTGGTGATGAGCAGAACTAAACGCACAGAAGCAAAGCTTGTAAGCTATACTTTGTTTTATGACTTAACGGGTAAGCTGGTCACCGAAAGAACCAGCACAGATATAAAAGATTTAGAAAAGTTTTTTACACCTGAAGAGTATAACACTTTAAAGACTGTTATAAGAGAAGCAACGACTAAGCTTGATAAGATTCATAATGAAATTGAAGCTCATTTGAATGCAAGATTATTAAGTTAAATACGATAACGTCAATAAACCTAAGATGATTATTGGTAAAAAGAAATCTTGATTCATAGACCTTCTAGTCATTATTTATCTTTATTTGATGAGCCAAAGTAAAAACTTATTACAGCAGTTGCTATACCTGTGAGTGAACCAATAATAAGCATGACAATATCATCGCTTGAGTCAGGCACGGGAAAAGCTGTAATATAAAATATGTAACTTAAGAATCCTGCCATTGACAAAGTTCCTAAAACTGTAGGAGTCCAATCGCCTGAGAACTTAGACCTTGCATCTTTTCTATCGTCAACCTCTAAAGCATAGATATCTACATCTAATTCTTTCATCTGAACTTCAAAGCCTTTCTCAGCTTTTTTAAGTTCAACCATTTGCTCTGCTGTAATGTTCTGCATGGCTTGTTCTATAGATTTTGGGTTGTTAGCTACACCTAAAACACTGCTTAGTATCTGACCAGCTTGTCCTCCTATTGGACCACCAAGTGCAGCACCAAGAGTTGGGGCTAGAGTACCTAATATACTTTTTAATTTTTTCATTCTAATCTCCTAGTGTGAGTGTTGATTCAAGTAAATCGTTTACAGAGTCTATTAGATATTGAGGTATGTCTGCACCTAGTATATCATCTTCACTATAAGCAATCATATAAGACTCAAGTAAGTCTTCATATAAAGGTCTGAAATCTTCTCGTTGTACCCAAGGCTCGTTACATTGTGTACGAGCTTTACAATCTATTCTGTAAGCTTTATCTAATTGTTTTTCTGTGTATAATAACATTATTGATCTAATACAATTTGTTGTAGCTCAATGCTACGTCTACCTACTTGAGTAAACCATCGACTATCCTGCATCTCTGCAGCCATTTTATTCCAGTCGTGTTCTCTACAAGCTTTCAACATGTTACGAAACTTTGAAAGTCTTGTACCACCTAAGTTAAAACACATGTTGACTAACACATGTTGTATTTTTTCGGGTAGTTTATAAAAATTTTCTTTATCACCAAACACATGTATAGCTTCTGCATAGTGTCTATCAAAGTCTATGGTGTAGTATCTATCTACAACCTCTTGAGATACAGGTGTACCAACTTCCCAATCATATTCAGGGTCATTAGGTTGACATAGATGACCAACTCCTAGAGTCTTATAGCCTAAACTATCCATATAAATCTCTAGGACTTCGCCCTCGTGTCGTTTTATTTCAGCTTTACATTGTTCGATGTTCACTTTCTTTTCCTTTTTCTTTGTTTAAGTTTTTCTTTAATAGAACCACCCTTGTATGCAAACAGTCGTTCTTCTTCGTCTTGTAAAACAACACCAGCCTGTACATCATACGGAACACCAGTCATTCTATCAATTCTTTCATCAGGTTCATCAATAACATTCGGTACGTTTAAAACTATACCACCTTTAGAATATAATCTAGGTTTTTTATCTTTTTTAGAAGTGCTACCACGTGCCCAGCTTCTTAAATTTTTTCTAGTTCCATCTCCTAAAATAATATCATAAGCCGAATATCCCGGTAAATTTGTAGCTACAAGTTCAGCCACACCTTTTCTATATAAAATACCATCAATAAAATCTTGTGGTAAAGGACCTGCTACTGTTTTTAAAGCAGCAGCTACATCTCCAACGTTTCTAGAAGCTTCTGAGTTATATCTATACCCATAATCAAGTGGACCTAAACCTCCCCAACGTCTAACAGCATCTAATAAAATTTCTCCATCAGGTTTTCTTTTTCCTGTTTCTTGATCTATTTCATTGTTACCATTACTTCTTAAATAATTACCCATATGAGCAACACTTGTCATTAATACGACAGTTGGTAAAACTTTACCAAGACCTACAGTCATTGGATTTTTTAAAGATTCATTTGCAAATCTTTTTAAAATTGTATTATTAAAGACTGTTGGATATCCAGCAAACTGTACTAACATGGTAGCTGCTGGAGTTGAAAACCAAGTTGGTCTATTAGCTTCTGCAGTACTTGGGTTTAAAATAATTTCTTTGGTAAATCTATTAGCTCCTCTTGTTAAATCTTGTTGATAAAAACTAGCTGTTTTAGCTGAGTCAAAATCAAAAACCCCATCAACATTGTATTTTTTATACCAATTCACAGCATCGTCTGCTTGTATACCTAACTCATTAAGCTGTCTAGTATAATATTCTGTTTGGCTTTTACTTAATTTACCTTCTGACAATAACTTAGCATTTTTAGTAATTAATCTTTTACCTGTTGTAAATGAAGCTAACTGTACTGCTTTAGTCCATTGAGTTAATAAATTAGTTTTAAAAAAACCTTGTTGTAAATTTTTTGCAAGATTACTTTGTATACCTTCTCCCATTAAACCTTCAAGTCTTTCAAGAACAGACTGCTCTAATGCTAATCCAGTTTTATAAAGTTCTTGCCATGTTTCATCATCTAAATCTTTAATACCTTTAGTTTTTTTACGCAAAACCCCACGTTGTAATCCTTTAATAGTTCGATCAATTACGCTACTACCTTCTTTTCTAATAGCTTTACCAAGGTCTTTTGCTGCATTTAATCCATCAGGAAGACCAGCCCTACTTAATAAAATAATAGGCTCGGTAACACTAGAAAGAGTTGCTAAAGGTAAGTGAGCCATTTGCTGTATAAGCTTACCCCAATCAGAAAAATAAGACCCAACTTTAGTGTTTTTAAATACAGAAGATTGATAAGTTTCAAAGCCAGTTAATCTTTCAATCATTTTATAAATATTATCACCAACTTCATTAGCATCTTGAATACTCATACCGGAAGCTCTTAATTCATCAATAATAGGATCAATTTTTTTAGTTCTTATTTCCCCAATTGTCTTACCAAAATATTTAGCTCTAGCTGTTGCTCTAGAAATATTTGTAAAATAACCTTCTAATAAAGTTTGTACATCATTTTCTAAAACATAATCAATATCATTATCTTTAAGATTTGTAAATCTTCTAGGTTGTACATAACCACTTACAGTCGTACCTTTTTTACTTGTTAATCTTAATTCTAAAGGAGTAAATCTATTATCAAGCATATCCTGTACAATTTTATTAGCTTTTAATTGTTTTGCAGATAATAACTCTTCTGCAGTTGCATCAGCTACTTCTCTAACCCTACCATTACTTGCTCTTTCAATAAAGTTCATGCCAAAAGTTTCAGAGTCAACTCCTAAATCTCCAAGACGATTACCTTTAATAACTGTACCATCGTCTAATCTAGCAATTTCAATTACATCTTTTTCATTCATAGGATTAGCATGTCCTGATTCAATAAGCTGTTTTTCAAACCTAGCTCTATTCGCTTTATTAGATAAAGCACTATAGTTAAATACTCTAGGTAAATAATTTTGAACTTTTGTAGTACCTGCTAAAAATATACCAGCTTTTTGTCCATTAGAAAAAGCTTTATTTAACTCAACTCTTGCTCCAATAAAAGCTTCAATGGCAGCATCATCTATGTCAATTACATTTCCATTAGATAATTTATATTCTTTTAATTTTGAAAGGTCTGTACCGTCTTTTGTAAAAACTTTATAGTTATCTCCTTTTAATTGTCTAACTTCTAAAGTATCATCTCTAAGTAAAGAACCTATTTGTTTATTTTGTTTGTCCCAAACTTTAGCTCTCCAACCAACTCTATATAAAACATTAAAAGCTTTAGCTAGTGCAAACTGATGTCCTCCATTTGTTCTAGATAAAAACTCTCCAAATGTTTCAGTGGTTTTTTCACCATCTACTAACGTTATTTCTTGAACACCTTTTTTACCTTTTCTAATTCCGTATGCGTAATCATATCTAAACGAAGCTAATAAATTTTTTAAACTAGGAGCACTTTTAACATAACCTAAAAATTCTGTAACGGGTTTACCTATAGTTCTTGATAGCCACCAATTAACTGTATTATTTCCAATAAAGTTATCTAACTCAGACTCTTCATTTATTTTTTGTCTAGGGTTAATATCTCCAGCATCATCAATAGCTTGTTCATTGCTAAACTTGTATTCTTTTTCTTTAAGAACTTTAGGCATGTTTTCATTAGTTTCAGGAGCTTTTTTAAATTTACCAATCCCAGCTCTAAGTCCACCAGCTAAAATTCCACCAGCAGCTCCACCCATAAGAGATGATTTTGCTGCACTTGTTAAATCAATTTCTCCTTGTAAACCTAAATCTACATCTATATCTTGTATAAAATAATTATGAAGACCTCCCCAAACTAATCCTTGAGAAGCACCCATTAACGCAGTTTCTTTAACTCCTTCTTTAAAAGCTTTATCAGAAATTTGTTTTTGTAAAGTTTTATCTTGAAGTTGTGCTTTAGTAAATTTTTTAAGTCCTTGTTTTGTAGCAAGAGAAGCTGCAGCATTTGTCGTTAAAGATTGCCCACCAGTAGGTACAAGAAAAAAAGCTGTAAGAAGATTTAGAGGATCACTTACAAGATCAATTCCAATATCTTTAAAAGCATTAAATCTCTCTATAAACCCAGAAGTTTCTGCATTTTGAAAAGCATTTGTTAAATAAACGTAGTCTTCTTTTTGTTCGTTAGTCCAACTTCCTACTTCCATTGAACGTTTAAATGCTGCAGTTAAACTATAGTCAGCATCTCGTAAGTATTCAAAGATATCTTCGTTGCGACCCACACCTTCTAAAAATCTTTCTGCTCTCATAGAAAACTCATCATCATTTGCTAGTTCAGTTAAAGTTTTCTTTTTACCTTGTGAAGGTAAAGGAGCAGCTTTATAAGGATCAGTAATTAGTTCTCTATATCCTTCAGCATCTTTAGTAGCTTCAATGTTTTGTAAAGGTACACGAGGACCTGAAAGATAGTTATCTTCTTCTTCTAATTCATTTTGTAATTGAAGATTAGAGATTAAATAATCTAGTTCGGTTGACATAAAATTTAAACGTTCCTGTTACGACCAGCAAAGCTTTTAAAGAAATCTGTAAAAAATTCTTGAGCTGTCATGTCTGATCTATTGCTAAATGAAGAATGTACTTTTGGTTCACCCATAGCTTGTTTAGTAAAGTTTATTATTTCTTTACTTTCTTCAAATTCTTGTCGACTATAGTCAAAAGGCATTGGTATATTTTTAAAAAAATTATTTAATTGTGTAGCTTTTTCAGTTTCAGAAACATTTGGTAAAGCTCTAATTTTTAAATACTCACCCATAAAAGCTAGTTGTTGTTGTTCTTTTGATGATTGAGACCAAGAGTCATCAACTTTATATTTTCCACCTTCTAACGTAGGAGAGTTAATTAGTTCCCCAATCATAGCCGGAACTGGACCTTTGTATCTATTATAAACTAATTCAGTAACCTCACCTTTAGGTCGATAATAAGACTCTCTTTCTATAAAAGAACCTCCGGGGGTTAAACCAAACCCAGCTTTAATATAACTTAATCCTTCTTTTGCAGCTAACACCATACCATACTGAACCCTAAAAGTATCGTCTTTTAATCGGTCTACATATTGATCATAGGTCATATCACTGCCTTTATGATTAGAATTATAAATAGCTCTAATTAATGTTTGATCTCCATTTAAAGGATTTAAAGCTAAAGATAAAGCTCCACCGTCTTGTTCTAATGCTTGACGTTCAAATGATCTTGATGCATCTGTCATAATATCATCAAGTAAATCATCTAAATCTTCCATAGAAATATATTGTGATTTATTAAATTCTGTTTTTTCTTTATCGCTTCCTCTACTTCCATATGTTACCCAAAATCTTTCATCATATAAAGGATAGTCTCCACTTTGAACTAACTGATTTAAACCTTCTAATTGTCGAGGTAAATATTCTTTTAATCTTTGATTTTCTGGTAAATCTAATTTATCTCTCCAAAGTGTTGAAGAATTATTCATAGCTACGAGTTGTTTATTAACTACTTGATTAGTAAAACCTTTTAAATCCATTGCATCTAAAACTTGAGAAATTTCAGCACCTGATAAATCTGCAGAAGTTACACGTTTAAAAATATTAGGATATCCTTCTTTTTTATTTTTGTCACCCATTCTTGCAAAAACATCTTTTACTCCGTTTAAAAGACCTGCTCTATCATTATATTGACTTAATAAAGTTTCGTAATTTTTTCTTTCTATTGCATTTAATTCATTATGATCTAAATTAATTCCTTTTTTAAATAATTCAATACCGTCTTGATCACCAAATAAATTTTTTAAAGTTCCTACAAATGTTTTATATTTATCATTTCTTAAATATTCTTCAGCGTAAGATTTTGCTAGTTCTCTTTGTATAATTGCATAACTATTTTTAGTTTTTAAAGTATCATATTTTGTGCCAAGACCACGTTTAATAGCTGGTTCTGAATAAGGATTAATAGCAACTGTAAATCTTTCAAACTCAGGGCTACTATAAAAATTTTCTAGTTTTTCTTTTTCAGTTTTAAATGTAACTCCATTAGCTTTCGCAGATTCACTCCATTCATATAAAGGTTGAACTAATAAAGAAGCATTATTAATTTCTTGAAATTGAGTTTTATTATTTGCTAACTCAAAAGTATAAGCATCTTCTAATTCTTTAGCTCTTTTTTTATAAGCACCTTTAAAAATAGATTGACCAGCTAAAAGCAAACCCAGAGCTTGTTGAACTCTTTGATTTTTTCTAGAAGCCTTCGCAGCTCTTTTTTCTCTTGTTTCTTTTTGTTGTAATAAAGATGTACCAATCTCAGAGACTGACATGTCTTTATAATTTTTCATTATATCGCTAAAGTTGTCTGCCATTTTATATTACCTCTGGTTTATCAAGTAAAGCCTTACCGGGTTTAGTTTGTTGTTTTTGTAAAATACTTGCTCTAATTTTACTTGTATCTAAATTATCTAATTTAGTTTTTATATCTGTACCTACTGAAGCAGGACTAATATTAGCCGGTTTCATGTCTTGAAATTTAGCTCTTGATCCTGCAGCATTTCTAACGTTGTTTGTAAAACTTACATCTTCTTCTATATTTTCATCTGTTTCGTCAATAGCTACATCATCGTCTCTAGAAAGTACTGGGTCTATTCCTGCTTTTTCAGCAAGTGCTAGTAACATGTAAGCAGTAGGCTCAAGTTGAGTAAGCATCATGTCAGGATTCATTTTACCTTTATTAAAACCAGTCATAAGTAGCATTTGTGCTATGTCCATTACTGGCATTTTGTTAGACATTAATTCTAAAACACTTTCTAAATTATCATCTTTTAATAAATCTAAAAATATTTTTTCTGTTAGTTGTTTTTGACCTGTAAATTCAGGTGGTCCTTCCCAAGGATATTTTTGTTCAGGATTATTTGTTAAAGACTGTCCCGGAATAGGAGCATCAAATAAAAAAGGTTTTGATTCTTCTGCTATTGCATTTGGATTTTTCATATTTTATACCTGTATATCACTAAGTTGAAACCCGTATGGATTTGCTTGTTGTGCTAATCTAATTTTATCTTGCATATTATCAAACGATCCTACAATAGATGTACCATAAACAGTTTTTAAATAATCTGTTACGATATCAGGAGACTGTGTAAACTTTTCTACGTCTACAAAGTTTTGTTGTCTTGGACCTACAAATCCTTGATTACTTCCACTTTGTAAAAAGCTTTGTCCAAAGTCTCCAAAGTAATCTTGTTGTTGTTCTATAAGACTTGCATTGTAGGCAGCTATGTCGGCTTCGTTTTGTTCTAATGCAGTTCCATAAGCACTTACTGGTGCTATTTTTTTATAAGCTGAATATTCTTTACTACCTTTAATAAATTCTTTTGTAGTTTGCCCTTTCTTTTTACCATCTAATAAACTTGATTTTTCATCTGTAGTAGTAGGTGAAGATATAATTGGAGTTGTATCTGTTTCAGGAAATAAATCAGGATAGGCTTGTTTTCTTACTTCATCGGCTGTAGTTAAACCACCTTCAATAGCTTTTAAAGTATCTTCAGGGTTTAATCCTAATTTTGTAGCAGCATCTTCTACACCAACAGTAGACTTTTCAACAAAACCACCAGTAACATCACTTACAAAATCTCTAAAAGCACTACCTGCTCCTCTAGCTCCTTCTTTCATAAAGGGTTTACTAACTGTATTCATACCTGCTTCAATAACATCAGTAACTTTATTAAATACTCTACCAACACCATCTTTTAAAAACTTACCAGCTTTTGAAATACCATTAAATATTGGTTGAAAAAAACTAGCCATTGGTCCAGTTGTTAGCCACGTTCCTACACCCGGAAGTATAAAAGATAACGCAAGGCTTCCTATAGGACCTAACTTACCAAAAGCTCTAGCTATTTTACCTAAACCTTTTTTAAGTTTACGACCTACCTTACGAATACCTCGTGCAATTTTTTTACCTATCTTTCTTAATTTACCCATAATATTTCCTAGTCTAACCAGCCTTCTACTAATTTTGTAATAGCTGTTAAGTTTGAACTCCAGTTACTTTCTTTAGCTGTAGCTCCTTCGTTTCCTAATGCAGCAATCATTAAAGAAGCTTTACGTTGTTCATCGTTATCCCAACGTTTGAATGTATAATCAGCTTCATCACGAAGCTCTTGCCATAAAAAGTTTTGTGCAGCAGTTGATAATCCAAAAGCATTCTGTGCATTTTGTTGGGCTACAGCATTTAAAGCTGCAGTCTCTGCTGTGTTTGCTTGTCTTCTCCATGCTACATTAGATTGTTCTATTTGTGTAGCATTCGTTATATTAAACTGTTCTCTTCTTGCTTCTACTTCTGCATTAAATTGATCTATTTGTGTAGCCATTTGTGCATCTAATTTAGCAGCTTCAAATTCATTTGCAACTCTTCTAGCTTCTGCAGCATTAATCTGTGTAGTATTAAATTGCTTCATAGCATTATTTTGTTGTGCATTAAACTGATCTGTTTGAGCTTTAATACTTGTCATAAATTGATTGACTTGGTTTTCACTTGTTGCATTAAATTGTAATGCAGCATTTGATGCAGCTTGGTTGCTTAAAAGTCTTTGTTGTATTTGTTGAGCTTTCAAAACATTTGCTTGTTGCTGATTGTTTAAGTTTTGTAAATCCATTGATAAAAATGCTTGAGCATTTTGAATTGCAAACTTTGTATTTTGATCAGCTTCTGCTAAGTTTCTTTGTGACATTAAAACAGCATCTTGTAAAACACCCTGCTGTTCCATTGTAGCATTTTGAAGACTAGCAGTTTGTAAAAACTTACTGTTGTTTATAGCTCTTTGTTGATCAGCACTAAACTGAGCCATGTCCAGTTGGAATACATTTTGAGCATTAAATAAAGCAGTTTGTTGAGACATTTCTGCATCTTTTAATGCAGCAGTAGCTTCAATAGATTTTTGTTGAGTTACACTGGTTTGAATAGCTTGAGCATTGGCTTGAGCTATAGGTAACGCTGAAGTAATGATAGCATTAAGCAAGGCATCTCTACCTACAGTAGATGCTGACATACCACGTTGAGCTAACATAGCTTCAACACTTGCAACCGCAGGAGCAGCCCAAACAGGAACTTCTCCTTCTTCAATACCATTTAATAATGTATCTATTTGTGTAGATACTAAAGCTTCTTCAGGAAGCCCTTCAACAATTCCTCGTTGTTCTTCTGTAAAATCTGTAAGCCTAGCTTCAAGAGCTTCAGGGTCATTACCAAGTTCTATAATGTCTTCTTCACTTACTCCTGCGTTTCTTAATTGTTTTTTAGCACGAGTAATTTTTGCAAGAGACGTACCAGCTACTTTAGCAGCTTGAGCTTTTGCTTCAGGACTTATAACTCCAACAACTCTTTCTTGTAAAGCACCCGGAATTATCGCAACTTCCGCAGCTTCAATTTTAGGAGTATCTTTAACACCAGCAGCTTTAGCTAATGTTTCTCCAATTTCTTCTGATACTGTTCCTGCAGCAGCTTCTACTACAGCAGTTTCAGGAACTTTAGCGACATCTTCTGCAGCAATAGTAGAAATTTCAAAAGGTTTAGGTTGCTCTGCTTCTGAAACATCTTTAATTGTTGAAACTTGTTCGGGAGATACAGCACCAACAGTAGCAGCTTTAGCTTCTCTTGTTGATTTCATTTGTAACTCTTGAGCTCTTTCAGGAGTTATTTCTGTACCTTTTCTACTAATTTTTTCAGGAGTAGGAATGGTTGGAATGCTGTCAGGTAAAATACCTTGAGCTATATCTTGAGCTTCTTTTCCAGTCTCAATCATTCTAGCTCTACGTTCTTGTCCAAACTCTGCTTCTTGTTCAGGTTGTTTTAATTCTCTAACACGATCAGCTTCTAATCTTGCATTCATTTGTTCAGGAGTTTCACCCGGTGCAGGTGTAGGAGCAGGTGTAGGAGCTGGTGTAGGTGCAGGAGTCGGTGCAGGTGCTGGAGGTCTATTAACTTGATCAAACTCATCTCGACCTCTATTTTGTTCTATAGTTTGAGCTCTAAGGTTTCTTTCTTCTACTGCATCACCTTCACGGTAACCAACCCTACCACCAGTTCTATAGTCTTCTCTAGCTATTCCACCGCTTCTTTTTCTATTTCTTCTTTTTGACATAGTTATTTCCTATATACCTATTTTACTTAACTTCAAAGAGTTTGTCAAGCTTTTCACTGATTTTATCCATTCTTTCCATAATGATGGTCATATCGTTTCTTAGCTCATCTTTGGTTACATAATCTTTTGCAACCTCTTCACGGGTTTTGTTCAGCAATATATCTTGTCTTCTAAGCTCTGAAGTGTTCTGCCTAATCTGAAACCAGATAGGGGCTAAGACTAACGTTATAAAGATGTTCCAAATGATATATGCTGATAGTTCCATGTTATGCTCCTAAGATTGGAAACTCACCTAAAGGTCTTTCCATCACTGGAGACTCTTCAGTACCTGTATTTATGTACTCGTATAAAGCTGCTAAAGCATCTACGTCTGCAGCACCGTCAATAGCTGTACACATGTCATTAGACTTTGTACGCACTGCAGCCCTCCACGTTGCTATATCGCTTGGTACTGCTGTACCACCTTCTGCAGCTCTAACAACCATCCAGTCAGTGCTTTGTAAAGTACCACCGGCTTGAGAGTTGATAGTATCTTTGTGACCTTGACGGATTCCCGGTGTTTTTACATCACCTACAGAAGTTCCTTCTGGCATATCTTCATCGCCTTCTTGCCATAGAACATCATCTAAAGGTTTAGCAGTTGCCACACCGTATGAAGCTGTTACAACTCCATCTGCAAAGTCAAAGCTTTGATTAGTATTAATATAATACTCGTTACTTTTTAGATTTGTGTTGTCGATAACGACCTCATAAATCCCCATAGCTTCTAGTTCAGAAGCTGACCAAAGCATAAAGATATTAGCAGGATAGTTAACTTCTCCCACTGTTATAGCTTTGGGTCTTGTGTAAATTTGGGTTACACTTCCCGATTCTACTAATGCCCACATAATTTTTCTCCTATAATAAAGTGGTTAGTTAAATGTTTAACGTGCTGTACACGGGACACCTGTTGATGTCGTAAA
>Ga0208767_1000948_pt1 | contig 23491 bp, 39 predicted proteins | sample VirMetDEL_Mar_21_FD_184514 | JGI IMG/M metagenome (GOLD analysis project Ga0208767, IMG submission 184514) | Aqueous microbial communities from the Delaware River and Bay under freshwater to marine salinity gradient to study organic matter... | ecosystem: Environmental > Aquatic > Marine >... | reverse complement strand
CCGCCCGTTTGTATTGGACGAGAATTTGGCATAACTGCTGACTTACTAATTCCACCCATTTTTGGAGGAGGCATAACACCACCTGTCTTTGGTCTAGGGGGGCGACCGCCGGGGCTAGTAGGGCGCGGAGTTGGTCTAGCAGGACGCGCACCGCCAGTTACTGCGCCTAATAAACCACCGGGACGAGGCATAACACCACCTGTCTTTGGTCTACCGGGGCGCGGCGTTGGTCTACTGGGACGCCCACCACCCGTTACTGGAGGCATAACACCACCCGTTGTTGGCCTTTTAGGGCGCGGTGCTGGCCTACCGGGACGCGCACCACCCGTCATAGGGCGACCACGGCGACCACGAGCCATACTTCCTCTACGATAAGTAGATCTATCTTTCATTTTTGCTCTCCTTTTTACCAAAAATACGATCATAATTATCTTCGTATTTTTTACGGTTTTCGTTTTTAATATATCGCCCATTAATCCGTACAGTTCGGTTAGGGCTTATTCTTACAGGATTTGGATCATTTCCAATTTGTGGCATTTTATATCCTTAAAGAAAAGGGGGAGTATTTCATCCCCCATGTATTATTAGTCAACCGTATAAAAAGCAGAAACAAGTGCTTCAGGTCGCAGAACCTTTGAGCCATAAACGTGAAGACCACGAACAATGTCACCAAAGCTTGTTACGTCACGAACCGTTTCGGTATTAACGATGGTTTGTGCAGTACAAGTAGATGACATATGACCAGCCAGTACCTTACCAGAAGCAGTGCTAGTAGCGGCAATGTTGTTGGTCTTATACATATCAAAACCACGCAACTTACCAGAACTTACCAGACCGTTACGGATAGAGCCTTGACCAGCGTTAAAGTCTACGCTCATCAACTTAGATGAAGACTTAACAAGCTCTTCATAAAAATCTGGGCCTGCAATAAACCAACGACCTTCTTCGGGTACATTTTGGTCATCCAACAAACGAGCCATACGAGCCATCAAATCAATAGCGTCAACGCCATCTGCATCTGAACCAAGCAGATCAACAGAAGCAGTAGTTTCTGCTACACCGCCAGTACCCGCCGCCGCATCAGCACCAATAATGTGGTCTGGGCTAGAGGAAGATACGCCAGCAAACATCGTAGCAATTACGCCACTGTCAAAAGCGTCACGCAAAGAGTAAGCCGCTGAAGATGCCGCCGCCTCTTTAAAGTTGACATGAGACATAGAAGTTTCGATGTCATCAACGATGAACTTAAATGCGTTCGCCGTATCAACAACCAAAACAACTTCGTTGTCGGTCAAAGTTGTTGCAGTGATAGAACCACCACGCTCGTACTGATCAACAGTGATTACAGGCTCTTTGATGATCTTTACAGAGTCACCAAATGCTGAAATCTCACCAGCATAATCAGTGTTGGTGATAGCTTCTACTACTGAAGCCTTACGGAAGAAGTTAAGTACCTTCTTGGAATAGATTTCTGGCAAAAAGTTATTGCCACTAAAGTTGCTCCCCGATGATTGAGCAAAATACTGATCGGATGTATTACTAGCCATGTTTAAAATCTCCTAAAAGACAAATTATTTTACAACTCTGCCTTCCATGACTGCTCTATCAATTTCTTCTTCAAAGCGGTCATATTCGTCCATAGACAAGGCAGAGATTTCCCTTGCTGTCCAAATCTTAGGCTGATTAGAATCAACCGTTGTGGTTTTTGTCGAAACCATATCAGCCGCAGTGGACTGTGAAGTTTGTGACCGACGAGGAGTTTGATTAAAAGCAATATTATTTTCCATCTTGTAAATGTCAATTGCTCGACTAGCTAAATCAGCATTATCTGGGTTTTTGTAAATCCAGCGTTGAATTTCTTCAGGCTGTGTTTGCGCCCATTCATGAAACCGATCATCACCTCTAATTTCATCAAAATCAGGATGACGCTCTTTCAACTTAGTTTCTGCATCACGCTTGCTAACTTCTAGCTCACGCTTTTCAATTGCAGAAAGCTTTTGTTGAAGTTCATTTAGTTGCTCTGCACTTCGCAGATGTGCAACTGTTTCAACAGTATCATATAGATCAGGATAATCATTTTTAAACCGCTCAAGATCTTCTACGCTCTTAGGTGGCGTATATTGTGGGACAGCGGCTTTCGCCATTGCCTGAAGTTCTTCTTCACGCTGTTTAAATTCTGAAAGTTTCTGATCGTAATGCTTTTTTAGATCATCGTACCGCTTTTTATAGTTTGTGCTTTGCGATTGTTGAGGGGTAGCTTCTTCGCTAGTAGCCTCTTCGCTATCTGCATAAAACATCGAATCTGCACTTCCTTGAGGCTTTGACTTTACATTGTCGTGCCAAGGCTTTCGGGCGTTATACACATTCGCTTGCGGTTCATCAAATTGTTCTTCGTTCATATCACTGCTCCTTTTGGGGCTTGCTGTCTTTCAAGGTGGCTGTATTATTGCGCTGTTTAATACAGGGTCTTGATACTACAAGGTGGCCTTAAGGTTATTATAATGATAAGGGGCTAAAAATTAGGTAGCCTTATCGGTTAAGAAGGCTTGGCACTTTACTGGAGTACATCATTTGGCGTCCAATATCTCTTTGTTGTTGAATTACTGGATCTTCCATTTTATTAGTCATCTCATAACCAGTTGCTTCTATTTGTTGCGGCTGGTTAAAAAGATCGGCTTCGTACATACCGCCTTGTGCTTTGCCTTGTCGCTGATCAAATTCACGTTCTGCATCGTCCATCATTTTTTGGAGTTTGTCAGCACCGATTTGATCAACGGCTTTTCGGGTGAATACAAATTCACCGTCCGATAACCTTGCGGGTATCGAATCTGAAATACCAGTTCCCGGCCCTTCGACTTCACCGGAACCAGTAAATTCTGTTGCATCAAGAATAATTTTATCTAAAATCTTTTCAAGACGATCATTGTCATCTAAGGCTTTAAATAAATATTCTTGCTCATCTTCAGTAAGAATCTTTTCTGCAACATAATCTATATATTCATCTTCCATTTCATCGTCTGGAAGCATATCTTTTTCTTGTTGCTTCTTTTCTTCAGGACTAATATTATCGTATGTGTCCTTTGGTTTTTCGTTATATTCAGCAGGCATTAAGATTGCTACACCTGAAACACCACCATGAGCCTTTACTTCTCGTGGCCCAAGGCTAGAACCAACATCAGGAAGATCTGCACCAAAGATTTCAAGATCTTCGTCAGAAAGATTATCCATAAATTGTCGAGCGCCTTTTGCATCAAGAGTATCTGCATATTCAAAAATCTCATCAATGTCATTAAACATTTCAAGATTCTTAGCTACTTCTGCTGGCTCCATGCCGCGAGCTATTTCAACCATATCGTCTAAAGGCTCATCGCCCATACCAAGCTTTGCGGCTTGACGTTGTGGAAGCTTTGAAACAACTGTTTCATAGTCTTCGTCTGAAAGATCGTCTAAGGCTCTAGGATCGTTATCTAAAATCTTTTCTAAGTCTTGAACTGCTTTTTCTTCAGAAACCATTTTTTTCTTAGCGGCTTTAGTTTGCTTGCCTGTAATAGCCGCAACTAAATCTAGAATTGCACCGCCTTTGTTTTTAGAATCTCTTTTAAAAGAATCATTATTTAAACCATCTTGAATTTCTTTTAAAATAGCACGGCTTTTTTTAGTAATTATTTTACCATTATTTCCTTCTTGCATAGAAATAATTTTGTCATCAAGCGCCCAGAAAAATTCTTGCGGATCAGTTAAATCATAGTCATCAGCAAATGAATCAATATCATAATATTTGCCACCCTGTATATTAGTTTTAGGTTTACGCTGAATCCATTCTTTAAATTCTTCTTTCATGCCTTCTTTTGTAATACCATCAGGCTCGGGAGAAGCTACAAACTCTAACTCATCTATAACTTTTTCTACTTCTTTTTGAATTTCAGGATCTATTTTAGTATCAGTTTGTTTAGGTGCATCACTTTTTTTACTCAATGCACTAAGAACACTTTTAACTAAACTGCCTTTGCCATAACCCTCACGCTCGGGAGGAACCATTAAAGATCCTGTATTTTTTTTCATTCGTTCTGCTTCGCCTTTTGCAACTATATATTTTTCGCCGTTATGCGTAAAAGTTTTACCGTCCCTTCTCCAAGTAGTAACAAATTTTTGACGAAAAGCTTCACTTCCTTCTGGAATGTCTTCTTGTAATAAAATTTGTGTACCTGAACGGCCCTCTGTCATAGAAAAATAAGTACGAGGAATAAAAGGCCGCTCATAAATTTTTCTTCCTTTGGGTGGGATTACTATAGCTTTTTTTGCACGTTCAATATCTGCTTTTATAACTTTTTCGCCTTCGGGCTTCCAAAGAATACCATCGGGGTGTTGCTCACCAAATACTTCAGGAATTTCGTCTGATTGTTTTGGACTTAAAGCTCTTATAATTTTTGCAAGCGCACCGCCTTTACCATATGCTTCACGCTCTGTAGGAACCATTAAAGAATCATTAGCCATCATCTTTTTCCTTTCGTCTTTGATTTACTTGTTCTTGTAGTGTCAGTAAATTAGCCAGAGAATTCGCTTTCCCCTGCTTGCGGAACATTTCCTGTTCCGATGTTGCCACCGCCAGTGCCTGTAACTCCTGCATCCGCAGGTTGTTCAGGTGTTCCTTCAGGGGATTCCATAGCTCCGGGTTGTTCACCAGCGGAGCCAGCTTGTGCGCCAGTTGCTTGTCCAACATTATTTTGCATTCCTATAATCTGCGCGGCTATTGCCGCTTCTTCAGGGTCGTTAAGGATTTCGTCAGGATCAAGATCCAAACTATAAGCCAATTCACTAATTAGTTTTGACATCTTAACAAAAGGAGCAACTGCTGGGTTTTGTGCAGTTTGAAGGAACATTGTCAATCTTTGACTTCGCACTTCCTTTTGCATTAGGCTATTTGTTCCCATAGCCTTAACTTCTAAGTCACCTTCAGTATTTAACTTACCTTCAAAAAATTGCATATTCCATTGAAAGTAGGCTTTGCCCAAAGGCTTTAATAAAAAATCATCCAGATTCTTTACAACTGTTTTAATATTAAGAGATGCGGCTCCTAACAACATTGACATACCAGATGCTGTTCGCGTCATGCTTTGAACGCCTGTCTGACCATGCGAATAACTAGGAATGCCTGTTTGTTCGTCAGCAAGCTGTCTAAAGCGGTCAAACATCATCATATTTTCTTGGGATGTGTTCGGGAACTTAAGACCGTGTATAGCTTGTCCCGGCATACCAGACTGACGCCTAAATACTTTGCCGGGATAGATTTCCATGCTTTGTCCACCGACAAGCATAGTCTCATCTACGTCAAAAACTAATGAACCACTTAACGCCAAATTATCAATAGCCATTCGTGCATGACCATTCATAATTTGCTGGCTGTCGTTCATGTTTTCTGCAACACCTACACCAAAGAAACTATATGGGTTACGCTCATACGGAAAAGCATTGTATGGTATGCGTGAAGGTGTAAAAGGATTTACAACGGCTCTAAGAACCTTGCCATTACAAATCCAAGCATTAATTTGAATCTCATCTAAAGAGTCTGTTTCGGGAGAAAGATCCATACCAATTTCTTTGGCATATTCAACGTCCATCATTCCCCAATACTCTAAGACTTCAAACTTACTAGAACCAAGATCGCTCATGCGATTATCGTCTTTTAGCTCGTACTCATAGTCTTTTTCGACATAGTTAGGCCCAAGCATTAGACACTCACGAATAGCGTCTTCGTTAAAATAAGGCATTTTACGCAATGCCCTAAGCTGAGACTTATTTAACTTATGTCTGTGTACAACATATTCACACTCATCAATGGAAGTAGCATTAGGATCAGGAAAAAAGTCCCAGATGCTAACAAACTCAATACGAGGCACTCTGACAAAAATTGGATCATAAGCGCGTTCTCCGTCTTTATTGTTCCAACGATGCAAAGTTTTATTAAAATTAAATGGGCCTTTTATAATTCCTGTACCAAAAAGAACAGCTTCTAATAAAGCATTTCGTAGCTCTGTTGTTCCGTTTGATTCTTCAATTTGATCATGAATTAATTTTTCCATGTTCCTTGCGGCTTCTTTAGCCGGTGAGATTTCTAGTGTCTCTGGAACTGGAGATGGGCCTTCTTCAAATGTAAGCTCTTCAGCATTTTTTAAGTCTTCAAAAATACCTTTGCCTGAAGACATTGTAGCGCCTGCTTTCAGTACTTTGCCATCTCCTTTGTATCCAAAGTCAAATGGGTTGGTTGGTTCTTCAGGGGCTGGCGCTGGTCGGCTTGTTTCAATATTAGGTGCTTGTTCTGAACTAAGGTGCATATATTCGCTAACACCTTCTGGAAGATCCGTTGGACTAACGCCAATCGGAAACTTACCTGTTCCAAAGATTACATCGACTAGCTGACCAAAAGCCGCAAGCACCTTAGTCTTTGTAACTTTAATAAATACACGAGACTTTTCAGACTCTCTAAATTTTACATTCTGAGGGTATAAGCCTCTAAAATTATGATAAGCAGTAATCCAACGCTTTTCGTCAGTATCTCGCGCTAATTCAGAAGCAATATAACGAGCTTCAATTATGCCAGCAAGATTAGACTTTAAACTTTCTTCTAGGTTTAGTTGCTTACCATCTTCATTTTCTACATCTTCAAAATAAAGATTATTAGCACTATCCATAAATGTATTTTCGTCTTGTGCCATGCTTATCCCATTGGTGTCAGACTGACAAGAGCATAGATCATTGTAAATGAAATAACGATACCTAAAGTATAAATTCCGTAGCTATTAAGTGGTCGCCAAATTCTATGTTTCATTAGTACCCAAATGTCCCGTCTGCTGGTTGATATATAGTTTGTAGTTGTAATTCTCGCATTTGGCTATAAGTATCGTTTATTCTTGGTCTAGCCATAATAAGATACCGTAAGGCATCATATGCGTGATCAGATGCCTTAGTATCTACATCTTCAGGGTTGCTTTTATCCAGAGGAATACTTTGAAGTTCGCGTATCAGGTTAGGACAAGTATTAAATATTTGTATTTTGGGCCTTCCGCTTTGCTGTAACTTCAGGTATTCATGGATTTGTATTTTACCTGCAACTCTGTTTTTATCTGCTCGTCGTAGCTTATGTCCAGCTTTAACAAGCGTTTCTCCTACTGTTGGGCCTGTTTGACCCGTTCTGTTCCAACACGCTGTATCTAATACGCCGGGAACGCTCATTGGATCATTTAGCTCCATTTCAGTAATCATGAAGGCTAGATCGGTTCCTAATAGACCTTTACGATATAACTCTCTATATATTATTAAAGTACCGTCATCTGGGTCTATTGCTCCCCAAACACAAGCCGATTCTGAAGCATATCCATAGTCAATTCCTTTTGTTCGTTCCCAATGTAAAGGAATTTCAAAAGGTTCAATGACATGAAGATGCCTATCAAACTCTGTAAAGGCCGCACCTTCTGCAACCTCCCAATCACCTTCTAGTAGCTGTCTGCGTTGCGTTGGTGGCAACGCCTTCAGCATTTGTTCGTATCGTCCATCATTAGCTAAGTATGGATTATCATCTAACCTAGCCGGTATAAACTTACGGCTTAATCCATCTGCGCCTCTAAAAGATTCGTAAGGCGGTGAAGGATCAATATATCTTTTCTTTACCCAATGCGCTCCAACACCACCGGGGTTAGCGGTACACCGCATATAAGGTATAATCTCTGGATCTGTTGTACGCAGTCGTGAAGCCAAGTAGTTCCAAGAAAACTCTGTAGCTTGGTGCGTAATCTCATCAAACCCAATCCAACTATACGCTTGTCCTTGGTAGCGATAAACATCTGCATCTCTCTCCAAGAATCCAAATTCTATTTTAGCTCCAGAAGGAAAGTTCCAGAGCTTTTCTACTTCTTTATACTTACAACCGGGAAAGGCTTTCGGGTAAAGTTCACGAGATTTATCTATTAACTCGCGTAACTCTGGCATAGAACGCCGCAGGATCAAAGCCCTATGCGCGGCCCGATGAGCAAAACGAAGTGGATCAACCAACATCGCATAGCTCTTGCCTCCACCAGCCGCACCACCATATAAAACATCAGTCTCAGAAGCGGCGAGAAAGTCAGTTTGTGGGCCATCGTTGGGCCTAAAGATGACATTCTCTTCTGCGACAGTCCTTAACGACTTGGGCAGTGCATCAGGAGTTTCTGTTGTTATTTTGCCTTCTGCTTTAGCCTCAGTTCCTTCTAATTTTTTTAAAGTATTTTTAGAAGTGTCAAGCGACCTTTTATAGTTTTCAAGTTTGGTGCGTACCTGCGCTAACCGTTTTTCTTTCTTTCGTACTGTTTTTCTGGCTTCAATTTTGGCCTTGGTCTGGGAGTGGTAGTTGTAGCCTCTACCGGACGAACCTTTGGGTCTGCCAGTTTTCTTACGAGGTGTTCCATCCTTTTTGAGTATGAAATCCCCGTTGTTGTCTCGCATATACGCATCTGGATTTTTATCCCAATCATTCATATCGGTCTGCAATCTTCTTCAGGCCCATATGCGAAATAGATCTACCAGTATCGTGTTCAAGCCACATTGCCCCTTCCCTTAAAGATAAAACTTTATTTTTTATTAGTGGAACGACTTTGTTTAGGGCTTTTAGTTCCTCTGGTATTTCTGTTAAATGTGTACCATTTTCGTCTAGTTTGTAACCAAACGGAATGGTACTGCTAGTTCTTCTCTTCATATTCGCCTTCAAGTATTACTTCTTGTTTGGCTGGTAGAATGAAAAGACCATTTGATCCTTGTACATTTACATCTAGTTTGTCTGTCTTGGCTAGGCCCACACGGTCTAGGAGCGTCTGAGCGGCCTGTAAACGAACATTAGCTTGAGGTATAGGCTGTTCACTGTCCATAACCTCAACGAGCTTTAAAGCGGCTTTGGGGGCACTCTGGGCTAATATACTTTCAGCTAGTTCAATTATTTCTGTTTTTAGTGCTTTAACTACGGATGTATAAGAGCCTTCAGCGTACCCCGCTAATTCTGCCGCCTGTTTAGCATTACCGTTACAAGACATAAGATTGTCTAAAAACGATTGCTGTTTGGTTGTCAATTCTTTTTTCATTATTATATTATATACCTGATTTACAGTTTTGTCAAGTGGTAATATATCACAATAGTCTTGACAAAACAAGAATTCAAGGTTATAATAGACTATGTAGCCCACCGGGGTACATATAGACGTACAGCCCCGCCCTAGCTTTAAAGATCTTTGAAGTGGGGCGACAATCTGGTTGACATTCAAATCCTTCCAAGTTGTGCGTGAATGAGTATATATACCCCCACCCCCCCATGGCCACCTGCCCGCCCCCATACGCACTTCAAAACTCTCCAGAGTTTTCAATAACTATTGCCCCAGCCTCAGAGAACTTCAAAATATTTTAAAAATCTCTAAAGATTTTTAAAGCCCCAGCCAGAGATTTTCTAGTTTACGAAACTAGAAGGACTTTGAAGAGTGTAAAAATTTTTAGAATTCTCAAAAGAATTCTATAGATTTCAAAAACCTACCAAAAAATAACAGTGTTATTATTTGTATCTCCGAAGAATCTCAGCCAAGCGCCCATGATCGCGTCACACACTCTGTCACAACCGCATAATGCAAGGGACAGCAGTTGACAATTTTCGAGAGCTATGCCCTTAATGGAATGGCCTTGGCGATGACCGCCTCGGCTTAACTCACATTTACGGGGCAAAGCCCTGACGGAGATTACATATGAGCAATTCAGCCATTTCATTCGACGCTACTGCTAAAGCAACCGTCAAGCAAATCTACTTCATCGGGTCACACTTCGCTAAACTAACAGGCGATACTTCGCAGGAAGTTTATGGGCTTTCAAAAGTCTTTCCTGCCGCAATGCTTAAGTGGAATGCAGAGCATTTGGATACCCCAATCACCATGGGTGATATCGACACTTGGAAGAAAGGAACTAAAGTTCCCGCCAAGTTCACCAAAATGATTCAGGTGAAAAAGCCGAAGGCTAAAGCGACACCCGCTAAAACTAAGGCAACTCCGAAGCCTACGGCTTCTCCAAAGCCCTCTGAGATGCCAATCGGTGACTTCAAAGATCACTTTGAAAAGATTACAGGCCGCGTCTTTAGGCTTGAAGAAACTTCAAAGGAACATTCAAAGCGAATGGCGACGATGGATGCCAAGCTGGATATTATTATGGCACACATCATGGAGACTCCCGATAGCGAGTAATACTATATCGCCCCGTTTCGGCGGGGCTTTCCAACCTTCTCACACAGGAAATAATATTATGAGCATGATTAACAAATCCGACTGCGATAAATTATTGGCTGACTGCGCGGCTATTACTAATCCCACCGAAGGCCAGCTAGTAATCACTGAGCCAGTAATATGTAAAACTTGTGCATATTATATTGGCAGTTGGTGTGCTGAATGGCTCGGTAACGAGTGGCTCCCTCAACCCTACGATAGATATACAGAGTATATGGCTACCGAACAACAAGCCAAAGAAGTTTTGGAGTGCTGGGTATGAATAATATTATAACCGTAAAGATCAAGAATCATTATGGCGCTGAACATATCTATCCCGTTTGTCCCAAAGCTCACGACTTTGCAGAGATTGCAGGCACTAAAACTTTGACGCCTTATGTAATAATTTTAATTAAGTCGCTGGGCTTTAAAGTTATCGTTCAACCTACCGAGCTAAGGGAGCTATAAAGATGACTCACGCTGAAGCCAAGTATAAAGAATCACGCCTGATGATCTTTGCAGGCTGTTATATCTTTACTGTCGTTGCTGTTGTTTTAGTTCTTATCTGATTGGAGATAATATTATGTTATTAACCATTAGTGCTAAGTGCCACGCTTGTCCTACGATTAATTCTATTGAGGTTTTTTCTGACGATTACCGCAATTATTTCCATAATAATCAGTTGGTTCAGAATGTTTGGCCTGACTTAACACCTAGCCAGCGCGAAATTATTATGGGGCATTCAAATAATTTTTATCTTTGTGACACTTGCTGGGGAGATGAAGAATGAGTTGGAACATGGAAATAGTAACTAATAGTCTTGGTGGCATCCAGAGACTATATAAATTTTCTAACGGTCTTTATCTGTCTGCCGTTCAAAACTCTATGAGCTACGGCAATAGAGAATATATGGGCGAAAAAGGTCAGTGGGAAATTGCTGTAGTAGATTCTGATGGCAATTGGAAAACTAAAGATATCTTTGCAGATGCTACCGATGACGTTATCGGATGGCTAGATTTTAATAGAGTTTATGAGTTGGTTCACGTTGTTGATGATTGGAGATAATATTATGACTGCTATGTTTAAAAACGAGTGTTGTCATCCCGAAGAAAATTATTTATTTACTTTGGAGGTTTATAGTGGTGAGGTTGTTGATGTTTGGATAGTACAAAAGCCACATCAAAAATTCTATAAAGGTCGCATAGAATTTTGTTTACGTTATGGCAATAGCTGTGATGACTATCGAAGTAGTTGGGATTGTAATTCTATTGAGCGTGGTATAGCTTTTCATACTAAGTTTGCTGATGGCGAGGAAGAATCTATAAAGTGCCGGGAGAATCTTATAGAATTTAAAGATAAATTAAAGGCTCTAGATTGTTGGGATGCTGACATTGATCTGTCTCCCGAAATAACTGAAGTTGTTATACGTTAAATACTTCAGGACTTTAAAGCCCTTGAACAAGTGAAAGGGCTTTAAAGATCCTTCCGTATTAAGCGGCGGCTGTTGGGTCGCTGAGAAGCTGGATAGTGAAAACAGTAGCTAGGCCAGTACGCTGGGGTTAATAACCCAGCAAATAGGTTAGCCAGCCCCTATCTAACCCAATGCTGGCATCCACTAAATTAAGGAGATATGTTATGGCTTATGCCACTGGTTGGTTCCGTGTAGAAACTGAAGTAGATATCGCTGATTATGATGGCGAATATGAAATAGAGTTTTCTGGCATCGAAGATATTATTGAGACTGCTGATGCTAACAATTACACCAAAGAAGAAATTGTTGATTGGTGTTTTGAGAATGGCTTAGACATGACCAAATATCTTAGAGATTCTCTTGACTTCCAGACCGCTATGGAATTATTTCAACAGGCTGTAGATAGAAAAGTAAATTACTTTGAAGCTGTTGCTGAGAGGCGGCAAGAAACTATTGAGTCGCTTCGGGCTAGAATTACTGAGTTAGAAGCTTCAAATATTACTACAACTGATGAGGAGGCTGTCAAGAATGTCGCATACTGAATTTGTATTTAGAGCCTGTCTCACTGAGGATAATCCTGTATTAATAAAACTGCCAACCACATTGGAGGAGATGGATGATTGGCAAAAGGGTAGGCTTAGTGCTGGTGAGGCTATGCCGCGAATGTCTAGCAAAGAATTAGATTTAATTACGGGGCGGCTCTCGCCCCTTGACTTCAACTCCGAGAGGTAAATATGTATTCTGTCCATGCAAAAGCGATCCAAGATTACGCAAAAGAGTCTAGTGACAATCTAGCTGATGTAATTACTATGGTGGTCTTGAGCATTCAACAGCCTTGGAAGGACGTTGGTAAGCAAATGGCTGATGTAAAACTAAACGGCAAAGATTCTAAATATCTTTGGGGAAATAAAAGGAGAACATACGACTATATAACTAAGCGTAAGGGTTTTATCTTCAATCAGTTCCTTGCAGTTATAAACTCTAGCAAGCCCGACAATGAAAAAGCTTACTCACTTATGAATATCTTTTTGCGAATCGACGGTCTTGGTATGGTTAAAGCTGGTTTTGTTTGTCAATTAACGGCTGGCTTGGTAGGCTGTATTGACTTACATAATATTAGATTGTACGGCATTGATGAAAAGATCTTGAAGCTTCCTAAGTCTTTGAAATCTAAAGAGATTAAAGACGAAAAGATTAACAAGTACATTTCTATATGTCACAATATAGGTACTGAAAATCTTTGGGATACTTGGTGTAATTTTCTTGCAACAAAAAATTCAGTGTGGTCTAATGGCTTTGAAGTTTCAAAAGTACATTACGATTACTTGATGGTGTCAAACTAAACTTGGAGTTTATCATGGAAAACGTAGTATCTATTTTCAATAAAGCACTTGTTTCTGATTCGCCTTTTTCAGACGATCATGATGCTAACTTTGAAGTATCAACAGTTCCTCTAATGTATTTTGATGACAACGATGGCTGGCATCATTCATCTAAAGTTGCGATAGTTCGTACAGATACTATGCAAGAACTTGGAGTGCATGGCCCTAAGTATAAGCCTGTCGCCCCAAAGAAACTTATTCAGGCCCAGCGCGATATTATTATGCGGAGCGGTTTAAACACTGACGGTATCAAAGAAGATATACAAACCAGCCACAATGGTAGTCGGACATTTGTAAAATATACTTTACCGAACCATACCTATGAAACTCCAAAAGGTGACAATGCTTCTTTAGTTTTATTGGGCATCACATCTTTTGATAGTTCTTGGCCCTTCATGATGAGTGTTGCCGCCCATCAGTTTGCTTGCCTTAATCTTCAAGTATTTACTTCAGGTGAGATTACAGTATTCAAAGGCCGACACACTCAGAACCTCGACGTTGATCGCGGCTCTAGACTTATTGTAAAAGCTTTAGAAGTATTTGAGACTGAACGAGAAACGTGGCATAAGTGGAGTAATACTACTGTCGATGAACAGCAAGCTATGTTTGTTTTTGCTGAAGCCGCTGGCTGTTTAGATCAAGTAAAGGCTTTGATTGCTGGGGGTGCTAGTAATTGGTCAGAGATTTTTGATGGCCTACCACGATTCAATAGTGCTTTAAATTATATGTGTCGAGAGTGGTCTACTTACAAATCAAGGCTTGGCAACAATAAGTGGGCGTTGTATAATACTCTCACTGATTGGTCAACTCATGCTCCTGCCGCTAGAAAAGCTTCGGAGATAAACATTGCTTCAGTGCGACATAAAAGACAAGAGGTTGTCAGGAAAACTGTCCACTCCTCAGTATTCCAAGCCGCCGCTTAAATCTTGTGTCGCATTGTCCAGCCCTTTGGAAAGGATTCCAAGGGGCTTTTTTATGGGTGAATGATTATGATGAATACGGAAGAAATTATTAATGATTTAGTTATCCTGCATCTTTATACCCTGCCGCACACTGATTATGCCCAGCTTCGTCGGGACTTGGAGCGGTATGCAAAACTCAAAGACAAAGATATAGAAAACATTTTGTGGAGAATTCGCAAAGGAGATTGGTGATGCGAAAGCAAGACAAAGAAAGAATGATAAATACTAAAAGGCTAGTCAGGTCAGCAATGACTGATGAGGATTATTGTGCTTTTATTATGGATTGTCTGCATCAAGAACAGATCCATTGGTCTTTAGAAGATATACATAAATTCTGGGACGATGCCGCAAAGTCTAGCGACACCGTTGAAGAATGGATCAACAACCACAGAGGAAAGTGATATGTATTATGTAACCCCCTACAAAAACAATGCTGGTGGTATGGTTATTTGGCGACACGTTAAAAAACTAAAAGATTTCAAAGCCGATGAAGGTGTTGAGTATCTGGTGGCTAAGAATAAAAAAGAAATGAATATCGAAATGGGTAGTTCATTGCCAATCTATATTGGGTTGGACGGTGGGCTGAAGAAGTGTAGTACATATGCGTTGTATTTATTTTAGGAGATTGTCATGAGACTTACCAAACCCCAGCAAGAAGCACTCAAAAGAAAGTGGATGTTCTGGAATGAAAACGATAGTTATTTAAAGTTCAGGCGAGATGTTCAAGAAGTCTTTATGGGGGAAGGTGCTGTCTGTGTTAGATGGAACGGTATGTGGTTAGTAATAGAAGCTGATGGATATACACATTCTTAGGAGAATATTATGAATAGGTTAGAAGAACTTCAAAGCTGGCGACAATTCTTTCGCAATCAAAAAGCAGGACACTTAAAAACTTATAGGCGTTATAAAAAACTATGGGGTGAGGAAGATAGTATGGCCCGTTTCATGGAGGGCTTTGCCGCAGGTTATACCAGCCCTATTAGTGTGATGGATACTCTTATTCGACAAGAGGAGGCTAGAAATGGAAGCTGATGTAGCTTTGTTTATAGATCATTTTGTAACCAGACGCGAGGATGGTGCTTATGTTCTAATAGGACAGCCAGAAGAAATGGAAGAAGCACTGAAAAAATTGCTTCTTAAATATAATTTGAAAGGAGATAGGTGGCTCTATGGGGACAGCTAGTATGTATGGCAATCAGGTCATGGAAGCAGAGCTTGATTGTGATTGGATGACAACGGATGTTCAAATAGAATTTATAAACCACGGCGACGAGGAGAAATTAGTTGAAATTGTTTCAGTTAAATCTCATGGAGTTGACATCACTAACTGGGTCAACATGGATTATATGTTTGATCTTGTTCGTGATTACATAGACGAAGCTGACTATCATTGGACAGATCATGGAGATTAAGTATGAATATCTTTTATCGCAGTAAATGTCCACGCAAGGCCGCAGAAAGTTTATGCGATCAACACGTTGTCAAGATGCCGCTAGAGACTGCACAAATATTATCTACGGCTCATCGTTATCTTGACGGTAATCTTGTCGAGGGCCATACTGAATCAGGCCGCAAGGCCAAACGCTGGGTGCTAGATAAACACGACGATAAGTTTTATCTGGCGGCTCATGTCAATCATCCTAGCACTGTCTGGGCTAGAGAAAGCAAAGAGCATTATGAATGGCTCTACGAACACTTCAAAGCACTCAGCCTTGAGTTTGAAAAACGCTTCAAGCACAACCACAAAAGTTGGAATAAGTTAAAGTTCTTTACTAGCAAGGCTCCGCAAAACATTGAAAACAATGGCTTTGTTGATCCACCTCAATGTATGCCTGATGAGTTTAAAGACCCTAATACTATTACAGCCTACAACAAATACTATGAGTTTAAATTCTTTGATTGGCTTCAGAAGGGTAGACCTATGCGTTGGACAAAGGAGGGAGTGTGAAAAAACTATATTGGTTTTTAAATGAGCTTGGTGAACATTGGGTAGCTCTTGCAATTATAGTTTTGTTTTATGTAGCTGTAAGTCATGGACACTAGGAGTCTGAAATGAAAAAGTATATTCATGTTAATCAACACAAGATTCGGGCAAACAAAAAGAATGGTACAGACGATCCAGTTATAACAATTAAAGCTGGTAGAACTAATACATATTGCCATGAGGTTGAAATACTTGGCAATAGCGTGTTAAGATATAGTGGGAACGGCAGGCCCATTCTTTCTTGTGGCGCTCGCGTAGTTATTGAAACTGAATCAGATATAAAAATTGTGAGGTAGTGATGAGCATTGATGATGTAACTCCAGAAGAATGGGATAGAGTTAGATCTAAAACTATAACCGGAAAGCTTTATCATCCTGAAGATAAACACCATCCGGTTACAAAACCACAGCACTATAACAATGGAGGAATTGAAGCAATTGATTATATTAAACAGCAGTTGGGTAGCGGCTTTGGTGACTATTGTGCCGGGAATGTACATAAATATCTTCATAGATTTCGTTACAAGAATGGCGTAGAAGATTTAAGAAAGGCTCGTGTGTATCTTGATTGGCTTATAAAGGAATATGCAGATGTCTAACAATATCATTTTATCTGACGAAGGTAAAGAGTATTCAGTTGAAGAAATTAAACACAGCAATCGAATACTTAAAAGTGCAACACCTAAAGGTACTTTGGATTGGCATCTCAAATGGATCGCTAGTATCTGGTTGCTTGTGGCTATATCTCTCAGGAGTACAGGAGTACCAGAGCTTCAAGTCTATGATATGCTATTAAGTTTTGCAGGGACATCACTATGGGCTGTAGTAGGTTTTATGTGGCGTGATCGCGCACTAATTATGATTAATACTATTGCGGCTGTCATGTTGTTGGGCGGCCTTATCGGTAAAATATTTGGAGTCTAATATGACCTTTGATGAATACCAAGCTAGAGCGGCTGTTACAGCCTTATATCAAAATGAGTTTTATCCTATTGCATCTTTGATGGTAGAGTCTGCTGAGTTGTCTGATCTTTTTATTAAACCACGTTTGCGCGGTGACGATAGAAAAATAGACAGGCATGATATAGTGTCTGAGGCAGGCGATGTATTGTGGAATCTTGCCATGCTTTTAAAAGATAATGGGATTGACTTTTCGGAAGTTGCAGAGTACAATCTGTCGAAACTCCAGAGTCGTTCAGACCGTGGGGTGATTCAAGGGTCAGGAGGTAATCGTTGAAAGTAATCCAAGGAAAGTTTGGTGAAGATGCTCCGAAAGGAAAAGATAAAATAAAACAGGCAGTACAAAAGCTTGAAGACTCAGGAATGGATCTTGAAAAAGCTGGCTTTATTTTGATTGTTGATGTTGGTGAAGAAATGAAAGTTGCTTCTGATCTAGAAATTGAAAAGCTTATATTTATGTTAGAAGTAATAAAGAATAGTGTTCTAACAGGGAGCTATGAAGTTTAATGAGTAAAAGATTAGTAGACATAGAAGATAAACTTTGTCGAGCTTTTATATTATCTCTTGGTACTAAGCTACCAGAGCGTAAAGTTTTTGATAATCTGATTAATTTTATTGATCAGAAAAGTCAAGAAGAGGAAATGCGTTTAGACGCAGAGTACGTTTATAGTGGTATAGTCGATTATATTAACTACCTTTCTGAAGGAGAAGTAAATTATGGCAGTCGTTGAAGGACGAGCTTATTGGGCTTCTGTTACAACACCTAATACTAAATACACTCCAGTGTATAGTGTTAATCTTGTTGTTGATGACAGCGTGGCAGATGATTTCAGATCTAAGGGATTCCCTGTAAAGGATATGGATGAAGGCCCAGCCTTAATCATTAAGCGTAAAGTGAATGGTCCGAATGGTATGGTTCGCCAAGCACCAAAGCTTCTTGACAAAAATAAAAACACAATGAATGTTTCTGTCGGAAATGGTTCATTGGTTAAGGTGCAGTACAAAGAGTGGGAGACTACTTGGAACGGTACTCAGTATAAGGGCTTAGATTTTCAGGCTATGCAAGTATTAGATCTGATTGAATACGCCGCACCTGATGGCGAAGAGTTTGAATCTTATGATGATGATATGGAGGATGAACTATGAACAGTGTTTATAGCTTTGACGATAAGCAGTATGATGTATCAAAACTGAGCGACGAGGGCCAGAACTGCTTTAGTTATTTGGCGCTTGCCCAGCAAAAAGTAAATCAATTAAATGCAGATCTTACTATTGCACAGGCCGCTTCAGTTGCACTGCACCAAAAAATGCAAGAGCTTCTTACTGATGATGCTCTTATTTCTGAGGACGATATGAAAGAGGATTAAATCGTGGGCGAATTTGTGGCTTACCACAAGCCCTGTCCTAGTTGTGGAGGCAGTGATCCTGTCTCCATTAACGATGACGGGTCTGCAAAATGTTTTAGTTGCGACACTTTTTTTAAAAATTACGAAGCGGCTATGGATGGAAACGTGACAGACTTTAACAGCTACAAAAGAAACAACGACAACTTTACTTACCAACAAAAGGAAACTTATTATCACGCACTGACAGATAGAAAAATATCACTAGAAACCGCAAAGCGTTATGGTGTTCGCTCAGTCAAGGAAGGCGCAGATAGTATTATTGAGCATCATTATCCCTACTACATCAACAACGAAGAAGTCTCTACCAAAATCCGCAGAGCTAATAAAGCTTTCAATTGGGTTGGCTCTCCAAAAGGCACAGGTCTTTTTGGTCAGCAACTCGCTCAAGCAGGCAGTAAGTTCTTAACAATCACTGAAGGCGAATGTGATGCTATGGCGGCATACGAACTGCTTGGCAGTAAGTGGCCTGTAGTATCTGTTAAGAATGGAGCCTCTGGCGCGGCAAGAGATATCCAAGAAAATCTAGAGTTTGTTGAGTCGTTTGACTATGTTGTTCTAAACTTTGATAACGACAAAGCAGGCATCGAAGCTTCTAAAAAGGTAGCAAGAATTCTTAAGCCGGGGAAGGCTAAGATATTAAAACTGCCTGATGAGTTTAAAGACTCTAATGAAATGCTAAGGCTTGGTCATCATAAAGCCTATGTAAATGCGTGGTGGGCCGCTAAACTCTATACGCCTTCAGGAATTCTTAATGTTTCAGAAGAGCGTGAGAACTACAAGAAGCGCGAGAAAAAAGAATCAGTACCTTATCCTTGGCACGGTTTGAACGATAAGCTTGAGGGCTTGCGTCAGAAAGAGCTTATTACTCTGACGGGCGGTACAGGTCTTGGCAAGTCTAGTGTAACGCGAGAGCTTCAACACTGGCTGATTACCAACACCAATGATAAGGTTGGTATCATTGCGCTTGAAGAAGATTGGCGGCGAACAGTAGATGGTATTTTATCTATTGAAGCAAATGATCGTCTTCACATTGATAGTGTTAGAGCCAAGTACAGTGAAGAAGAATTAGATAATTTCTTTAACATCTTGTACGATGGCAACAACAAGAACCGTGTCTTTGTCCATGCACACCTTGGCATGAATGATGTTGATAGTATCTTTAGTAAGCTACGCTTCATGGCTATTGGTCTTGAGTGTAAGTGGATAGTTTTTGATCACCTTCATATGCTTTTGTCAATGACTACAGATGGTGACGAGCGCCGAAATATTGATGCCATTATGCACAACTTCAGAACACTTGTTGAAGAGACAGGTGTTGGTTTAATTCTTGTATCTCATCTGCGGCGGCTTGACGGTAATCGTGGACACGAGAATGGCATTGAAGTAAACTTGAGTCATATGCGAGGCTCGCAGAGCATAGCACAGCTATCAGATTGTGTTATCTCGCTGGAACGTAATCAGCAATCTGAAGATCCTATAGAAGCCAGCACAACCAGAGTGAGAGTTTTAAAGTCTCGCTACACTGGCGACACAGGAGTTGCTACCCATTTGTTTTACGATAAGGATAGCGGCAGACTTAGTGAAATCTCTATGGAAACTGAAGATCAAGATGAGATAGAACTATGAAAAATATTGTCTTTGATATCGAAACTGATGGCCTAGACGCTACCAAAATTTGGTGTATGGCTATCACAGATCCAGATACAGGCGAAACAAAAACCTATGGCCCGACACAGATTGTGGAGGGTCTAGCTTGCCTGAATAGTGCAGAGAAACTAATTGGTCATAATATTATTGGCTTTGATCTACCTGTAATCAAGAAGCTACATAACATTGATCTTATGGCTGGAAAGAAAATAGTAGATACTCTTGTCCTTTCACGCCTCTTTAATCCAACGCGAGAAGGCGGTCATGGCCTAGAGTCTTGGGGCTATCGCATAGGCATGAGTAAAATAGAGTTTGAGGAGTTTGAATATTATACTCCTGATATGCTCAACTATTGCCGAAATGATGTGATACTTAATTCAAAAGTTTTCAACAATCTTAAGACTGAGGCGCGTGGATTTAGTCGCAGGAGTGTTGACATAGAACATGAGTCTTTAAAAATTATTGCCGACCAGCGTGACCACGGCTTCATGCTTGATATTAAAAAAGCTAGTCTATTGGTAGCCGACCTTACCGAAAAGATTAATGCGGTAGAAAAGAAGGTGCAAGAAACCTTCAGGCCAAAGAAACTAAAAACATATCTTCTACCATTCTTCACCAAGACAGGTGCGCTTTCTAAGATGGCTTTAGTAAAAGGCTCAGATAAGAAAAGCCGTATGTCTCAAGAAGAATATGAGGAGATGGCAATCAAGCAAAAGGTTGTTCGCATTGAAGAAGTGCCATTTAATCTTGGATCACGCAAACAAATAGGAGAATATCTTATTGACTTCGGCTGGAAGCCAGAAAGATTTACGCCTACAGGACAACCAATTGTTGATGAATCCACGCTTAGTAAGATCACTGATATACCTGAAGCAAAACTTATTGCAAAATATCTTTTGTTGCAAAAGCGTATTGCTCAAGTTGACTCTTGGCTAAAGGTCGTAGAAGACGATGATAGGGTAAGAGGATATGTAAATCCTAATGGTACTATCACAGGACGGATGACGCACAACAGCCCCAACATGGCACAGGTTCCAAGCATTTCCTCGCCCTACGGAAAAGAATGTAGAGCCTGCTGGACTGTACCGGATGGATATAAGCTGGTAGGAATTGATGCCAGCGGCTTAGAACTAAGAATGCTGGCGCATTACATGAAGGATGAGGACTTCAAAAATGAAATACTCCACGGCGACATACACTCAGCTAACCAAAGACTTGCAGGACTTGAATCAAGAAATCAAGCGAAAACATTTATTTATGCACTCCTATACGGAGCAGGAGATGCAAAGCTTGGAAGTGTGGTTGGAGGAAACAAAGCTGATGGTTCAAAACTTAGAAAGCATTTCTTCGATAATCTCCCAGCATTTAAATCTCTTAAAGATACAGTTGGACGAGCGGCTTCAAAAGGATACATCAAAGGATTAGATGGTCGTAAGTTATTTGTTCGCTCTGAACACTCAGCCCTCAATACCTTATTACAGGGCGGTGGTGCAATTGTTATGAAGCAAGCAATGATTAATCTCAAGCGCATGATTGATCTTAATACTTTGGACGCGCACTTTGTTTGTAATGTTCATGACGAGTGGCAGTTAGAAGTAAAAGAATCTGTAGCTGAGTTTGTTGGACAGCTTGGTGTTGAAGCAATTGTACAAGCAGGAAAAGATTTAGAGTTGTTTTGCGAGCTTGATGGTGAATATAAGATAGGAGATAACTGGAGTGAAACGCACTGAAGAGGAAGAGGCAGAAAACTTTTTTAAAGATCTTTTTGATGCTTATGATTTAGGCCCAGAAACACATCGAATAATAAACGGTAAGCGATGTGTCTATTGGACTGACGGTATGTGGATTTCTAAAGACAGGATAGAATTGGATGAAGAATATGAAAATTAGTCTGGGGGAAACTGAGCAAAAGATAGCAAAGCATATTGCTAAGAGTCGATACAAAGCCAATAGGCTTAATGGTAATCCAAGGGCCATCATTGGCCCACAGTCTTCCTACACAACAGATTTAGAAGGCGCTGGCTCAGAACTAGCGGCGGCTAAGGTGTTGAATGTATGGCCTGATCTTGAGACTAACCACTCGCCTGATCATGACCTAACCTTTAATAATAAAACTATTGATGTTAAGGCAACGCGATATGAAAACGGCAAGCTACTTATAGCCAAGAATAAGTTGAAAAAGCCTTGTGATTATTATATGCTAATGATTGGTACATTCCCCAATTATCGCTTGGCTGGCTTCTGTAAAAAAGAAGATGTTCTTTGTAATGAAGCTATAGTTGATGTTGGTTGGGGCGATTCATATGGAAGAGAACAAGACCAATTACAATCATTAGAGGACTTCTTAAATGAAAATAAATCATGAGCCAAACAGAGTCGGTGATCTAGCAGAGCATTATGCTATTACATGGTTATGGGACAATGGCTACCATGTCTTTAAAAACTGTGGCTGTACAGGGCCAGTGGACATTGTTGCTCTTTCCCCAGAAGGAGACATCACATTGATTGATGTTAAGTCTTATAAAGACGGACGCCTTTCTGCAAAGACAGATAAACAGAAAGAACTTGGCGTTCAATACCTACACTATAACTCTGACACTCGTAAGTGCAGATTCGTGAGGCATCGCAAATGAAACTTGAAACACTCATTGATGACATCTACAGCAACCTGTCGGAACTTTCGATGGGTAAGCCTTTTAATATAAAAGAAGATGATCTTGATCTTACTCTTGCGCGTATTAAAGAATCTATTTTAAGTTGGTCAAATCCATCTGAGCGTAACTCAAACTTTACACTTAGAATGTCCAACATTGGTCGCCCTATGCGACAGCTTTGGTATGAAAAGAATCTACCAGCAGAAGTTTCTGCACCTTCTCCTGCCACACAGATCAAGTTTCTTTATGGTCATCTCCTAGAAGAAATACTTCTTATGTTAGTACGGGCCGCAGGCCATGAAGTCACTGACGAACAAAAAGAAGTAGATGTTAAAGGCATCAAAGGCCACATTGACTGTAAGATTGATGGCGAAGTTGTTGATGTAAAAACTGCCTCTAAGTTCTCTTACAATAAGTTTCGTGAAGGACGCCTGCGAGAAGACGATCCTTTTGGATATATGTCTCAGCTTGCTGGCTACGAGGAGGCTGAGAAGTCTTCTGAAGGTGGCTTTCTTGTTATTAATAAAGAAGGTGGCGACATTTGCCTTTACCGCCCAGAGGAGCTTGACAAGCCAAACATAAACGAACAAATTAAAAATATCAAAAAGGCGCTAGATTTAGCAACCCCACCTAATCGTTGTTATGAGTCTGTTCCAGAAGGCAAGAAGGGTAACATGAAGCTGAATCGAAACTGTAACTTCTGCCCCTATAAGTTTGATTGCTACAAAGACGCTAACAACGGCAAAGGTCTTAGAGGTTTTAAGTAC
>Ga0208767_1000946_pt1 | contig 23539 bp, 32 predicted proteins | sample VirMetDEL_Mar_21_FD_184514 | JGI IMG/M metagenome (GOLD analysis project Ga0208767, IMG submission 184514) | Aqueous microbial communities from the Delaware River and Bay under freshwater to marine salinity gradient to study organic matter... | ecosystem: Environmental > Aquatic > Marine >... | reverse complement strand
TCTGGTTGCCAAACATCCAACCCCCATTCTTCTAGTTCGGTTGCATCCCATTCATTCGCGAGGATGTCCCAATCCCATTCACCGAAGCCGACGTTATCCTTAATGATAAATGCGTTCGCTTTGGCTTCTTCCCACGAAGCGATGTAAACGGGTGCCTCGGTCAGTCCTGCGGCCTTGCAAGCCTTGAGGCGCATATTACCCCCGAGTACAATCATATCGGGGTTGACTACGATGGGACGCGCTTCGAGCATCTCGGGGAATTCCTGGATACTTCTCACGAGTTTCTCGAACTTGTCTTCTTTAATTGTCCGAGGGTTGTTCGGGTTCTCCCGAATCTCCGAGAGCTTCGTGAGCTTGAACGATGACGGCTTCGAGGGTGTGGAGGAATTCGGCATTATGTACGGCTAAAGTGAGGAGGAGGGTTGCGGGGTCTTCTCCCATGTGCATTCGAATAACTTGGCTATTCTCTGTTATTAGAAGGTAGTTCTTCGCGTGGAGGAGGGCTTTTCTCGCGGCTCTCATGTTTTTTTGTTCGCAAAATAAGCAAGATTCCAAGCAATAAAAAGGAAGCTATCGCGATTCCAAGTTGATCTGTCATCCGTGTATGATTTTCCCTTCCACGTCTCGGGCGACGGTTTCGAGCCAGTCGCGATCATAATGAGACATATTTAACTGTCTTCGATGGAGTACCTTCATTCCTCCGTAAGAGACCTCTTCGAATTTGTCTTTCTTGGGTTGCTCCATAAACTTACGGATGTTCCTTGCGATTTCTTCGCGTTCTTCTTTTGTGTAACTCATTTGTTTGCGTCGTTTAGTAGTTTCTGGAGCTCGCCTAACATCCTTCGGTTACAACTGGAACACTGGGAAGGCTTGGTGTTTGTGCCCGTTGCTTTTGAATAGATGCGGGCGAGGTCTCCGTTAGTTGCTTGTTTTGGGTTTTTAAGTAAGTTTCGAATCTCGGTTAAGTCGGTCTCTTTGATTTCTGCTTCCCATTTTGCCAAAGGGCACGAGGCTACCTTCAGACGCGTCTTCGTGGGCATATGGCAACCGCACAACTTCGAATCGGTGAAGGCTTCCGTTACGAGGTCTCCACAACTCATCGTCGACTTGACGAAGTGCTCGCAACCTTTACAGATATTGAGGCGATCAGTCCGCTTTTGCCCTGTTACGAAGAACATCTTTTAAGGTTTTTCGGGTGATGTGTAGTGAGCGATATAGGGTTGATTCTCCAATCCCAGACCGTCGAGATAAGTCAGCCATATTCCATCCTTGCAAGTACAGAGAGAACAGCGTTCTATCGAACCAGGAGAGACGGTCGAGGACGAGTTGCATTTGTTCCCGTCGGACGGCTTTTGTCCAATCGTTTTCGGTTGTTGCTTCATCGGGTTCTTGATCAATTATTTTATAGATTTCTTTGAATTGTCCTCTTGTCGCTTCGAAGTACATCGCCTTCACAAAGTATCCCATAGCCGTCTCACCTTCTTTGTTCGGGAATCGTTTGTCGATGCATCTCAAATAAACATGGTGCACAAGGTCGGAAGGATCGTCCGTCCACCGCTTCGCGATACGAACGAGTTTTGAATAGTTCTTTGTCAAGAACTCATTCCAGTCCTCTTTGTGCTTTAATTTCATTGACCTTTTGACGATAGTAACGAACCTTCTCTTCTAACTCTGCGACCGTCCATTTCTTATTTTGGTTGCTTTCAAGAAGAATCCTCTCCGCCGTTCCTTCTCCATATTGCGCATCTAGATTCTTTCCAAAGACGTATTGTTGCCCGCCGTTCATGTTACACTGTTTACATTGGAACTGACAGTTCTCTTCGAGCCAACGAGTCGCTAATTTTGCCCGCGTGATGAAGTGCCCACAATCTACTTCTTTCCAGTGCCGTAAGCGTCCGCAAGTGAAGCACTCTCCCCACCCTTCTTCGTTACACCCACGAAGGCGAATGAATTGAGAAAAGATAGAATCAAGTTTCGCTTTCGTCTTCGCTATTCCCATTCTTTCCAGGTATCAAAAAAGGATTGTTCTTAAGTCTCCAAGCGAGCTTTGCCGCTTCTGCGTCGTATTGTGGGACGTTCGTTGGATCGTCCGTTCCTCTTAAAACTTGTTGATGTTGTCGCTCGAGTATCGGGGCGCGTTCCTCTTCGTGCTTGATTAAGCACTCTCTAAATTCTTGAATCTTGAGACGTTCGTAGAACTTGCCGTAATGCCCTTGCTTCATTCGGTCGCAAACTAATCTAAACTCTTCCAATTTCAAAACGGGGAAAACCTCGAATATCATCTCAGCGCAGAGGGCTACATCTTCGAAGCTATGGAGCGTCTTCTTTGCGTCGATGAAATCAACCGTCTTTTTAATGAGCTCTATTATTTCGGTTCGCGTCTTTTCCGGATAACATCGAAGCGCGGTCTTTATGTTTGTTCCTTCGTGCCAAGCCTCTTCGGGCGTGTACTTAAAGAGACCCGGTGCGGAGATAGCGTTCAAGCTGTTCTCGGTCTGGAGGCTTTGGATCTGCCTTCTTTGCTCGAGGGAATATTCCTTGCCACTGGTTCGCGATAGCTTGTTGGATTGCTTCGATTGCGTGTTGTTCGTTTCCATTTGTTTCGTTGTATAGTTTGTGAAGCGCGGCGAGTTCACCGCGAGTAGTGTAGTTTTTGATTTTTCGTTCTTTGCGGTCTTCTTTCCATTCGCTCCAAATATGATAAAAGGTTTTTGAATCCCAAGGAAGGTGAATCTCCTGTTCTTTTTTAGATTGTTCTTTAACTTGTTCTTTAATTGTATTAATAGAGGTATCATTTGATCGGTCTGCCCGATCATTTTTTTCCCCCTGCCCGATCATTTTTTTCGGTCTGCCCGTAAATATTTTACGGTCTGCCTGATAAGTTACTTTCCTCATGCGTCCATCGAATTCGATTTTTATGAAACCAAGCCCCTCAAGTTTTTTCAACGCTCTGGAAATCGTTGGTCTTGAAATCTTGTACTCTTCTTGAATGGTTTCGTTTGATTTATAGAAGCTCTTTCCGTCTCCAGTAAATGAATCGATTTCAGCTAGTAAAGCCTTTTCAATAAGTGAAAGGTCAGGGTTCAACCAAATATCTCGGTCGATCCATACCCCTTTGAATTCTCTGTCCATGTTTCAAATATTAAAAAAAAGAGGGAGTCATTCGACCCCCTCCCTTTCACATATCAACACCTCTTCAATGATTTCGGCGAAGGGAGCTCCGCAAGTTTTCGAGATTTCCGGGATGTGTTTAAGCATATTTCGCGGAGAACGGCTACACCAATTCGTAATGGTTCTCTGCGTTACATTGAGCGTCTCAGCCGCTTTATCGAGACTCTTGTAGTTCCTCAATAAAAACAATTTAATATTATTCATAACGTTCAAATGTATAGGCACCCCACAAAAACGATTTCTTCACCTTGACTCTTTTCTTCAAAGTTTCTTGTCGCTTTACTTCAGGCGTTTTCTGAATTGTTTCCTTTGGTTTGTAAGGGTTAGATCTTGGTAAATTATTCTCTTTCCTTAACCGGCTCACATATTGAGACGTGCACCCTATAAATTGAGCGGCGGTATTATTGTCCGCGTTTGGGTACGTTTCAAGGAATTCCTTCACTTGTTCCTTTACCGTTCTAGCTTCGTTCATTCTTGGAGCCTCTTTTATTTCTTCATCATTTTTCAGCCATCTCTGACCGTCAAAGACATATACCTTCCTCATTACTTTCCAGTGAGACTGCATACTTAAAAGAGTGCGTCCTTTGATTTTTTTGACTCCCATCCAACACACATTCCCCGAAGAGTACAGATTTTTATTTATTCGTGTTAAAAGGTCTTCTTCTTCTTGAGTCGTCCAACCAACCCGGGTGTTATACTGGCCCTTCATAGCTTCGACATTAAGGAATCACGAAGGTTCACCAGGTACTCCGCCCTTTCAAGTATCTTCTCATGATCGCTTTCTTCTTGAAGAGCTAGAGCGATAGCCCAAGAGGCCGTGATTCGTTTTGTTTTCTCTGGGTCTTCTTTATAATACCCGCCCGAACGGTTTTGACCCGGTTTCGTGAGCTTCATCTTATCTCCCCATTTAGTAGGAGTTATTTCATACTCTACCTCGTCGCCAACGTTCCAGCGGTCTTCGGTCTTTGCCGATACTTCTCCGCCCGATCCGTCTTCGAGTTCGATATTGAACTTATACAATAAGCCGACTTGGCTTTCATAAGTGCCATTTGCTTGAATGGTCTTGATTTTTGATTGTCCCATTTTATTTGGTTTTAGGGTTAATAGTTCTCGCTTGAATGATGGACTGTTTAAATTGGTTCCATATCCTATCGAATCGGGCTTCTTCGTCCGCTAGGTATTGAGTCCATTCGTTGAATGATTTTGCTGGGTTGACGTTTACGCTACTACGAACGCAAACCATTGTCCTTCCCAAGGGCTTTCTTTTTGAATTCTGCATTAATGTATCTGTTTAGGTTAATGATCGAGGATTGTACTTCGAAGAGGAGGCGGTCAATATCCTCCCCTTCGAATTCTTTTTGTGCCCAAGTCCAATACTTGAGAACGTCGTCTTTGATTTCATCCATTGAGTAAGTGTTGCTCTAGTTCCCAATCGATTTTATCCATGTTGACCTCAATAAAGGAGGGGTCTACTTCTGTGATGTCAATCACGTTTAAGCCGCTCACTATCCAAATTCTTTGAATTGAATAATCCGAAGGGCTCGGGGGCGTGTCGTAGGTTCCTGGTTCGCCTCCTATGATCTCGTAGTCGATTTCTAGGAAGACGTTACCGTCTAATTGAATTGAAAATTGTTCCATAGTTTGTTTGTTTAACGGTGCTAATGTAGAACAAAATTTCCAATTATAGAAACCTTCTTCCAAATTGTGAAAAAAAGAAGGAGGCCGTTAAGCCCCCTTCCCTGAAACAAACAAACAGAAACATGAATCAAGCTCCGCGATGCGGTTGGTATGATTCGAGCAGCAAGGTTACCCCGTTAGTTACGAAGATACGTCTTTTTTACTAGAACCGAAATAATAGTTTACCACTTGCCCGACGAGGGTTCCCTCTGCGAATCCTAGTATATGAAAAAATATTTCTTTGTCTTCGACTCCGTTCTTTGCCCAAACGACCATTGTAATTCCGATAAGCATAGCGGCAACCCCAACAAACGCTTGCATATAGTCGCGCTTTCCCGTCGCCTTCGTGACTTCTATCTCTCTATTCCTCGCGCTTTCTCTGTCGCGAATCACTAACTCTTCAAGCATAAGCCGCGCTCGTTTCTTTTCTTCTTCGCTTTCCGTCGAGCGGTCAATTAAAACGCCAAGGGCTTTGAGTATCTCACCCCCTGGGACTAGTTCCCCAACGGCTTCTAATACGTCCGGAGATTTCTCCCTAAACCATTGACCGAGCCTTGTGTCTTTTATCTTGTCTCTTAGTGGAGTTCGTGACATTGTATTTCGTATTCAGAGCCTTGCGGCTTTATTGTAAATTTCCATCCACCGAGGCGAGGAGTCGAGAAATTCTTTTCGACTTCCCAACCAATCGAGCGGTCTTTCTTTTTGTATGATCCCGTCTGTACTACGTGAACGGTTTCTTGTGCGTGATTGAAGTTATTAGTTAGATAGTCCCTCATCACGGGATGATACCATTTCTGGTGAGTATGTCCCCGCGCTATGATTCGCGCTTGAGGATAATCTTTCATGTCCAAGTCGATATTGAGAACGCCTTTCGAACGTCGAGAGTTGCCCCCCCAACCGTGATGGTAATGTAAAGGGTAACTCTTCCGGCGACCCTTTCCTTGAATATCGCACTTTAATATCACCCAGCCCGCATAATACCCCGCGACTATCTTCGCGCCCTTATCGTTTAAGATGCCGACCGTCCTTTGTATTGGATCGACTCCATGTCTCTTCGTGATATTGGTTTCGTGATTTCCTTGAGAGATAAGTTTGATCACGTCTTTATAGGGTTCGAGTTTCGAAGTACAGTCCTTTATGACCTCATCGATATAAGCCATGGCTTTGAGTTCCGGTCGAAGAGAATCATAATTCCCTCTTGGGTCTTCGCGCATATTCATTAAATCGTAAAGGTCACCAAGGATAAAGACAGCCGCGCCTTCTTCTTTAGCCATGTCGAGATGTTTGAAGAAGAGGCGACGGTCGCACTTAATTGAATCGAAGTGAACGTCAGAAAGGAGGTAGATACTTCTCACGTCTGCCGCCTTTTCAAACGACAAGGGTAGGACGTGGATGTCTCTGTCTTTTAATAGTAAGTCCATATAATATGCTGGCTTTTCTTTGGATGATCGTCAATATCGCAATGTATAAAGTTCTCACCAATACCAAGGCGAACTATACCAACGGTTAAGAGCGCATCCAATACAAGCCAACGTTCACGAGAATTTGAGACGCTTATATCCGCCGCAAGCCCTAAGAGGTGCGGAGAGTTCTTCGCCGTCTTGTATCCTCGTCGCGTCAAATTTGCGTGCCATTCTGGGGTACGAAATCCCGAACCTATACGGAAAGGAATTCCGGCAATGTCGCGGGCTTCATCTAGCAAGAGCAAGAAATCGCGATCCATCATCTCGCCCGATCCCGGCCTATCGGGAGAATCGAACTCATCCAAAGTAAAGTATCTCAATTTTAAATCTTTCATCTTTCGGCAAGCATTAATTCAATTTTATGGACGGCCTTAACGACCTCTTTCATCATGTCCTTGAGTTCGTCTTTGTCGGACTCAACTCGAATGATTCTTCCCTTGAGCTTTTCTATCTCACGGTTGAGGTTTACCCAGACCGCTACGATTGACAGTAGGCTTGGGAGAATGGTTAGTATTATTTCGGTCGAGCTCATCGAGGAATTTTTTCAACAAGGTTATGTTAGTCTTTCTATTTTTTCTCATCCAAAAAAGGCTCTTAAATCTACAAGGCGCGGGTATCTCGTTTGTCCTGAGATACTCATCCCGCTTTGGTAATAGTCGGCGGGTTGCGGTATCATATCGGCTCCCGTATTCGAAGAGTATTCAGGAAAGAGAGACGAGTTATTACAGAGATAGTCATAAAGGCGGTATGTATAGAATTGCGCGTTCTGTCGTGCTCGCTCAACCTCCCTATGTAAATCGTCAGGAGAGATCGAGGTCGTATCTTCTGACACACGAATAACCAAAGAGCCGTTATCCATCTTCACGTAAAGAGACGGGATAAGTTCAACCATCGTCCACCAAAGGCACGCCTTACGAACGTAGGAATCCATCAACGTCGCATAATCTCCTGTCAGGGTACCTCCTGAGATATCGCTCTTTAATTTGTTGAGTAAGTCCGTCCCCAAATAGAGTTGGATGTATTTGTCTTGTGCAAGGATGATAGAGGGCACGAGATACGAGTCTTCTATACTTCCGTTGATATTGGTGATCCGCTTTAGATAGTCGGGATTCACAAAGAGTACTTCTGCGGTGAGTGCCATTTATTGGGGATTTAAAAAGCCTTGGTTCGGCATATCTACGGGGCGGGTAGCTACGCGGCGGTCGTTTTCTTCGAGTCGCTTTGCATCGACTCCCGCCTCTCGAATGAGTTTTTTCGCTTGATTTACGGAGATACGTTCGTTATTTCTTCGGAGGTACGTTTGTCGCTTCCAGAAATGGCGGCATCGAGGCCCGCCTTTAAACAAAAAGAGGTCGTAAGTATCCGAACCATTCGGGCCGAAACCAGGGTTTACAGCACGTCCCGAAGCCGCTTCAATGTCTTCTTTTCTATATACGCGCTTCGAAGAAACCATCTTTTTACAAAACTCTCTTGAATCGCTTGAAGTCGTCTCGGGAGCGTAAGCGTAACGAACTTTAATAATCTCGGTATCTTGTTCCGATCCGGCTTGGGGTTTGGAACTCGGGACGCGGGCAAATGCCCACATCGCGTCGCGGGCTGTTTCGAGGTCGTAGTCGACTTCTACCTCGTCGATGAGTTCCCATTCTTCTCCCATCTCTTCCCCTACTTCTTCGAGGTAATTCATACAGCCGTCGAGGTTGATTTCTTCGCTCGATAAGGTAATCAACTGCGAAGGCAGTCCCGAAGCGTTTAGAAGCGTTTTAACGGCCTCCTCGACTACTTGCCTAGCTGGATTAATTACGTTACGTTCGAAGAGCTCTGAGGACTCCGCAAGCTCTCCTCCGCCTCCTAACTTACCCGGTACCGCTACCCCGAACATCTGAGGCGACGTGACACGGTGTCCGACCATAATCTTTGCCGTTACCTCTTCGCTTAAAAATTGGTATTGATTATGTGCGTCCGAAAGTTGGAACGGCTCGAAGTCGGGCTTCCTGTCGGGATCATCGGAATACGTAACGATGAACTTGCCCGCGTTGCTTGCTCCGCTCAACTGTCTCTCGATGTCCATCCGAATGCGGTTCCTTTCCTCTTCGGGCGGGATGCCGTTCTTAAAGTGAATCGAGAACGAAGGGCTCATCCCGTTCTGGATATTGTTAATGTGGTAAATCGAAATCTCTTTATCCAGTTCTATGTAGTTGATTGAACCGACATAATCCGGTTTTGGATAATAGAACGACCCAGGAGAGAACGGCTTTACATAGAGAATTTGAGTAGGATGGTCGATCTTCTTCTCTACGTTGAAAGAACATATCTCGACGGGCTCCTCTTTTCTATCTTCCCAGTCTTTCGAATAATAATAATACTCGACTTTCTCGTCTTCGTTACAGAAGCCCGAACGGATATTCTCAAATGGAAGGTGTGAGACGTTGGCGATAGTCGTCCGGTCGATACTCCAGTTCACTTCGAGGGCGAAGCCTCCTTGAATCTTAAAGTCGAGGCAAGCCTTTCTAAGCTCGTCATTCAAGTTCCATTGATCGAAAGCAAGGCGACCCTCTAAATCGGAAGCGTCGAAACCATCTCCAAATATCATCATGGCGATGGTCGTCGAGAGGGCGTTATGCGTTGCCGAAGAATGAAAGAGGTCGACGAGGTATTGAGGGAAGAGGTTGTCGTCTCCGTAATTTACGAAGCCCTGTGAGTTCGGTGTCTCCCTGTAAGACCGTTCCTCGTATTTATTCAGTTTTAGTATATCCATTATTCGTAGTAGATAATATTATCCGGTATCGTGATTTCTGGAATCGTGTAACCTGTCTCACCCGTAACGTTTAAAGAGCCCTCTTCAATCAATGCCACTACCGAAGCGTTCTCGGGGTCGAGGTTGGTCGTCGAGTTTTGACCCCATACTTTGTAGAAATAGAGTCCCGACTCTTCGAGCAAGATATGCCCGGCTGTCGGTTGGCTTACGTCGGTCTGAATGGAAATCTTTGTATAACGAGCGTTGTCGGTTGCCACGTCTGCGATGAAATAGTATTTCTCTTTCGAGGCCATGCTTTGAAAAAGAATGAGATAGTCGGTAAACGAATCGAAGTCTTTCTTCGCTTCTTGAAGCGTAAGATAGAAGAATTGTTCGCTTGAGCTGTTTGGAGTAAGTGTAATCATGTCAAAAAAGAAAAGGGAGGACTTTCGCCCTCCCCCGTCCTGTTAACCTAAAACCAAAAAGGAAAGAATTACGATCCGGCGGTGAACGTGATGTTACCTCCAGAAGTAGTAGTCAAGAAAGGAGCTGGGATTGCTTCTTCAGCGGTAAGTTGGATTTGATATCCGTTCATGTCGCCTTTAGCCGTTCCCGTTCCGATGGTGCCTCCCGTTGCTTCCGCTCCGGTAGTGTGTCCCATAATCATATAATTATCGTTATTATCTTGAACGATAACACACAAACGAGACTTCAAGAGATCATAGATTTCCGCACTATCGCCACCTGAGAGATTCGGTAAAGTCAACTCTACAACTTGAGAGAAGAACACTGTACCGTTCTCAACTGAAGCGGTGACTGTTTGTTGGAATGAACCTGAGTTCTTAGTCAATTCAAAACCATATACCGTGATAGCGGAAGCCGCGTCAGAAATAGCTCCAGAAGAAACAGAACCCCAATCAGCCGCGTCGAAGGACTTAATCCATACGCGCTTGATCCCTCCGATTTTATCCTTACAGGGAAACGCCCTGCCGTTAATAGTTATGCTACAAGCCATGTTTGAGAGGGTTTAAAGGGGAGGGATTTTAAGCCCCTCCCCGATTCAATTAGGATACGCGACGAACGACAGAGTAAGAATCGTGATCAACGATTGCAGTACCTCCGCTGAACTTCATGATAACTCGAGTAACGTCGTCACCAGTTACACCCATCAAGTTCAAGACAGCCGCTTCAATGTGATCTGTCAACAAGTCCGTTCCGAAGTACAAGTTCTCAGGTCGGCTCAACACCAAAGTATCGTCAGGCATACCCGCCGGAGTGATGATGTTATAACCCATAAAGCGAGAGACTAAGCCATCATTCAAGAATTGGATTTGATAAGTACCCGCTAGAGCTTGATAGTACAAGTGAGCAGACTTTCGGCTCATGTAGATTTTAGCTTCTGGGTCTCCTTTCAAAGCGTCAGGAGAAGTATTTACCAATGAAGTCAAGTTACCAATGATGCTTGAAGAATCGATTGCCGCTGTCAATTCCGTTTCATACGTTGGAGAAGCGTCGACAATCAACTTGCAAATACCGTTGAACAAAGTATGCGCGGCGGTTCCAGAACCCGAGCCGTCCGCGTCGTAATTACCTTGCCACAAGTTGTACTCTACTGATTCAGCAACACGAGCAGCGACGTATTGAGCCGCGTATGACTGGAAGTCGGCTGGAGAGTTAGAAGATTGTCCTCGCATTTGTTCAGCTTCCCAAGCAGTACGAAGGTCTTTGTTACAAATTTGCTCATTGACTTGAAGAGCAGTCGTAGTCAAAACCACGTCACTCAAAGTCATTTGACCAGACGAAGGAGTAGTAAATTCGCAAGTAGCGGCGGCGATTGCTGCGTCGTTAAACTTACGGAGGTTAGCTTTATAGCGGACGTTATCAAGAACGGACACGTAGTTGTTCGCGATAGTGTCGGCGGCTAAGATAGCCGGTGCAACGTAAGGGAGAGCTCGTTGCCCGACGTAATTTGAAGAAATAGTAGCGTTAGCCATTATTTAGAGAATTGATTTTGGATCGCGGCAACGCGTTCCTTAGTTGATAATTTTGATAAATCCACTTTAGGCTGTGGGGTCATTTTCGGAGCGCGTGAGATGCTTGGTGTAGCTTGCTTGCTCAACTCCGTAATTTTTGCGTCTCGCTTCGCGATTTGTGAAGAGAATTCTTTCTTCGCTTCGGCTACCGCTTTAGCAATTAAAGAAACGACTTCTTCACGGCTCATTGCCACCTCCTCGACCACTTCAGCGACGGGGGCTTCTTCTACCGCTTCCGCTTCTGGTTCTTTGATTTCAGTGATCAAGCCTTCAGCGACTACGAACACAACGCCGTCGGCGAGTGTGTAATCTCCATCAGGGAGAGGGATTTGTTCGCCTTCGTCATTTACTACGAAGACAGCAACACCGACCGCGAAGGCTTCCGCGTCGGTTGAGATTTCTTGACCGCTGTCGAGGGTAGCGGTTGCCATTTTTACCTCCTTTTCTTCGTCCTTCTTTTCTTCCACCTCGAGGGCTACGGAATACTCAGCGAACAAGTCGGAGATGCGTTGTTTTAAACTCATTTTAAAAAGGGATTTGCTGTAATAACGATTTTAAGGGGTCATTCCTTACTCCGAATCTTTTTTTCGAGGTAATCTATACCAAGCTCAATTTCGACGGCTGAAAGGAGCTCTAATTCCTTTAGTTTGGATTCCGCCCATCGAAGACCCGCTTTTCCCCCCCAAGCCTGATACATGAGATACCCGCACCCGTCAGAAAATGAACTCGAAGAATCCAGGTCGCCTTCATGTCGAATCAAATACGACCGCATTCGCTTAATGGTCTCGACTGATATAGCTTCTCCTTTTGCGAGTTGGTTCGCTCGTTGTTTACCTACGTCCGTCCCACATGAGCCCCAACCGTTCTTTTCAGCCCATTCTAACGCCTTCTTCGCGTTGTTCTTTACTCCGTCGGGATAATCGCTATACGACTCCATGTCGACCCGTTGCCCGGCTTTATATCGCTTGTCTTCTTTTATGGTAGCCTTTGCGAAATCGTACTTATTCGCGAAATAGCCCTCGATTGAAAACCCTTTCACCGTGCCCTCTTTTACAAACTTCTCCCATATAGCGTCGTTCTCTACTTTCATCGAGACCATCCAAGTGCCAACCGGAACATCAAGCCCGTACATACGAGATTTATCTTGTTCTCCTTCTACGATCCAACTCTCAACTACATGGAGACCGTTTATCTTGTGTTCGTGTTCTAGGGTCGCGTTCGCTTGGTTGCCATTCTTAAAGTAGAGCTCCATCGCTCGCCGGACGGTATTCTTTGAGAAGTAGACGTAATATTCTTCTTCTCCTGTCTTACGATAGATAGGCTTATCCGGAATGAGTGCCGCACCCATTACGATCCGTTTCTCTTGGTCTTGCGTCTTAAATTCTAAGAGTTGCGACTTCATAGCGATGAAATCCGATTCAATCGCTGGGGCTTCGACGAGTGAGATAGCGTCGATTCCGTAAAGTTCCGCTTCTTCGTCTATTATGAGTTCTAAAATGTTCATCCTACAAGTGAGGCTTGGTCGTTTATACGTTGATTGGCTTGTTGGCTATTCGAGACTTCGGAGGCTATCACATAACTTCGGAACCCCGTTTGTCCGGCTCCCGCTCCTAAGAAACTTAAATCGAGTTGAGGCGATACTCCAGGGGCTGAAGCTGTTCCCCCTCCTCGACTAGCTCCCCCGGCGTTGGGTTGTGTTGGTGCTTGGTATTGTGTTCGTGCGATTGTCGCGACTTGTGCAACCCCAAAGGCGGCGGCGATTGCGGCTTGTATTCCGGCATATCCAGGAATTGCGCCAGTGAGCGGATTTGCTTTCGCGCTCTTATACGCTTGAATCACGGCCTCGGTTGCCGACATACTAGCACTTGCAAGACTTAAAGCCTTTTGAACCTTGAACGATTTTTTCGCGTCTTTCTCATCTTGCGATCCGAACGCTTTTCCGAGGGCTTCAATCGCTTGGAATGATTGAGCCGCCATCGCGACCCTCATGTCATTCGTTATGGATATAAGCTCCCTTCTCCTTTTTTCATCCTCTTCATCTTTTGCTAAAGCGGCGTCTTTTTCCGCTTGTAATTCGTCCATCATTTTAGAAAACGCATCCTTCTCTTCTTCGAATCTTTGCTTCTTAGCGTCAACAATGGCTTGATCTCGACGGAAGTCATTCATAGCTAAAGACTCCAATTCTTCGTCGAAATCTTCCTCAAGTTCCAGCTCGTTATCTAAAGCCTCCTTGGTGTTCTTCGTTCTTGTTTCTTTCCCTTCCGTGTCTATCTCGTTAAGCCTTAATTGAAATCCATCTCGACGGCTCTCAAGATCTTTGAGCATTTTATCTGATTCGGCTATTAATTCAGCGTTGGTATCCATAACGTCTTGAGCTTGTAGCCCTAAGAGGTTTGTCATGAAATCGGATTCCGTCTGAACTAAGTCTTGAGCCTTTTTTGCGAGCTGAGTCGGAGCATCTAATAACCCAATCGCTACCAATCCCTCAGAAGTAAAGTCGATCATTTGGGCGAGCGCAACAAAGGGAGCTCGCATCGCTACAATAACAGCCCGAAAAGCCTCTTCCGTCCTTTGAGCGTTTTTAATTTCTTCGTTCGCTCTTGTCCTTAAATTGTCGAGCTCGATTTTGTGCGCTATGATTTGCTGTGCCGTCTTCTCCATCCTCAACATGAGGATTTCTCTTTCTGTCTTCCCTTGAAGTCTTAGAGAATTTTCGTTTAATAAGTGATTCTCGTATTCGTCGGCTGATTGCTTTACGAGTTCTTTAGAGGTCTCTACGAGGTTATTCGTCTCTTCCGACGCGCTATTAATGGCTTTGGTGATAGAGTCCCAGTTCGCTATTAACTCACCCAACAAAACGACAAGGGCACCGATACCCGTCGAAACGATCGCCGCCTTAGTTCCCTTGAGCCCTAAGTTGAATCCCTTGACTCCCGTTTGAGCTTGTTTGAATCCTTTAAAAAGAGAGTCGAGTTTACCCGTTGCTCCTCCCGTTGCTTGATTAAGGAGATTCATCGCGGAATCACCCGACTTACCTAGCCCGTCTAATTGAGTCGAAGTCTTTTGGATTGCCCGGTCTACTTGACCTGTCTCCGCTTCAATTTTTAATATATAAGTGTCCTCACGAGCCATATTAAGAGAGTTACGGGTATTGAAACAATGAGAGCGACAATTAACCAATCAAGCACCTTCCACCAAAAAGGAACCTTGATCTTGTCCCCTTTGGCTTGTAAGAGTTGAATCGCTTCTCCTATATAACGGTGATTGTCTAGATTCCTCATTGCTCGAAAGGTTGATAACAATATGAAGTGGTGTTATTGTAAACGTATCCATATCGCTCGCAACACTGGCGAGAGACTTGATAAACGTTCGACCCTGAAGCGTTTTCGAATTGGATTCGACCGTTTGCCTTATCTATACCGTTTGGAATAAAGGAACAATCTCGAATGTCTCCTAAAACCTTTAAGAGCTCGATTTGCGTGAGCCCCTCGGAAGTAGCGTCGAATTTAATGGAGATGATTCTCCAGTACGTGTCTTTGATATATATCTTATCCGAGAACTCAAACGAAGCGAGGTCGGCACGAGTCAACCGAAAAAAGGCCGTCAATTTTCGAGCGTCTTGAGAATAGAGTTCGTTGACCCACGGCCTCCAGTATTTGAAATACAAGGTATTTACTGGGTTTGCTTCTACGATATGAAACGGGCGTTCAAACCCGAACGATAAGTCTTCATCGGTTACCGTTGCCTCGAGGTCGGAAAATTGCGAAAAGGCTGGGTAAGTCGTGCTCGTAGTGGTTGCGGTATTTGCGTCGTTGTAATAATAAAGCGTTCCGGATTCGAGGCCGTTCCAAAAAGCTAAGCGCGGGAGCGGGTCTTTAATCGTCTTGTCTTCTTGATCCGTGTCCACAAGAAGACGGTGTATTGCGTAAGCGGTGCCCGGTATATACGAAACGGGATGAGGTGAAAAAGGGGTTTTAATTTCTCTCGTTCCCGAGGCGAAATCGTTTTCAGGATCATCTACCCGATAACGACCATATACCCGCGAAGCATTTTTGAACACTAACTCGTTAACAAGATCTTTCCCTTCTGAGTGAGTCCATTCATATTTACGCGACTGGATATCGGTAGTCGGTTCGATTTGAATGTCTTTCGAAAGGTCTACCTTATTAGTCCAATCTTTCTTTGTTCCGCTTTCATAATAATAACCGAGCGGCTCAATATAAAGATGTTTCGGGTTGTTCTTGTCAGCTACGAAAACGAGGTTAAACATCTTTTGTAAGCCCGATACGAAATCGATTTGCTTCATTTCGGGCATATTCGCCTCTACGTCTATCACATGGCCTGAAGTAGGATAAGAGATATTTATAACTTGCCACCAAGTCGATTGAGGCGAAATCGTGTTGTCTCCGTCTAATTCGAGTTCGTCGCTACTATCGTTCATCACATACTCAATCCGAACTTGATCGTCTTTGTTTAAGAGTATGGGGTCTGTCGTGAAAGTATGAACTTGGTCGTTAAATAAAGACCCAGGGTAAGCGTCGAGGATTTGATATTCCGTTGTTGAGGTCGTCGTATTTCTTAACCTCATCGAAAAGGCGTGAGAGGTGTCCGTCGTCCTTCCGTATAAATTAAATCGAAACGTATAGAAAGACCTAAAAGGAGCGGTATATGTACTCCCTCCCGTTCCCGTATCGTTGAAGTTGCCGCCCGTATCAAAAAACGGGGTAGCCTCTCTCCATGCCGTTATCGCTGTATAGCTTGGGTGAGCCGTGAGTCCCGTTAAATCGGTAGCGAGTCCGACGGTCATAGTCTCTCGTTGTGGAGGTATTTCTTCATCAGTTGCTCCCGAATCATCATACCCCAAGACGGAACGGTTCCCGTTATAGAGAAGAAGGTAGAGGTCGGGAATCTCTTCGAAGCCCGTCGCACCGCTAAAGAAATCCGAGTCGAACGTATATCCCGCCGCGTCGAGTATCTCCTCAAGCAATTTCGAAACCCTAAAATAAGGGGTAAAGTCTCCGTGTTCGAGTGGGTTCGTAGTGCTCCAGATATTGTCGGTTTGATTTGCGAACCAATTTTGTCCTTTGTCCGGAAGCCCGTACCGTATCGCACCGCTTGACAAAGTGCCGCCCCAACTAGCTACAATATTTGTGGCGTTTAGCGTGTGATCATACGCTGAAAGGTCGAGGTCGGTAAGCATCGCGTCTCCTATATCCCTCGAGAGGTTAGCGGTCTCACCAAAGAAGACGAGTTCCACGTCTGCATACCTCCCTTTTTGAACGTAAAAGGCTTTGACTTGAATAAAGCCCCGCATCAATGGAATGGTGTTGTAAGTGAGTTCCGCGTCTACCTTCGCCTTTGGATTCCACGTAGGGACAAGTCCAAATTCATTGACCGCCCCAAAATACTCTTGGTTCTTTTTGGTGAGCGGTACGCGGAAGGTCTGCGAGAAACTCGAAGACGAGGTATTAATCTCTTGGAGGTTGGAGAATTGATACGAGAGGTTGACAGGCTCGTTCTCGTAGAGTTCAATCTCGTTTCCGTCGATCGTAAGTCTTAGCATCGGATATATTGAGCGAGTTCAACGTTAAACGAGGTCATAAATATCTTGGAGACGGTTTCTTCTTCTATCTGCATAGAGTTACTTTGTATGATGACAGGAACCCAAGAACCGTCGATTCGTGCCATTACGTTTTTTGATCTCATGCAATACTGAAGAAGCGTGAGTTCCTCAATCGTGAGAATTCCGTTGAGTACATACTGCTCTTTGGCTTCTACGTGATAGGGTTGGGTCTCTCTATCGAATGAAGTAAACGAGAAAGAAGAAGCGTCGTAGTCTCCCACTATCTTCCGATAAGACTTCTCCTCTCTGGTGACTGTCTTTTGTTTCTTTCCGTCGAAGCGTAGGTAATCCCATCCTCCTACCGTATTTGCCCAAGCGAGTTGGACGGGCGAATGCTTTACCGGGCGACAGTCTTTTATAAATCTGTATTTCATTCCTTTGGTTGGAAATCCTTCTCTTGGTTGAAGTTCATAATATGCCCAAGTAGGATGAGAAGAGAGTAGACTCGTTGTCGCTTCTATATTGACAGGAAAAGCCCCCATGTGAGTTAAGTACCCGTCGACCGTTGTATCTGTCGGGTCTTGGCTTCCGTTCGTTGCGTTTATTAAAATGGTCGTTCCTCCGAGGAATGTACCCGCCGAATTAAAGGCTTGTGCCCAAATAGCGGTGGCATCGGATACGCTGTCTTCGTTAATAAAAGACGCGATTCCTTCATCTTCTTCAGCGGCTGTAATTTCAATAACGTTTGAAACCGGAACGCGATCAGTTAACCAATATTTTTTTGTGCTTGTTGTGCCGTAGTAATCTGTAAAGGAGGGGTCAAAACCTTGTGATATTTGAAAGTGCCCGTCGACTAGATAAATAGTAGAAGTTGCGGTGTTTAGCGTTTCCGTCGTTCCGTTCCAGCTTCCCACCCCTACCGTAAACGCCCGGATCCCTCCATTGCTCCTTGTAAAATAATTCGCCGAATAAGAATGAAGAACGGTAGTCCCTTGATAATTACGGTCATCCACTATTACAAGCCCTCGAACTACTTCGCCTAAATTGAAGAATGCGTCTTCGTTGGTGTTGGGAGTTAGGTACAATTTATTTAAGAGGGTTGCGCCCGTAGTCGTTCCATCATATACGGTAATAACAAAACGGAAGTCATCCGAGAGCGGGGAAGTACTTTCGGAGACCTGATAGATAAGGTGTTGATCTGCTACCGTTATCGCGTCGGTGGGTGTGCTTGCAAATGATACCGCCATTATTTCACCTTGATATTCCCTAACTGGAGTTTAAACTTTTCTTGTACGTCTTGAACTATCGCGTCGGGTACCTTCTTCGCGAAGCGAGCTTGAACCGAAACGAACGCTTTCTCATAGAACCGAAGACCTACGATTCCCTTACGTTTGACGCTTCGAGCCATAAGGAACGCCGCCGAATTTAGATTGGCTTCGCTTTGTTTCTTGAAGCGTCCTTTTTCGTCTCTTAATCGGATTCCCTTTTGCTTCATCCACTTTCGAAATACTGAAGAAGGGGGTTGCTTTCTGAATTTAAAGAACGGCGATTTCTGACTCTTCTGAGTTCCATCTACGCCCCAATGAATGAATGAAGCGTATTTATCTGCCTTGCCTTTTGCTCCGAATTTTATCTCTCTAATCTCTTCGCCTCGAACCCTGATTCGATAGTTGAGTGATCTTCGAAGCGTTCCGGTGGCGACTCCGTAACTTTTATTCCTCCCTATCTTACGCCTTCCGAGGTGCCGCTTCGCTGACTTGATAACCTCATCGGCGAAGAATATGAGAACCTCGTTGATATACTTCATATCCCCGCCTTCTCAGCCGCTCTTGAACAGTGATTCTCCTCGATACTGTCAAGCATCATAACGACCCACTCACCCGTTTTCGAGAGTGATCGTTCGCGAAGGTTGGCACCGAGTACCGCTGAAATTGAATGCGTGCCAAACGGAACGCCTTGAATCGTTAGAAGCCGTGTAAGGAACTTTCCAGAGGCAACCGACACTATCTTACTCAAAGAATAAAAGAAGCCGCGAACGAGGCTCCAAATGTTTCTAAAGAGGTTTTGAGCCGTGAAGAGAAGGGTCTCGATAACCGTGAACACGATTCCGAATGGAATTGCTATAAGTGCGAGAGCCGTTAAAATGAGTGCTTTGAATATTTTGTGTATCATCGTCCTTGTCCTTTATAGGGTTTCTTATAGTTTTTAGATTTCTTGTTTTTGGAAGTCTTCGTCTTGGCGTGGACTCCAGGGCGAGAGATGATCGATTCTTCTCTCTTAATTTCGACTTGCTTCTTTGCCATTACTCGGGATCTTCAGGGAACCACCCGTTATCAACCATATATTGATAGTCTCGAATGGTCGTAGTTGAGGGAATGATGTATCCGAATGGAAACTTCGCGTTTGTTTGAACGAAGGCCGAAAGGGCGAAACGTTCATCGTTGCTCAACTCAGGAAAGCACGCCACGAGCTTTTCTAAGATAGCAGCTGGGTGTACTTGGATAACATAATCCGTGTCGACTTGAAGCGCGTATTGTGTCTCATCTGGATGAGATACAACCCCAAAGACGGTGGACGCCGCTTCGCCTTCTGCCTGAATGAGAACGGGTCGTGAGATGTTATAGAGTTCTCGCGTGATTTGCTTTGCCCGTGCTTCGCTTGTCTGCGTGGCGGTTGGAAGTACGATGATATATCCGTTCATCAGTAGATGCTATAAAAGGTGTTTATATTGTCCTCGATGCCTGTGCGGTTGCCTGCGTCGTCTTGGTCAGTCGGGTAATATATCATTTCTTGAATATAACCATCAACAAAATTTGCGCTTGCAATTCGATTAGCCCCGACTTTCATGTCTGTTTCAGCAGTGTTTAAAAGTTGCAGTGTTTTGGTCAACGTCGCTCCATTTGTTCCTTGAGTTCCGTTTTTCCAAATCTTTGCAATTTTATCAGTTGAGTTGATAGAGCCAACCAAAAGTGATTGTGTTGTGTCGGCGCTTATTGTCGCTTGTGTTAGAAGTGTTGGCGAGAGTTCATAATCTTGAAGCATATAATTTCCCGACGATAGGTTCAAAATATTTGCACCTCCGTTAGGATTGGACAAGAACCTTTGCTCTACGGCTGTCGTGTTTGTTTTCACAACAGTAATCAACGTATGTCCAGTAAGTGATGCCGATTTACTTACATCCTCTAAGAAGTCATCACTACCGTCAAAATTCACCGCAGGCTTCCCGTTCTCCGTAATCACGCCCGTCGTCCCGTCGTAAATCTTCGGCATACTCGCAGTAGTCGTTTGCGTGGCGTCGTTCGAGCCTGCTTGGTCGTACCAAGTACTTACGAACCCGTCGTTACTTCCGCAATGCGCCGCAAGTGCAACCGTATCCAATTCGCCGAATACGTTGAAGCCGATGTCCGCATAACTCGAGCCGTTGTAAACTTCTACCGCGCTTCCACTGTACGAACTTGATAGCTTGCGAAGTGAATAAGCAGCCGCCGCCCCTGAGTACGTGTCGAGGAGTGGCGTGTTTTGGGTGAAGTAGTCGCCGATGTTGGATTCGATAGAGGTGCGGTCGCTGGATTTGTCTGTACCGTAAAGAATAATTTCTTGAATATTTCCGTTATGGTATGAAGTCCCACCGTTATACCCTAAAGCTATATAAGCCGAATTTCCCGACACGCTTGTAACGCTGCCTTTACTCGTTCCGTTGAAATAAGCGGACGCGGTGGAATTGTTAGCGTAAACCGTGCTTAGATATTGAGAGTTTTGCGACGTGCTTGATAGCTGTATAGCTTCTAACGCGTCATATGAAAAATAAAGACCACCCGTTAACCCTATGTTCTGATAATAACGCGGCGAAGTATTAAGTCCTAACATCGTAAACGAAATACTTCCTTCTGCATTAAAAGCTTTAGAATTTGAGCCGACGGTAATTGTGGAAATAGATTGATAGCTCAGCGATGTATATGAAGCAAGCTCCAAATAATAACTATCCGAGGCCGTGCCATAATTTACCGCCACTTTCCCGTTCTCCTTCACCAACGCGCCACCTGTGTAAATCGTCGGTTCGTCTCCCGTACTCGGTGCCGTCGCTGTGTTCCCGTTTCCTGATTGGTCAAGCCATTGATACACCGTGCACGTAGTGCCCGAACAGAAGGTTTCAATGGCTGCCTCGTCGATATTGCCGTTTGAGTCAAAGCCTATGGTTTGAGTCGTCGAATCCGATGCCCTGCGAATAACCATGCAGTCTGTTTGATCCCGTCGCAGTTGGCGAGTCGAGTAAGCCGCTTCTGCACCCTCTCCGAATTGTTCATCTAAGAGTTTCGCGCTTTGGAAGTACGCGGAGATATTGCCTTCGATGTCTGTTCGGTTAGCAGATTTGTCAGTGAAGTACATTATTAGTTCTTGCATCGTGCCGTTCATATGGAACGATGAAGCACCTAATTGAACTCCAATTAAAGCGTTGGCGGTTGCTGTTGTGTTTGTTCCGCTAACAGATGTCCCGCCTACTCCATCAATGTAAGTTGTTAAATTTGTTCCGTCGTATTCTCCCGTTACGATTTGTTGAGTAGCCGCGTAATTTGCCGATGCATCTGCCGCGTCGGTACTTGTAAATACTCTTCCATCATTAATAAATAGCATTCGCGTGCCATCATCATTTGCGTCGCGTAAATCTACTATTGATTGCAGAGCCGTTGTTGTTGTTGGCGCGACAACAGCAGTGTAGAAAAATCCTGTTAAAGTGCCTTGATTCAATGATGTGTTATAAAAATCATTGCTGCCATCAAAATTAACCGCCAAACGCCCGCCATCCTTCACAAGCTGTCCGCCCGTGTAAATAGTGGGTTGATTCGCTGCCGTGGTTTGGGTTGCGTCGTAACCATTTCCCGACTGGTCGCGCCAAACTTGAACCGTGCACGTTGTGCCCGTGCAAAAGGTCTCGATGGCGGATTCATCAATTTCTTCCCCTACGAATCCAATGCTTTGCGTTGTGCCGTCCGACGCTCTGCGAATGGTCATACAATCGCCTGAGTAATTTCCATTCAATCGACGGGTGGAGTACGCCGCCTCCGCTCCGCTTCCGTAGCTCTCATTTAAGAGACCCGTAAAGGAGGGCGCGGATGTTACCTCCTCCCACGTTTGCGCCAAAGAGAAAGGAGGCGTTCCGTAAGTATCGCCGTCTCTAAATCCTTCGAATGTACTCGTCGTGGCAGAATAAGCGGTATCATCTGCGAACGTATGAATTAACGTCCATCCCGTAATGGTAGAATCATCGAGTCCCCCGGCGATTTGATAAATCTTTCGTTCAATCTTTTTTCCCGCGCTGGGCGTGTCGCTTTGTGCGTCTATGAAGATCCCGTCGCCGTCTGCCTTCGCTGAATAATAACGCTCAATAAATAACGTGGTTCCCGTTACCGCTGTATTCGATGCCTGTTCGGCTTCGTCTTGGAAGCGGTTCGTATAACTAGGCAAGGCTTGGAAAGCACTCGCCGCCGTGTTATATATGAGTGCTTGATTCGCCGTCGGAGTCGTAAGAGATACATCGCTCAAGTCGTTGAGCTCGGTCGGTACGTCGGCGGTATTTGCTTTTAAATTAAGTGCCGTCTGCGTAGCCGTAGAGACGGGCTTATCTGCGTCGCTGGTATTTTCTACATTCCCGAGTCCAACGTCTGCCTTCGTTACGTTATCATTTACCCAGTTATCGCCGTCGTATATGAGGGATTCACGGTTAGCGGGAGTGACGAGCGAAACGTCGTCGAGGTTTCCGAGGCTCGTCGCGCTTTGATCGTTACCCGGTAGCCATTCGCCCGAAGCGTCGTCATACTTCAACACTTGCCCGTCAGTTACTCCGGTCACGTCTACATCAGTCAAGCCCGCAAGCGTATCCACTCCTCCCGTATCTAAAGTAACTACGCCGTCCCCGTTATCTGTTAGCGTGCCGTTGGTTACCTTGATAGTTCGAACGGATGGAACGTCAGTCGCTCCGTCAAGGGTAAGCATACGAAGCACCCCGCGACGCGCGTAAGTTACTTCCGTACCTCCTGGTTCTACTCCGTCGATAGGTGCATTACAAGCGTCCCACTCGTAAGGGATAGCGACCGATAAGTCTAAGAGAACTCCGCTAAGTACGTTCTTTGTCTCTTCTTCAAGTGGTGTCGTCGTGGCGTTTACTACCTCGTAATCTTGTGCAAACAGAAAGATATTCCCTCCGTTCTTAATGTCGGCGATGATATCTTCCGCGCATTGTTCCGCGTCGGAGACCACTTCTTTTTGTCTCTCTACCTTTTGGTTCTTGTCGGCTGGTACGTCCAAGATATACACCTCGAGGTTGTAGGTCTTCGTCCCCGCGTCGTATGTGGCACCCGTATAAACGAGGTGCATAAGCGGGAAGTTGGTAAACTTAGTGAGGTCTACATCATCGGGAGAACCGAAAGAAAAGGTCTGGATGAAGAAATGATTCTCCGCGAATATCTCGAAGCGTTCGACGATGTTATTAAACGTGATCATGTGCGGACTTATCTTTTAGGTAACTGAGGTGTTGGAAAACGACGTTGACAGGTAGTTCCGTAATCTTGTCCATATTGAGGAGGTTTCCTTCCGCGAGGGAGTAGAGGACGTGATACCATCCCCATTTTTCGCCGATTGGATCGCTTTTTTCGCCGCCTCCAGTAAAGAGGACTTCATATCGAGAAGCAGTTCGTTTCTGGTATTCCAAAAAAAAAGCAACGTCCCCGAAACTAAGTCAGCGGGTACACCTTCAAAAACTGAAGCATCCTCTTTGGCGTTGTACTTCTCTATTTCGTACTTGTCTTTATATTCATAGGTAACAGGACGGAAGAGTATCGCCATAATTTTATGAGCGTTAGGCCAAAAGTCAGCGAGATAGGTTTCCATGTCGATCCACTCT
>Ga0208767_1000944_pt1 | contig 23555 bp, 26 predicted proteins | sample VirMetDEL_Mar_21_FD_184514 | JGI IMG/M metagenome (GOLD analysis project Ga0208767, IMG submission 184514) | Aqueous microbial communities from the Delaware River and Bay under freshwater to marine salinity gradient to study organic matter... | ecosystem: Environmental > Aquatic > Marine >... | reverse complement strand
ATATTTCTGCGGGGATTGCGGGACGGTCGAGCGTGATCCAATTTTTCTGGATCTGGAGACGTGCTCTAAATGCGGCGAACTTTTGGACTGGGAAAGCGACGAGCCGCCCAACCCTTACAAGCACGCTGAAACACCATTCGCCAGCAATCACTAACACTTACCAAAGAGCGCCGCGTGCTCTGTCCGCGTGCGTGTAGCCAACACAATACGTCCAACGCTTGTGTAAGAGCCCTTAGAACGCACCAGAATCACGGAAAGCAATAGCGATTGTGGCGCCATAACGCATTGAGGTCACGACGGCCGCAGCCCACATCACCAACCAAAAGAGCTTTCTCAAACCGCCGCCTTTAATACGTCTATGGCGAGTTTTACGGTTTCTTCTGGTGCTAGGTTCAGGGTGGTTATGACTGCCGGCGCCGCCAGGTATGGCCATTTCTGCAGCAGCCGCATCAAGGATGCTCGCCATAACTCCAGCGAGTCTATCCTTTTGTCGTGATTGCCAATTGCTTCTTGTTTCCGCTGATCTCTCTCTTCCAGGTCTTTGACCCGCATCTGCAGCAGATCGACTCGCTGAATGGCGTAGGAGATCGGATCGAAATTCATGGCTCCCACCTGATAGGAAATCGCTCATCACGCTGCCTCGTTCTTGAGCTTCTTGCAGCCCCAAACAACTCTGGATTCATTGCTTGCCAGAAGTTGTGCCGCTGACTTGTCCGTTAGGACATCACCTTTGGCCGGGCGATAAACTTGCCAATCCCGGCACAGCGAGGCAGCGTCACTGATTGTCGGCAAATTCTTTGCGCAACCTATCAAGGGCAGTGCCAGGCTTGATACTACTGCGAATTTCACGAGACTGCGCATTGCGTTTGGCTCCCGCCTTTTTGGACGCTTGCACTACCTGCTTAACTGCTTTTTTTGCCACCATGACGTTGTTGATCTTCCACACGCCAAGAAACGCAATCACCCCCATGACGATCTGAGCGATCAGGCTTTTGCGGAACCAGCCCCATACGCCAGCAATCGATAGCAAGCTCATCATTGGGCTTGTCCGCTTGGCGTGTAGCGGCCTTCCTTGTAGTCGTCCGCCGCCTGGATCTGAAACCAGTTGAAGACAATTGCCAGGATGATACAGGCTCCTGACACGAACAGCAGGCCATTGGTTGCAATCACCTGTTGAGCCGTCTGCAGGATCTCGCTACTGACGTTGATCTGCTCCTTGATCAGCGGCCAGCCCGCCGTTATTCCGCCAGCGCCCAGCAGACTGACCTTGCTACGTCTCGCAACGGTTGCCTTGGTTGATTTCGCCATGGCCGCGGCGACTTCCTGCTTTCGTGCTGGCGCCGGCGCCAACTTCCAGGATTCGTCTTGCTTGGGGTACGCGCCCCAATCCAATTGGAAATGCGGCGTATCAAAGAACGATCGCCAGTCACCACCCCAGTCGATATCAACTTGGAGTTCCACCGCGGCCTGCTTGACCGCATCAGCAACACTCTGTGAATGCGGCTTGCCCCAGGCCAATTTGCCATCAACCATGGCGCACAGATCGACAGCATGACCGGTGATATGACGCGAGTTCATCGTGGTACTCTTCCCACCCGCAACCAGTGCCTTTTGACGTGTAACCGTTCGTAAACCTTCAACCACCAAAATTTCAGCGTCGGCGATCTCCACCGCACGCCGCACCACGGCTTGCAGCTCTGGGTGTACGCCCTTCAACCGGCGTTCGGATAGCTCGCTAAGACCGCTCATGCCGATGCCTCACCCATCTTAAATCGGCGATCAAGGCGCCGAAGTGCAATTTTCATAGCCTCAACGCCATCACCCTCTTCAAGCACGTACGCCTGTGACAGAGACCCGCCGCTCAGTGCTGGCCGCATATCCTCCAGATATGGATTGCGCGCCTCGGGTGCCTCATCGTATTCACGACGCGAATTCACGGCGCCGGAAGCTGCCAGCAAGATTGCCGATGCGATCGCAGCGAGAGACGTGGCAAGCCCACCCCACGCTGAAAGTCCGTAATTCGCCCAAAATCTAGATTTGTTGTCCGGGTCCATCTGACCAGTAAAACCGGCCGCCACGTTGCGCGCGTGTTCAAGGGCGGCAGACGCCTTTGTAGGCGTTTCGGCGGCCGCCACTTTAGCGTCCTTCAATTCACGCTCTAGCTCGAACATTTCAGCCTTTTGAGCAAGCCGAGTTCTGGCGTTCTGCTGATCTGCTAGAAGCGAGCCGAGTTCCGATTGAAAGCCCTCACATTTGATGCCGCAACCGCCGCGTTTCTTTTCTTCGTTCTCGCGTTGCAAACGCTTGGCTTTTATCAGCGGGTCGTAGGCATCCGGGCTCAAGTATGACGTTTGCCAAAGAGTTTGGCTTCGGATCTCCGAAATGCGCTTTTCGAGCCGGCGAACTTCACTGCGCGCATTCTTCGCCCTGTCGTTCTGGTTGTCGGTACGAACCAAATCCGCTTTGCGGAACAACGCAACCGTGCCGGCATTGGTCAGCACATCCGTTGAAAAGAAAAAGACGCCAAACAGCGAAAAAATCACAATCTTTCCAACGTTCCGCTGCAATACAGATTTAGTAAGAGCGTTGAACAAGAGCGGTGAGAGCAGCGACATGCAAAAGAACATCAGAAAGCAAATCGCAGTCAGAACGGAACTTTCACCGCCAAACGTTGAGCCAAATATTCCAGTTAGAACCGCAGAGCAACCGGCGATGATGTACGCGATGGCCGTCAGAGACAAATGGCTCGCATTAGCCATGGAGTATCCTTTGCATGCTGTTACGCGCGACGATTCTTCAGCTCGGATTGTGCCCTAACAACCTCGACCAACATCTCTGACGGTAGATTTGACATCCGCGCCTCTAGTGCGTCAGAGCGCTTCATAAGAGCGGAGACCTGCATCAATGCAGCCTTCCCGATGTCACCAATCATTGTGGCAAGCTCATCGATGTCTTCCTTAATGTCCGGTCCTGCGTTAGCCCGCTCTTCAAGATTTGTGATGCGATCCGCCAAATCCATCACCCCCTGGGGGATCACGATTTGCTCATTGGCGTTACTTGGGATGAGCGGTGTCGGGCGATCTTCGAGAGCCTTCAGACGGACAGCAAGATTAGCCACCCGTTCTTCCAGTCCTTCCGGTGCTTTTTCAATCGTTACAAGCTGACCGTCTTCGCCGTCACGGGCGCGGGCTGCCAGGGCCGCAGCTATATCGCTTGATCGCTTAGTCGAGCGTTCGGCTAGGCCAGTACTTGTCATCTGCGTAATCCTCTGGAATGTCCGACATGTCCTTGAGACTACGCGCCGCTTTGATAAGTTCTGACTTGTACTCCATTGCCGCTTGACAGAACGCCTGGCACTCTGCCGCCGTCATCTTAACTTGAGTGTTGCTCTTGTCCGTCCAGGCAAAATCTTCGTTGGGATCTGCCCACCTGTAGCCAGCATTACCTTGCGGATCAGCCATCATTCCGCCGAGCGATAGACAAAGAGCACCAATGATGTTTTCACGCGATCCCGGATCAGACTGAAACTCCGAACCATTATAAACAAACCCGGAATCTATGCGACCATCTCTCTCCATGCTTACTGCTATTTTCAAGCGCTGTTGCTTTTCTGAATCCGTTTCTGGTGCAGGCGTTGGATCGCTCCGAACTCGCAAACCGATTGCAGTCAACTCCTCCGCTGACCATTTGGTTTCTATGTCTTTCGGGTGTCGAACATCACTAATCCGCTCGCCCTGCCATGGTTCGGAGGTGTCGATAAATTCCAGCATTGTCATTCGTCCCTTACGTGTATTCGCCAGTCGGCGGCGTGAACGCCGATGTCCAACGCGCTACGCCGTTCGATATCCGAAACTCGTCAATGTGGGCACTGATCGAGCCGCCAGCCGGATCAAAGTGGGTTGTTCCGATGTAAAACGTGCCGGCCGTCCAGTTCATGCTGGCCCCGGTTGAGGCTGCTTCGGTGCCGTCAACATAAAGCTTCGTCGTGCTTCCCGACCGAACCATCGCGAGGTGATGCCAGGTGGCGGTCGACATGGCGCTACTGACCAAATACGGAGCTGAAAACCCGTTGGCCGCGTGGAACAATTGAATTCTGCTGGTTGCATCCATCTGGAAAGTGCAGACGCCATTGATTGCAAACGCACCGTTGTTTGCACCGAACGCGGTTGGGCGTATCCAGAAATCAATCGTGAAATCGGTAGAGGTGCCAAACGCCCAATCGGACGAACTTGCCAAAGAAAGGTAGTCACTCGTCTCGTTGAGCAGAAGCGACGCTCCACCGAACTTAGATTGCGCTGTATCCACCTGCGCATTGCTGCTCACTGTAACCGTATGAGCGGACCCGCTCACATCGGTGAAAGTTGTTGAGGCGTCAGCACCATCACAATGGATCAGAAACTTGGTGAACGAGTCATTGCCACCAATGCCGCCAGCTACTTCCGGGATAAACGTCGTTGGCATCATACCTGGCAGCATTATGAAATATCCAATGCGCTAGAGATGAATATCCGAGTGGATGAAATCACGTCATAGAACAGCACGTCCTCGCCCGCTGCATCGGTCGTCAGAGTTGGCGCTGTGCCGCCGACAAACTCATAGCTAGTTCCAAAGCTCAGCGTGCGCGATCCTGTCCCGTCCTGCACCACCCTGATGCGGCCGCGCTGACCAACTTTTGTATTTGTCGCATTGGCCAACGTACGATTGCCGCCAAGCGTTACCGTGAAATCAAAACCCGAACTCATGTCGAGAGCAATCGAGGCGGCATCAGTCAAAGTGACCTCAGCCATCGCCCCCCAGACCTGATCGGTAGACAGCACCTTGTCTGCCGTATTGTTCCGGTACTGCGCGGTCGTGGTCTCATCTAGGATTGCAGCGGTGCCAGGCCCTCCAGTGTGCTGCTTGAGTAACTTGCCTGTTGTGCTGTCAAATAGAGCAAACCGGCTATCTACCGACGATGCCGGTCCGACAACGTCGCCGGAACCAAGACCGTCAGCACCCTTGTTGCCGGTACGCTCAAACACGATCGCCATCACGTCAGCATCCGTTGGCGCGCCGTTACTGGCAACCACCGTGATCGGAACCGTATAATAGGTTGTATTGTCCGTTATCGTTCCAGAGACGGTCGCCTCAAGAAACTCCGTACGATCGGCAACCGTGAAGATCCGCAAATGACCGCGGTGCGCTGTGTTGGTGCTGTCATCCCATTCAGCAATTACAGCGCCGAGGCTCTCCGCATTGCGGCCGGTCTTGGATATCAGCACATTGGTTGCCGATCCCAACGAGGCATTATCAACGAGTACCTTGCCGCTGCCAGGGTCGCCGCCTGTTGCTGCATTCCAAGCATAATCAAGACCGGTGTTTGGACCCGTTGCACCTGTCGCACCGTCTGAGCCATTCGCGCCTGGTGTTCCAGTTGGGCCGCGTGGCGGGTTGATGCTGAGAATGGTTACGCGCGTATAGATTTCAACTTCGCCGCTTGTACCTTTAGCAGCTGCCAGGCCACCCGCTCGAGCATGTTCAGCGTGATAAGAGAGTTCGAAAACCTCGTCGGCAGTCAACGTAATGATGCCGTGACCAACAGCTAGAACTTCGGGGTTATCGACCGTGTAAACTGCCCGCGTATTGCTGCTGTAAACGGCCTTGGTGGTGGTTGTTGACTTGAACCGGGTGCGCGTAAGGCCGCTGCCCCAGAATGGAGATTCAGTGATGATCAGATATGATTGCGGATCATCGGCTGAGCCAGGCAACGTTATTGTATTGGATGACAGCGACGCGCCGGTAATGTTATCTTCGACTACAGTGTTGAGGTCTCGTGCTGTCCACGTCGTTGCAACGGTGTTGCCGCCAATCGTTGAAGTCGCCTTTTGGTCTTCAACGATAAACGACGGCATTGGCGGCGCATCGGCAGCCGTGACGTTGTCCCATGGAACCCATGCAGTGCCGACATACTGGTAGGAGATATTTTCGTCTTTGACGTAGGCAATCCAACCGCAGTCTTCTGGCGGATCATAGTGGATGTAACCACCGACGCCATCATACTCAAGCACGTCATGCAGGGCATAGCTGAACCATGCGCCAGATGGCGTATCGTCAACAATGTACCGAGAACCCGTAGCCGGTGCGGTTGGTGGCGAAGAGCGGCGCTCGGCAACCTGGAATGCTGCAACTGTCGGAGATACGAACGGCGGGACATGTGAGTCCAAATTCCATCCACCACCGTCAGAGACCAGCCAGAACACCTCGCCACGGCCGTTCAATGTAACGGTTGCGTGCTGCATGCCGACGCCATTGATCAGCTGACCAGACACCGTTCTGATTGCAACGGCATTGGATGTGCCGTTGTGCCGAACACCCACCCGCCAACCATTTCCGACTGTAATCGCGGACGGGAGAGTTGCCGTTAGAGGTCCGCCAGAACAATCGATGTTGATCAGTTTACCTTGGTCAGCGCTCGTAACTGTGTAGTTATCTGCGCTGGTAACAATCGGCACTGTCGCCGTTGGCGATCCCGTCAGAAATCCTGACGTATCCAAAGCCCCCGGAATGTTGTCATGCGTGACAATCTCAACATCCGCCGCATCGGTGATGACAACCTTGTAGGCGGCGGTCGAGACATAAACGAGAGTCTTGGTTCCGCTCGCAGCCGGATACCCGCCCGCATCGCACGTGACCACAACGCCGAGAGAGACCGTCAGATCAGCATCGCTGAACACTTCCCGAGTGTTGCTAGTCCCCGCGTCATAGAATTTTACCTTCGCCCCCGACACCGGGAGGTCATTCGCATCAGTTACCCGGAAGCCAGGTGAAAAGACCTTAGTTGAATTGACCATGCGTCATCCGTTGATTTTGCTATTTGGGTAACGCAGGGATACAAGTGGGCCGTTGCTGATGATTTGAATGTGTGCTGGACTCGAACTGAGTATTAGGCTTCTCTGGCGGAGGAGGATCGCACGGAGCGGATCAGTGATCACGAGGAGTCAAAGAATTATACACAACGCCAGCACCAACAACGGGCGGCGCTACAGATTTCAAAGCATTCTTTATCTTCGAAAATCTGGCTAGACCAATCGCCTTGTATACTTCATCAAGCTCTTTGATGTACTGGCTCACATTAGAATCTGTGAGGCTTTTACCTTTCATGTTGCCAACTACATCGGCCGGAACAATTGTCTTGCTCGCGCCACCTTTAGATGATCGTATCGATTCATACGCTTCTTTGATTTTTGCTCGCTGAGGGATTGTGAATGGCGGACCCGGAGACCGTGGATAAGCCGGCGCTGGCGACGAAAGATGGTTAGGCATACCCATCCCTTCAGTTTCTGACGCATAGCCTTTATGATATCTGTTCTGTGACTTGGCCGCACCGCGTAACGCTGCGCCCGTGTGCGCCGATACTCCGCCGATCAACCCGCCAACTACAGCGCGCTTGCCCATTGCCTCGATGTCCGTCGCTCTTTCCCAAGCACCCGGCACGCCGCGCCACAGGTCGATTTCTTCTGGCAATATAGCCATTTCCGCACCGAACCCTGCACCAAGAGCAGGCGCCGCTAAATGACCGCCTGGCCCAGTCCTTTGAACTGCCTGAAACTCTCCTTGCAGCGAATTTGCCAATCGCTGATTGCCAGATTGCACAGCACCCTTCCAACGTCGCGAAAGATCTGCCATTTTCTCGTTAAACACCCGGCCTGCCGATCCCCTTACGACTGATCCCAGCCCCATTGATCCAACAGCAGCTGCCACCGGAAGCCACGGCATCACTTGCGGATAAAGATCCCGAAACGGCGTTTTTGCGTCTATTGCTTTCTGGCGCTGCTTGGCTCTTTCAGCAGCTTCTTTGCGCGCAATGTCGGCTTCAGCTAGTGCCTTTATCCTAGCTGCCTCAATTTTCGCCGCATTATCTCCTTTTGCTTCATGCTGTTGTGCTTTGGCGAGCGTCTTGACACCATACACCCCATCTGGGAATGCCCCAATTGTGTTTTGGAACGCTCGAAGCTCATCGCGTGACATGCTTCGCAGGCGTGATTCCAAATCACCTTGGGCTGCCATAGCCTCTCTCGTTCCAAGAATAGCACCCGGAACCGATGTCGCGGCACCAAACGCCATTGCCCGCACTGGCGTTTGCATCATACCGCTTATCGCTTTGCGTCCCGTTCGCGTTAAGGCCCCACCTGGCAGCGCGCCAAGAGCAATCTGCCCAGCCCCGTGTGCACCTTTTGCCCAATCCCGCTTCTCAATGCCGTGCTGAACGTTTCGCGCGCCATCAACCATCATCGGCAAGCCCGTCAGGCCCGCCGCCGTTTCGGCTTTCCCGCCATATTTCTGAGCTATGTATCGAGGCATACCGAGATATTCCATCGCGTCGCCGAACTGATTACCGATCCATTCAGCGGTTGAAGGCGTATATTTGCTCAGTTGAGGCCCCTGTGGCCTCAACGCATTCTGAGGCGGTGGCCGTTTGTGAGCTAGAGATCTGTATTGGTCAATCTCAGATGGTGAACGTATGTGCCCATCCGGACCTTGCGGGATTCGGTAGGGCATATCAGATGCTGTTAGCGCGCGCCCTTGCGGCCCTGTCTGACGTGATAGGGCATTGCGTGGGGGCTGCACTGGCAAAGCCACATCCGGTACGCCGTCACCATCGAGGTCGAGCAATGCCTGTTGAAAGCCTGCCAAGTGCTGGTTAAATTCATCCATTACGAAAGGCCTTGTTATGTCTGAATACTGGAGAAGTCGTCTATTGTTTTGGGGACTGATGGCGGTGTGCGTATTGGTTGGCTTAGCGATCGGGCTGCCGCTTGATATGGCACTAGGCTATCTCTGATTGTCATCGCTATCACCTAGCATTCCAGCCTGATTTAACGTCTGAAGTATCGCGGGGTCTTGCGTCACGATCTGTCGGAATCGGCGCTGGTGATCCATGAGATTGCGTTGGGCGCGAACGTTGCCACGCAAGGCCGCAGCCTCCATGCGCCGGCCGCGATTTAGCCAGCTGAGGAACCGCGTGTTGCCAAGTAATGCAGTTGCTCCGTAGGCAACAGTTGCGGCAGCCAGCGTTGACATCGGAGCAGCCTGAAAACTAGCAACTCCTGCGCCGCCAAACACTAGACCGGCCGTTATATTGTGCACGCCAGATCTGGAAGTATTGGCGAGGCGCTCAAACTCTCGGAACTGTGTTGCCAAGTTCGCGAATTCGTTGAGCTCTCGGATATCACCGCGCCGACCCCTGCCACCAAAGAACGCGACCCGAGCCCGGACGCTCATGTTGTTCCATTGGGTGGCGAAGCGCGAAGGCGAGAACTGAGCCAAGCCTTGCGGTCCGGATGTGCCGCCTGGCACCTCGCCCATCTTCCGCATAACGCCTCCGGCTATCTCATCCCATTCAGCTCGGCGCAATACACCGCGCATTGTCGTTATCAATTCGAGATCACCACGCCCGCCCGCTTGAGCTGCTCGATAGATGACGTTTCCGGCGCGCTCTGCCGTGATCTTATCACCCTGGAATACTTTCAACTTTTCAAGAGACCTCTTTCCCTTCGCATAGACCTGATCGGCCAGCTGAAACTGCAAAACAGCCTTATCAAAATTGTTGGCTGTCACGATATCTCCGCGCTGCCGGTATTCATCGGCGTTGCGCGTCAGCATGTGGTAGAAATCGCGCTCGAGCGAGTGAGACAGATTTTGCATGTCTGACCGTGAAAGCGTGTTCGCTTCATTGTCGGCTTTGCTCGAAAGTTGTCGGCGAAGTTGCGAGCGAAGATTACGCATGTCCGCGAACGTGCCGCGCCATTTGCCTGTTGCAATATTCTGGACTGCCGAGTTGACCAACGGATTGCCAACACTGGGCACGGCCATGGCAGGAAATGAAGTGCCGCGACCGCGAAGCAACTCAGTGCTTGTTGTTGCAGTTGGCAAGCTAGGGTCTGCAAATGCGGGGTTCTTTGGGTCGTAAGATAGCTTGGCGTCTCGCTCTGCTTGCGCGCGGTTTATCATGCCTTGGTTGCGGCCTATCTGCCGATGAACCTCAAGCGTGGTATCAGGCGCTCCACCGATAACGCGAGATTGCCCGCCAACGGTTCGACCGTGACGCATGTCCTCTGGTATCGATCGATAAGCCTGCTCATATTGCGCAGCCGCTGCCGTCGGCAAGCTGGTCTCACGTGGCCCGCGTTGAGCGACTGAGGCAAGCTCAGTGTCAGCCAATCCCTCGATAGTCTGGCCAACGGTTGATTGAGCCGGGGCTGTCTTGAATCTTTCGACACCGCCAGTTGCTATGCGGCCGGCACCATCCATATTTGATGAGCCGTAACGGCCGGCCAGCTCTGCGGACTTGTCGTGCATTCCCTGCAAGGTGTTGCGCGTTGACTGGCGCAGTGGCTCGCCAACTAAGGGCTGCTCATGGGCGACAGCACCGATCTGTCGAGTCGATTGCCCCCCTTGAATACCGATGTGCGGAGCAATGCCGGCGTCTTCAGCATATTGCGCAGCGCGCGCTCTGTTGCCTTGGTCGACAACATTCAAATCATCCGGCGTTCCCCGGCGAACCTCATAGGTTGTGCGAGCATTCGGAACGCGTGGGCTTGGCGGAATTCGGCCCATGGTTGAATAGGTCGGCAAGAAACCAGCAGAGGTTCCGACGTTTTGAGCCGCCGTCAATGCATTGCGGTTGCGATCGATGAAGCCGGCTTCAGCCCGCCTCACATCATCGGCAATGTAATTGCCGAATGGAATGTATGGCAAGACATCTGCCAAGCCTTTCTTGCCCTGCGTTGCCATGCGAACCGGAAGACTGCCGGCGAAAGCTGCCGTGTCTGTCACGCGATCATAAACGCTACCGCCAAGGTCATCGCCGTAGACCCAATCTGAAATGGGCCCGGTAATGCCCTGCCTAATGTCAGCCTCAATTTGCGTGCCCGTCCAGTTGGATGGCTCTTCTTGCGACTGCTGCATTCGCATACCGCCTGGCTCATACGCTTTACCCGCGCCACGTGGTGCGCTGGGCACCATCTCTGCGCCTTCCGGTCCACTCACAAATTCAAATTGTGCGTAAGGGTCGGCATTGTCAGAAGCGTCTTCGACAAGCTCAAATGCAGCGTATGGATCAGCCATTTATTGAGTCCCTCCAGGGACGCGCATTATTCGGCCGTCTGTTGTTGTGAATTGCGTGCCAGGCGGTAAGCTCTGCGCTTGCTGTGGCGTCATGACCGGAAGATTTCCGGTGCCGCCCTGGCCTGACCCTGCTGTGGTGGCCCCTGGTTGTTGAGAAAGGTCGGCGGCGGGTATTAGCGCATCAAGGCGATTACCATTATCATAAGTAACGCGGCCAGTTTGCATCAACTTAATGCTGTTCCTGACCGTTCGATCTAATCGGGCAAGCTTGGCCTTCATGGTCTCGACCGTATCCGATGAAACAGGACCATAGAAGTTCATCAATCGATCTGTTTCTTGCGGTGTAGCTGCCGCCCCGGTCAATGCTCTTAACTGTGCCTCAACAAGCGTCTGTACGATACGCCTCGCTTCACCAGCATGCCCCCTGTTCAAGACCATGTTAGCCCTGCCACCTAAACCAATATCGTCAAATATTTTTTGAGCTCTCGGAAGCTCCAAAAGACCATTCGCCATCAAAGCAACCTTCCCGGCCACGTCACTTCCCATCTTGGTTGCTGGTCCTCCAGGAATAGCAGTTAGGGTTCCATCTTGATTGAATCGATATCCAGTCGGTGGTTTGCCGAAGCCGGTAGCCTCCGCCTCATTCTTTAGGATCGTGGACGATTTTAGACGTTGAGATACCGGGTCTTGATAGCCGCGTGCTTGGGCCATGATGTATTGAGAGCCGGCAACAGGATCATTGTGGTATTGCGCCGGCAGACTGCTTAAAACGAGCGGGTTTGAATTCACGAACTGGCGCCACATCTCAGCTTTCTTGGTCGGGTCTTGCTCACGATCGATGAGCTGAGCAACCCCGCCACCTCGCTTGATGACGTTCTGCTTCAGGTTTTCCTCGTGCGTCTCCGTATCCATGCCGAATGTTTTTTGGCGAAGATCGAAGGCGCGGTCTGCATTGGCCTGACCAGCCTCAAACGTGCGGTCTCTATAGCCACTCAAGGCGTTAAATTGACGGTTCTGAAGTCCAAGCTGTGACGCTCGGTGAGTCTGGTTCGCTTCAAAAGATCGATCCGCATTGCCTTGCGCTCGCTCGGCTTGGCTTTGTCTCCAGTCCATATCGCTTTGACGGTTAAGTGCGTTAGTAACGGCCCGGTGCTCTTGGTTCATACCGTTTGCGTACTGCTGTATTCCTCGTTGAACTGGTGAGAAATCCAAACGCAGAGCGTTTTGTGGAAGCATGTAATTAGGTGCCATCGTTAACCCCGCGCCATAGGCGAACGGAGGTTCTCGTAAAGCCTATTCATTCCACCAGCCATATTGCCAAATGCAGACTGCCCACTTGCCGTTGGCGCAAACCCACCCATCAAAGTTCCACCAAGAGCCAGTGCGTTATTGAATCCCATGTTACGCGTTCCCGCCAAACCTTGATGCAGTGCCTGCTGGTTCTGGCCTTGCTGCGTTTCGTAGCCGGCTAGCGCATTGCCCATTCCCAGGTCTATGTTGCTCAAACCTGATGCAAGTTGACTAGCGATCTGCGAGCCTTCGCCTGACAAGCCCTGCAGCCTGTTGAGGCGTTCGGTTGTATATGACCGACCGACATCCATTGCAGCACGGTTGCCAGCCAATGCGTTGAGCCCGCTCTGTGACATGCCGCGCGCGCTCATACCTCGATTGACTGCACTCACAGCCCGATCCTCGTCATAGCCGCGCTGAGGATCATTCTGGTATCCGTCCCAGTAGCCTTGCTGCTCTTCATTGCCGTTGAGACCGAGCGCATTGCTGTACGTGCCGTAAGCGTTGTCGCTGCGATCCTGGTACGGTTGCAGGCGTGTCAGATAATTGTTCTTTGCCTGATTGCCGTAGTTGGTGACATGCCCTTTGGCACGGCCAAGACTGGCATCGTATGCAGCCGCTCCGTCCCGCATGTCGCGACGTTGGGAAGAGCCCATGAGGGAGTCAAAAAAGCCCATCAGCTTGCGTCCTCTAACGTTTTAATCCGCGCATCAAGCGTGGCGATATATGATCTCAGTTTTGTGAAATACTCATACAGATGCGGCGGCATGTTATCGGGCGCCGGCAGTGGCGGGAGTGTCTCAGACATCATCAAGCCTTCAATTTCGTGGCATCGACCGAAAGGCCGGTGATGCCCTTGAGCACATTTGCTGACACGGAAAACTTGAACGTGAACCCGTCTTCCCGTGACTTCCCGAAACGCGTCATCTTGATCCGTCGCAGCCTGTCACCGAGCTGACCAAGGGAAACCATGCGCTCGCCTGACCAGTTCAGCCCGCCGTCGAATGACCACTGCACCATGAGTTTCGGATCTGAATCATCGACATCACTGGAATTGGCCCCAATGCCTGATATTGCATCCAGATACACCGCATTGACCTTGACCGGGTTCGGGTAGCTGTGAACCATTGGCGGTTGCACGGTCATGATAAGCGGCGATCCTGCATCATCAAAAGCCGTGCTGCTCATTTCGTAGAGCTTGCCCGTTGCAGCATCACCGGCAATCCATTTGTCTCCGAACTTGACGACATCAGAGATGTTCCAAGTTGGTGAATTGTGGCTCTGCCGTTCGTGCCATTGTTGCGTGTAGAGGTCGAATACCCAACACCAAGATGGGCAGCGGATCGCATAGAATGCGTGATTGCCCTGCGCCCAGCTGAAGCCCTTGATGGTCGTCTTGTCTGTTGTTCCTGATATCGCTCGAGACACAGCACCGTTACTGATGATCTGCCCGCCGTATCCATTCCGAAGCCTGACCTGGCTTTCATCGTCGACCCAGGCAATGCTTTCACCCACCAGGGCAACGCTGCTACCAGACGCGCACCCAATTTGCTTGGTGGTCACTCGGGAAAACACAAAGTCGGCGCCACCAGTGTTTTGCCAAAACTCCAGCGAGTCAGTACCGAACAACATCACTTCGCGCTCATGCGTGAATGCAACCTCGATATCGTCCGGGTTGCTTTCCGCGCTCGCGAATTCCAGGGCATCCCAGCTGCGCGCGTTATACTGACCTGATGTTTGCCAGCGTCCACTGCCGCCCGCTGCTATGCCGTAACCATCGACAACAGCAACCGACCGAGGTCCGTAAAAATTAGGACTTTGGAACTGAGCAAACTGCCCCGCTTCAATCACTCCATAGAAACCATCTGAGGCAACGAGAACCTGATCACCACCAGGGCGCCCATTCCGTGCCATATACACCGGTCCGTCTGTCGGGATGGCACCGATCACCGTAGCCGTCCCAGCCGCGTCCAGGCGAAACACCAATCGACCAGACACCACATAGAGATCCGGCTTCACAACGATCATCGCGCGCGTAGCGCCACCATTTACGAGCGTTGCGAAATCCGTCAGCCCATCAGCTGCATAGAGCGGCCAGCGGGTCTTACCTTCGTCAGCCGCATCCTCAACGTAACAATTGATCAGTCTTGCAGCACCGTCCGGGCCGTGCCGAGCTGGATTTGAAGTTGTGCCGGGCGAGATCGTTTTAAGAACCATTGATACCGCTTTCGCGCCATAGGCGAACGGAGGTTCTCGTTAATCCAAAATCGTATTTTGCTGCGTCCGGGTCTAGCCAAGGCTGCAATATCCGGTTCCATCCGTCGTCTGCCGCCTTCATTAATTCTGGAGTAACGTCATCCCCGTATTGGGATGACATGCGAACGGCAAGCATCGCGATAACAGCACCTTCAAACGGTCGGGACGAGCGCCCCTTGACCCACTGCTTGCGATTGAAAATCAGATAATCATCGACAGCCCACGATGTCGTTGCATCAAGCGCTGTCGAGCCAGCCGTCGACACCTTGTACAGGTGGCCCTCCGTTCCGGCCGACGACGCCAGAGCGGGCGAATTTGCTGAAGCGTCCCATGCGCCCCGATAATCCAGATTTGCCAACATGGCATGAGAACCGAACGTATCGGCGAACGGTATTCGGACCTCGGGCGGCACAAAAAATTCAAACGTGCTTGTCAACGCAAAGTCTTCGTGTGGAATTCCAACGCCTTCAAAATTCCAGGCGTGCATCATGTCATTCAAGGCGCCAAGCGCATCGGCGCCATCAGCCGCAGACATCGCTTCGCCGGAAGCTAGAATGTTATTCCGGCGAAGCGATCTTGTGCAGATATCACGAACCGTCGTCATTCAATTCTTCTTCCATCGGTTCGGGCTGCTCTTCTTTCGCCTTGCGCTTTTTTGGCGCCGGGACGGGCGTTGCAGGGCTGTCTGACCACCCAGACGGTACATCGTCGGGATGATCAAACAACTTTGCCTCTTCGCCCCGGTACATCCATACCGGGGCGGACTTTTTCTCTTCTTCTGCCATTAGCCCGTGAGCCTGCAGCCGAGTTCAGGATAGATGGCTTTCCAGCCATAGAGCGCATCAATTCTGATTACGTCATCATCGGAATCGATGTCGTAATCTTTGACTAGGCGCACGCTCAACCCGTTGTGCGTTTCGCGTGCCTTCCAGTTAGCACCATCTGGCAATTCGAGCGGGCATGTCACCAGCGCGAATGCATTTTTGTGCAAGGCGAGGTTCTGAGGATAGGCAGTCGATGCCGTGCCACGAACCGTGATAGCCGCGTTGTCTGCGGGCTCAGCTGATACCGTCTGGTATGGCCCGCTGGTGATGATTGCAGGCGAAATCACCGGGGAAGCGTTGCCCGTCCCATCGCTATCAATATCCGCCGTTACAACGAACTCTTGCAGATACGGCATAACGACTTTGCCCGTCGTGCCTTCACCCGGAACCGGGTTAACGGCATAGACGCCCGCAATCGTGAACACGTCGCCGGCCTTGAGCAAACCCGTCACAGACGCAGACCAGCCATCTGTTACCAATGTTTGCGTGTTGGTCGTTTTGGTCAGAGCGTAGGTCGTGCCCTGTGATGCGCCATTAACCAGCGGCGTGCCGGCATAAGCGCCAACCGTATGGTTTGCGATGTTCTGAGCGGCCATGACGTCGTAACCAGCAATACGACCGATTTGAGCATCAGTGTAGGCCGTGCGGACCATGTTCTGCTGCTGCAAGCCAACCTGATCGCCTGCAATGCCGTAGTGTGCAGCCGGGTTCAAACACAGAAACCGGCTGTCCATTGGAACGGCCATTTCCGTCTGACGCTGCGCTGCCGGCGACACCAATGCGTAGGTGCTGGGCACTGTGCCAGGCGTACCAACATGATTGAAAATGCTCGAATAGAGCGAGTAGCCCTTGGCATCCATCGTGTTGGCAAGCGTAATCATCGCCGGCTTGATGTAACGCTCGGAATATTGCTCAATCTTAAGCGTCAGATCCTGCGTGCTGAACTTCCAGGATACGTGCTTACGTTGGTCGATCGTGATTGAGGTGTTGCCTTCTTCCACGTCCTGATTGACGCGTGTAGCACCATCGGCCGTATAGAATTTGACCGGCTTGCGGATCGATACCGTATCGCCGACCTTAGCGAATTCTTTCTTGTATTCCCGGTGCACTTTGTTACCGAGAACAAGCGAGTTCTCCAATTGCATCAACGCCTCTTTGGCGATGACACTAGGTGTCAGAATGTCGTTAGCCATCTTCTCTCTCTATAAGCTTTACGCCCCTGAACCCATGCGCCATTTCCGATATTCCTCTGTAGACATCGAATTTGGGTCACGAGCTGAAGGGCTTGCCCCGCCGCCAAGGGATTTGGCAGGTGCCGGAGCGGTTGAGACTTTTTTGGCCTTCGGCGCAGCTTGTAGCTTTGCCTCCAACCGAGCGAGTGCCACGCCACGGTGCACTGGATGCATACTGTTCAACTGGATTGCTTCAGCCGGGTTACGACCGAGGTAAACTGCAATCTGAGGGGCTCGATCACTTTCAGCGATAAAACCCGCTGTGAAATCATCGACTGGCAGGCTGTAGAACTGGTTTAAAGCGTTATCGATGTCCGGGATTGAATCCCGTGCTGCATCAATTTTCGCGTTAAACACCTGCTGCTGAACTGCTGACGCCTGCTGCTGCTCCACTTGAGCCTGGGCTAGAATCTCCCCCGCTCTGGTTTCCTGGACAGCACTGCGAATGCGTTCACGTTCTTGAGCATCCCAGTCATAAGGATCGATTTCTTCCCGTGGCTGGTTAAGCCGTGCAAATTCGGCCTCTCTTGCTGCCAGTCTGGCCTCAAGATCCCGCTTTTGCGCGGTCAGCTGATCAATACGCTCCTGAACCCGATTGCGTGGCTTGTTGGGTTCGTCGTCACTTGCGGCAAGCGGTTCATCCGCTTCCGTAGACTCATCACTCTCGCCCGGTTCCGGTGCCTCTGATGGCTCTGGTTCCGTCGTGGCCTCACTTTCCGGCGCCGGCTCACCACCTGCGGAGACATCCGTTTCCAATTCTTCGGGATTGGCTACCGTGTTGTCGTCGTCTTGCATTCTAAACTCCAATAAAAAACCGACCACTTGGGCCGGCGAACTTGCGAGATGTGATCTCGATGGTTTTACGCTTGGACGCTACGGTAGATGCGAGTGATGCTGTTCGCTTTCACCCGAAATCAGTTTGGCGGTTTCGACTTCAGTCTTCCTGGTCTCGGCGCCGATCTTGTCGGCCTCCAACCTGGCTTCTATTTCATCCGCCTCCAGCTTGATCTTCCTGGCTGTCGCCTGCGCGGCCTGCGCCTTGGCGACAGCTTCTGCAACTTCGGCCTGAGCGCCTTCTATTGCCATTTCTTGCTGCATCTCTTCCATTGGATCAGGCGGCGGCGGCTCTTGCGGCTCGCCATCGTCCTTTTGTTCTGCAGCCTCTCTGATTTCTTCCGGCACCATGGCTTTCAGGCGTTTGGCGATTTGATCTGCACCAGGCCAATCCAGGTTTTCAACCATGAGATCAGCAATCATTGGCATAGCGTCAGGGTATGACCGGCCAAACGCTTCCATTGAAGCCGCTGCCTCTTCGCGTTTCGTTGAGTGTGACGGTCCAATCTTCGTGCGAATATCAAAACGAGCCGTCGATAGGTCGTTGATCATCACTGGCTGACCGTCGTCGTGCATTTGAACCGCGTTGATTGGAACAAACTGCTCAGCCTTGTTGTCGTCACCCAAGATGCGAATAACGCGCTCGTTGTCGTACACCTTCGGAATGAGATCGATTAGGATCTTGCCGGTGTGGTGTAACGAAAACTCCAGGTTGTCGGCGTAGTGGTAATTTGCAGTGTCGCCTTGCTTGTCGCGCGCCGTGATCGCGACGCCAGATGTCTCGTTTGATTGGTTACCAAGACCAGCGTCATATATGCCGGTTGTGCCTTTCATGTCATCAGCGGCCTGCATGCTCTCTTGAACAAGCGCCGTTGGAACTGGCGGCGGCGCTTCGCGCAACGGCCTGCCGCCTGGCGCTTTATCATCAGGCTCATAGAGCAAATAAGGGCGGTTCTTGTTGTTCGCGCTGTTCCACATCGCCTTAAACTTGCCGATCATCTTAGGCGTGGCAAGCCAAGGCGCTTTAGGTTGATTGGCGATCGCTTCCGTGCTGGCTGTGCGATAATAGTTGTACATCTGCTGCGGATCACGGGCGAACCGGATCACGCCGTGGCGCACCACTTTTTCCTCAAGCGGGATCTCTGCGCCCATGACTGGAACGAGCGGGATGTATTTCCCTGGCCATGCTGTCGGGCCTTCGAGAACCTCAGCGCCTGTCACCAAGTAATGCTCAACCCGGTAGCACGCAACTTGACGCTCTGAGACTATTGTTGGAGGCGCGTACACCTCCTGCATTTCCGAGATCTCAGATTTATCAATTGTCGTGCCATCTTCAAGCAAAACTAGCGTCTTCTGATAAGACATTTTGCGGTAGTACTCAGCCACGCGGATCGTGTCAGATGTCTGCCAAAACAGGGTTTCGCCATCGTTGTATTCTCGCGGAACTTCGACATCAACGTCCATAGCGTCGGGGTAATTTTCCTTGAAATAGCTCTTTGGCCACATCTCGGTGACGAACATCCAGCCCGCGTCTGATCGATCGGGTTCGACAGCTGCAGGATCGCAATAGACCGACAGCGGATTGACCACCCGCTTGATCTTAATTTCCTGATCAAACGTTGTGTCATCTGTGTAGTCGGTGACGATGCGGTGCCAGCCGATGCCACATGATGCCGAATGCTGAACCGAGTTGCCGAATACGTGCTGCGCTTTGCTGTGGAACTGGATCTGACGCATCAGGCCATCATAGATGCGCGCAATCTCTGGATCACTCTTGTCGTCTACCGGCGTCACCTTGATGCTGAAGTCAGCCTGCTTGATGTCATTCGTGACCTGATTAACGAACTGCGGAAGCCGATTGAACGTAAGCATTGGCCGTCCCTCGGCCTCTCGCTCTCGCTTTGCATCTTCCGGCCATTGATCGCCGGCCAAAAATGCGAGGTCGCGCGCAGCTTCCCGTCTGTTGTCCCGGTCATGTAGCCACGCCTCATTGAGACGGTCGCGGGCTTCCTTGACGATTTTCTCAGCGTTTTTCACTGATTACCCGCCGTTTCGTTGGCAATACCCGCTGGTATCCCGCATTTGGTCAATTTATTACCGTCTCTTTCGTTGAATATCACGCCGCCATCCATGAACCTGAAGATTCATCTTCCCAGTCTGATTGGTCAACTTCGTGCAGGTCCGTAAAATCAATGCCAAACGTCAAAGCGCCAGCGTCGCCAATGTCCGGCGAGTGCTTCAATCGCTCTTTGATGTGGTCTTTGGATTCCAAGATAAGTTGACCGTTGCTGTTAAAGCGCGTGCGCTGCTTGCCTTCGTGGTGCCAGACCGGCGCGCAGAGATCACCTTGCACGCCGTCGTCATCCGGTATTTGCACGCCGGCCTTGTCTTCAAACCAAACACGCATCAGATCCCACATTTCCGCGCGTCGGTTGGTGTATTTGTCCTTGTCGATGGCGCTTTCACCGAAATTGACCGGCTCAACCATGTCGTCACCAAGCAATTCGACGAGCCGATCATAAAGACCAGCCCCTAGCCCGGTGACGTCAATGACGACTTTCTTCAGTCCCTTTGGTTTTAGTTCCTTCACGACCTTGTGCACTTCGGCCGCGGCGCTCATCAGGTTTGAACTGTCGATCAGCTTGAACACGTGACCACCCATCCGGCGCCCCTGCCTGTCCATCATGCCGAACTTGTCGCCGGTTCCTTCGTTGCGAGCCGGGTCAACACCAAGAATGATTGGCCCGTATGGCTCCACATTGCGCTTGCGGGCCGGCAGAACCAACCGAGGCGGGATAAAGCTGGCCCCTGAAGTCTGAAACGCTTCGGAAGCGTTGGCTGGGTATTCCTGAATGAATTTCCAATTGAAGTCATCCGGCGTACCGCCTGCAACCGCTGCAAGCTCTCGGTTTTTTTTATAGGCCCAGTAGAGTTGCTTTCGTGTTAGATCGTAGAGTTTCTCGTATTCAACAAAGAGTTCTGGGGGCGTCCAACCGTCTGGCACATCAGCGACGTATTCCTCATGCCAGAACCATGGAATGAAGATCGCCTCGAAATCACTGTCTCCGCGCTCTGCGGCTTTCCAGAGATCGTGAAACGCGTTGCCAATGCCGTTGGCTGTGCTTTCTCTAATGTCTTCTGTGCCAGGCGCATCCGCGATGGCCTGCCCAACACCCGCCGAATGGTCCCCAGCATTCGGCCAGAACGCCATCTCAGAGCCGTGAAACATCTGGATAGTATCAGAGCGTCCGACTTCTCGGCTGCCGGCCGTTGCAACCTTGTAGCCCGACCCAAGGATATTGAAGCTCAGCTCTTTGGCGTTGTTTGCCTGTGTGGCGGGCTTCACCAAATCTGGGCAATTGTCGTGGTAACGCTTGGCTATATTGAACAGGTTGCCCGTCGCATCGTCCAAATGCGTAAGAATGAAAGTTCGAAAACCTTTTGTATGTGTCGTGCGCCAGTAGAACCGGCCTGCAATGTAAGTTGATATCCCGACTTGTCGGCCCTTCAGGACCAAGGCACGAACCTTACCGGTGCGCCTGCGCTGTTCCTCCAATCGTTCGTGGAGAAATCGCTGCGACCGGTTCATGTTGAATGGTAGCACCTTGCCTGACTTGGAGCGTAGCTTCAGGCATCGGCTTGAGTAGTGTTCGAAGTCATCCTTCAGCTTTTGTCGTATCGCGCGTTCGCGATCGGACATGTTGCTCATTCAAGTTCATCCAATGCGTCATCGTGCTTTCTCAAGGCAACGTTTAAATCGCCTTCAACACTGCTCAAATCGGGCAGAGTCTTGCGTAATAGCCCAAGCGCTGCCGTTACTTGCGTTGACGACATTTCGACGGGCTTTTTAGTTTGCTTATCCAACTCGGAAAGTGAAAACGATTCCAAGCGGTTAATTAGCTGACTGGTCCTGATCTTATTACGAGAAAATTTATCGTGCTTCGGGTCCAACCTAACGCCAGGATTGCCCCTTGGTTTTTTCTTTCTCGCAGGCTCTACAGCACCCATATTCCTTACTCTGTTATCTGATTATGTTGCACGTGGAACATTAAGTTGTATGACTGGCAATGCCGCAAGCAATAGCCAGCATGGCCCAAAGCTCTGCGTTGCCCTTAATTGAGACTACAGGCACGTATTTGGAAAATTCAACTCCAGCGGCGAGCACGACGAACAATAGAGCGTGGCTTCTTCGGCGTTCATTCGAATTCCCAATAAAAAACCGGGCGCATTTCTGGCCCGGTTGATCTCTTCGTGCGCACTGAGTAGCACGTAACAGAATCAGTGTCTGATTTGATATCAAAGCGCAAGCACATTTTTACCACACTCAACGATTTGGAGGTTGAGAGACTAGGCCCCAGTGCATACATAGGGCGTCGAGACCACCAATGATCAAGCCTTCGCCGTATCCTTTAGCTTGTTGCCGGCCTTTGATGTTCGCCCACTGCTGACCAATGTCCGTTGGCGTGAGCGTGCTTTCAATTTGGCAGACAAGCGCCTTCCATGTTCTTGGGCTCCCTACAGCCTTCTTTGCCATCTCAAGCAATCCAGCATGGCGATGCTGTGCGAACTCGTCAGGCACGTCGTCACGGTCAACCTGGATATCATCGTCCACCCGCACATCAATGCCCTGAGCGCCGTAGTAGTGCTTTTCTAGTTTCATCACGGCTTGGCGGTGTTCTGGCTCCAGTGTTTTGATGCGTTCGAAGCCGTTGAGCTTACGGAAAGCACGACGAACGTGTTTCTGATCGAATGCTGGCGGCTCATACTCTGCCTTGCGCATTTGCTCCTTTGTGGGTGCAATTGTCTCCATGGGGTATTCTCCGAGTGTAGAACGCACGCACAAAGGGGTTAGTTGATCGTCTCGCCACCATCTGCAATGGGCCGCCAGTACAGTAGATAAATATTCTGTTCGGGACGCATTTTGCCTGGTTCTACGACGCTGGAATTCGGCCAACTCTCATGCCAAGCCTCAACCATCGCGTGGTTGTATGGTCGAGTAAAATGCCATCTTTTCCAGCCATCCCACCCGCCAGGAGGCATTGGTGGCACTGTTGGTACACTGGTTCGCATCATTCCTTTTCCTCCATGATCTTGAACGTCTTCCGGCTAATCTAGTGGCATTTATTCGTTCGGAATTTCGCTCAAAGCCGCCACTCGCTGGCAAAATGGACGGCCGTTTACATCTTTCGTGTAGTAGGTAGCGCCGGCTTGAACTGCCATAGCTTGCGTTGCGAAAGCAGCGGCTAGATATGACCATTCCTTCGGGAACGTAAAAACATGCGATGCGAGGCCGAAAGTGATGTCGCCGTTCTCTTCTTGGTAACAGCGCATGTGAGGCACTAATAGTTTCTCTCCATCGTCTTGGAGGAACACGCTGTAACCGCTTCGCTTTGCGCCGATGACATCAGGCACTTCCGGTGTAGGTAGATCTGTTACGTTGTCGTGCATTATGTTTTCCTCTGGATGGCTTGGGACTCAAGGAGAAGGAGGGGCATCGGCATTCATCAACGCATCGAAATTTTCTTTCAAATGGCGGGCATCAGCGATCGCGTTGTGATGCATGCTGCCTTGCTCGCTCATCCTCGGGTTGCCGTTGTCGTCCAGCCATTGCTTGAAATCTCGGCAGTACATAGGCCAGCTGCCTGGAAGGTCCATCATCGTCCCGAACAACTGACAGAGAACGACCCAATCATAATCTGCATAATAGGCCCAAAACTCGGGGTTTAACCCGGCGAATGAGATGATATCGGTCGCCATTTTTTCGCGCGTCCAGTGCCCTGGGCCGGTCAAATTCGGGATGACGTTTTCGCGAACCCAATCACTTGCACGGCTTCGGTCAGTCCACATCGCCTCACTGTAGAACTCCAGTCCATCTTCTCGAACCATTCCGATCGAAAGGAGTTCTATTGTTCGCCCATCTTCGATAAATTCAGTGTCGAAAAATATTTTCATGTTATTCCTGCCTTTGCCGGTGATACGACGCGTTGCTTACGATTCCTTGTGTGTCCCCAAG
>Ga0208767_1000943_pt1 | contig 23557 bp, 23 predicted proteins | sample VirMetDEL_Mar_21_FD_184514 | JGI IMG/M metagenome (GOLD analysis project Ga0208767, IMG submission 184514) | Aqueous microbial communities from the Delaware River and Bay under freshwater to marine salinity gradient to study organic matter... | ecosystem: Environmental > Aquatic > Marine >... | reverse complement strand
GTGCGCGACGAGGCTGAGTATTTGGCCGAGCGTATGCGGTCGATGGTCGAGAATGTCGGCGAGCTACCGGAGCGCGTGGCGGAAACGCCGAAGGCGCCCGACTGCATGTGGTGCGATTACAAGGACATTTGCCATGAGGGCGCGCCAGTGGCGCGGAACTGCCGCACCTGTTCGTTCGCCAAGCCGATCGATGGGCCGCAATGGCTTTGCACAAAGCACAAAAAATATCTGGATGCCGGCGAGCAAGCGGCGGGCTGCGGTGATTATTCCAAGCGTGAGGCGATGGCGTGATCTGCCCCGACTGCGATGGCGAGGGCGAGGTTGAGCGCGAGCGCGTGGTCGGCGGCTACAGCCACGGCAATCCCTGGCAGGGGTACGACGTTTATTGGGTTGAGTGCGAGGCGTGCGGTGGATGGGGCGAGGTTGACGACGAATGACCACGGCCTGTGCGCGGTGTGCTGGAAACCTGATCGCGGGTTCGGCTGGTCGCCGCGACTGATTGGGGTGAGCCGGCCTGATCGCTGGTTTTGTTCGCGAGAGCATTTGAAAATTTGGAGGGAGAAAAAAATGGATTGGACCGACGAAGAGAACGAAATGATTTTGGAGGCCGGAAAGTCTGGCGGGCAGTACCTGGAGTCGATCGGGATCACTGATCTGCGGGCGCTCGACAAGGGCCAGTGGCTGATGTTCTTGCGGTCGGTCATCGGGCGGTCGGCTGAGTTGAACGCTGGCCGGCGTGCGGCTGAGTTAAACGACGATATTCCGTTTTGATTTACGGGTCCGTCTGTTCCGGCATTGAGGCCGCGTCTGTGGCATGGGCGCCGCTGGGCTGGTCTGCCGCTTTTATTTCTGAAATCGAAAAGTTTCCGTGCGCCGTGCTGGCGCATCGCTTTCCTGACGTGCCGTTACACGGCGATTTTACAACCATTGAGGATAATCAATATGAGCCAATCGACCTTTTGGTCGGAGGAACACCTTGCCAGTCTTTCTCCATCGCCGGTCTGCGCGGAGGACTGGATGACGACCGCGGCAACCTGGCCCTCGAATATCTTAGACTGGCTCAGAGACTGCGGCCCCGATGGCTGGTCTGGGAGAACGTCCCCGGCGTCCTGTCAAGCGGAGGCGGACGGGACTTTGGTTCCATACTCGGGGGGCTGGTCGAATGCGGGTATGGGTTCGCCTACCGAGTTCTTGACGCTCAGTACGTCCGAGTGGACGGCTTTGCCAGAGCAGTTCCCCAGCGACGACGGCGTGTGTTCGTTGTCGGATATCTTGGAGATTGGCGGCGTGCCGCAGCGGTACTTTTTGAGCGCGAAAGCCTGTCAGGGCATCCTGCGCCGCGCCGCAAAGCGCGGGAAAGAATTGCCGACAGCCTTACGTCAGGCGCTAACCAGTGTAGCGGCAGACCCGGCGACTTCGTAGAGGATATTGGCTTTGAGGTATGCGGCGCGTTGAGCGATGGCGCGCACATGGGCGGCGGACTGAACGGACAGGACGCTTACACGGGGCGCGTGATCCCGGTAACAGTAGGGGCTTTAACCGCGAAGGGGCCAACGGCAAACGGGGCGCCAGAAGTAGATGCAAATCATTATATCCCGGTCACTCACGCCATTCAAGCAGGCGCGTTACGCGAGAACCCCGCATCTGGACCGGACGGCGTAGGCGTGCAATCAGACCTTGCCTACACGCTTGAAGCCCGCTCAGAAGTTCAAGCAGTTACTCACGCACTGCGCGCGGAAGGCTTTGACGCCAGCGAGGACGGCACGGGGCGCGGGACGCCGTTGGTGCCTGACGCAGCGCCTACGCTGGTATCTGAGGGAGACGCGCACACCGGGTTGCGTGATGAGCATGGGCTGGTGCCGACAGCCTACTCCATCATGCCGATGAACAGCGGCAAGGATTACAAGGCACGCGAGACTGACGTGTCGCAGCCGATCATGGCGGGTGGGCCGGTAGGCGGCAACCAGGGCGGCGATTATGTGGCTGCGCAATCCGTGCGCCGCCTCACGCCGACAGAATGCGAGCGGCTACAAGGCTTTCCTGATGGCTGGACGGCTATCCCCTGGCGCGGCAAGGACGCTGACGCCTGTCCTGATGGTCCCCGGTACAAGGCGCTGGGCAATTCGATGGCGGTCAACGTCATGCGCTGGATCGGCCAGCGGATTGATGCGGTGGAGAATCTGTAGTGGTCGCGATACCTGAGATAATTATACGCCCGCAGGTGAGCGGCTTGGAATCTGTGCGCGACTTCACCGACGCAGCATCAGCGTTCGGTCTGCGCCTGGCTGGCGTGGCAGTGGCAGACGATGAGATCCACCGTGTGCCTGACGGTGAGGCGCGGGGCAAGAACACGTCCGGCTGGTATGTCCTGTCCGAGTTAGACGGCATTCTTTACGGCTCGTTCGGATCGTGGAAGGCGGGACGCGGTCAGCAAACATGGTGCAGCCGTGAGGCTGGCGCGCTGACCATTGTTGAAAAGCACAACATCCAGCTTGCGCGTGAACGACAGGCCGCAGAGATCGAGGCGCGGCGCATTGAGGCAGCGGCCCAGGCGGAGCAGGACATCGCCGCGGCAGAGTTCGCGGTCGATCATCCTTACCTGCTGGACAAGCAGGTCGGATCGCACGGGTTGCTGCTGGACGGCGACAAGCTGCTGATCCCGATCGTGGATAGCACCGGGCAGGTGATTTCACACCAGACGATTGGGCCTGATGGCGAGAAGCGGTTTCTGGCTGGTGGTCGCAAGAAGGGCGGCTTCTTTATGTTGGGCCGGCCATCCGGCGTGATCTATGTCGCCGAAGGCTATTCGACCGCGGCGTCTGTATATGAGGCGACCGGCCAGTGTGCCGTGTGTGCGTTCGACGCCGGCAATCTTGCGCCGGTGGTTGAGGGGCTGCGTGCTGCGTGGCCGCGCGCTGAGATCGTGATTGCGGCCGATAATGACGAGAGCGGTGCGGGCATGGACGGTGCGAGGAAGGCGAAGCCCGACTATATTGTCATGCCGGACGACGTCGGTCTGGACTGGAACGACGTGTGGGTTTCTGAGGGCCGTCAGGCGGTCTTGGATGGGGTCCAGACGCGAATTGTGCGCGTTATGGCATCAGGCTTCAGTGCTGCCGATATGCGCGGCGTAGAGCCGCGTCGGTGGCTGTATGGCAAGCATCTGATCCGTGGATATGTGTCGGCTACCGTGTCGCCGGGTGGCGTGGGCAAGACCACGCTGGAACTGACCGAAGCCATTGCGCTAGCGACGGGGCGCGACCTGCTGGGCGTTCCAGTACGAGAGCGGGTTCGTGTGTGGCATTACAACCTTGAAGATCCGCGCGACGAACTGCTGCGGCGGGCGTGGGCCATATGCGAGCAGTTTGATATTGATCCCGGTGAGTTGGAAGGCTGGCTATTTCTCGATAGCGGCCGCGACTGCAAGATGATTGTCGCCGAGCCAGTGGACGGCATTGTGGCGCCGACAGTGGCCGCGGAGCAGGTCATCGAGCAGATGCAGCGGCTGGACATCGGGCTGCTCCAGGTCGATCCGCTCGTAAAGGCCCACTACGCCGAAGAGAACGACAACAAGCAGATCGATGCGGTGCTGGACGTGTTCGCTGATGTAGCAAAGCGGTGCGGTGCGGCCATTGATCTTGTCCATCACACACGCAAACCGCCGTCTGGTTTCGTGGCAACTGCCGGCGACATAAACACTGCGCGAGGCGCCGGCGCTTTGGCCGGTGCCGTGCGATCGGCGCGGACCATTACACCGATGTCAGACAAAGAGGCTGAAGGCTTCGACATCCTGCCCGCGCGGCGGTCGTGGTACGTCCGCGTTGACGACGCGAAGGGCAATATGAGCGCACCCAGCGCGGATGCGGTGTGGTTCGAGCGTCATTCGGTTGAGTTAATGCAAGGCGATTATGTGGGCGTTCTGGCGCCCTGGTCGCCGCCTGACCCATTTGACGGGCTGGGCGTTGATGGTGCGCGACGTGCTTTGCTGCTGATTGGCGAGGGGTTGGACGACGGCCAACGCTACACCTGGACCCAAAGGTCTGCCGCACGTTGGGCCGGCACAGTGCTGGTGCAAATGGGCATCGCAGATGGCGCTGCAAAAACCATCATTCGAGCGTGGCAACAGTCCGGCGTCCTGTTTTCAGACGAGTACAAGAACCCAGTTCGCCGGCGATCTGATGAAGGATTATTCGTTGATTATGACAAGCTGCCGGGGGTGAACAATGGGTGAACATTGGGGTGTTTGTTTTTGGTCTGTTACTGCGCGCTTACTGCGCATTAGCTGCGCAAAAAGTGCGCGCGCAGAAAAATTCCGTACTAGTTTACTGCGCACGCGCACGCCAATGCGCTTGCTGCGCATTTGGCGCGCACTTGGTGCGCAGTAAACGTGGCTAGTACGTTGGCGGAAGGTGCGCAATGATGGGTGAATTTGAAGCCTTGCGGCAGCGTGTCGGCGATGTCGATGGGTTGGTTGGTTTGTTCTTTGAAGCCGCTGAGACTGAGCGGAAGATGCCGGGAGTGATGCGGAAAAAGTATCGCGTGGCCTGGCCAACTTATCTGCCTGATCCTGGGCTGGCTTATGGGTATGGAGAGTTCGAGGTGCGACCGAGTCCGGCTGATGCGGGTGAGGTTGATCGCTGGGATGCTGCGTTGCGGCTTACAAGGCTGCTGGAGGCCGATGACGCTCGTTTGGTATGGGCAGTAGCCCATTCGGCAGTGAGGCGGCAGAGAGGGCCAGCATGGCGCCGTGTGGCGGGTTTGGTGGGCTGTCACCCGGCGACGGCCAAGCGGCGGTTTGAGCGGGCTATTTTGGAGTTGTGGTACAAGATGTAGTGTTTGGTGTTGACGATGCACACTAAATGTGGGTATTTTTCTGTATGGTGGCGTTCTGACGCCAATCACCCGCTTCGGCGGGTTTTTTTATGGGTGGATGATGACCAAGCGGTTCAAGGTCACGAAGTCGAAGATGCAGGAAGTCTGCGACGAACTCGCGAAGGGCAAGTCGCTGCGTTCGGTGTGTGACAAGGGCGAGAACATGCCGCATTGGGTCACGGTGCTGAAGGCGGTGCAGCGTGATGAAGACCTGTTCGATATGTACAGCCGTGCGAGAGCGATCGGCGCCGAGGTTCTGAGCGACGAGATGCATGACCTGGCGGCGTCTCCGCTGCCGACGGACATGGACCCGCGATACATGAACGCCGAAGTGCAGCGTCGTCGGCTTGAGGTTGACACCAAGAAGTGGACGTTCGCGAAGATGCAGCCCCGTGGTGTGCGTCACAAGAAGGAAGACATCGAGCAGCAAAGCGGACCAGTGACGCTGGTGTGGGGAGCCGTGCCGGACGAGCAGGAGCAAGGCAAGTCTGAGCCGGCCGATGTCATCAAGCTGGTGGCTGACGACACGTCGAAACAATAGTTTTTTTAAGTAGGCGGAGGCGGCTATCGATACGCGCGCGATGCCGCAATTGCAACGCATTCGCAGCGTCCACGGATAGATAATCAGTAGGTCAGCGTAATGTTTTCAATGGGTTAGCGTCCGTTGGCGATGGGGGGGTGCCATTTTTTTTCCGATTTCGGCAAATGCCTACCCCTCCCCCCCCAAGACCGCCCGCCGCTTCCCTAGACGATAATACATCGAAGAATGAGGCTCAGACGCTCTGAGCCTGAACCGGAGCAGCGCCACATGGCATCACCCGCCTGGACCCGCAAAGAAGGCAAGAATCCGAAAGGCGGCTTAAACGCCAAAGGCCGCGCCAGCTACAAGTCCGGCACACTGAAGCCGCCGGTCAAGAAAGGCGACAATCCTCGCCGCGCCAGCTTCCTCGCCCGCATGGGCAACATGAAGGGGCCGATGCGCGATGCGAAGGGACGCCCCACGCGTCTCTCTCTTTCTCTCCGCGCGTGGGGCGCTTCATCCAAGGCCGACGCCAAAAGCAAAGCGGCGGCAATCAGCAAACGAAACAAGGCGAAAAAAGCATGAGCCTCTACGCAAACATGAACGCTCGCAAAAAAGCTGGCACCAGCCGGCCGAAAAGCAAATCCACCGTAAGTTCGAAAGCCTACGCCAACATGAAGGCCGGGTTTCCGAAGAAGAAAAAGAAGTCTGTGATGGGCCGAGGCTGATGCATTACAGCGCCTACTGCGTACCCGACATGGAGGGCAAGGTAGGCTTGTGCGTGATGCTTGAGGGCTTTGACACCCAGGAGGCCGCTGAATGGTTCCTGCAACAGCTTATGGGGCCGTTTGAGGGCTGGGAAGACTCTGCCGGCGAGCTTGTGCATTGAAGACGATAGAGATCGATTACACGCCTCGCCCGTTACAGCGGGAACTGCACCAGATGCTGGATCAGAACCGCTTCAACGTGCTGGTCATGCATCGCCGGTTCGGCAAGACGGTCTGTGCCATCAATCATCTGCTGAAGCGCGCGATCGAGGAACAGAAGCCCAACCCGCGGTTGGCGTATATAGCGCCGACGTATCGCCAGGCAAAAAACGTCGCCTGGGATTATCTGAAGCAGTTCAGCGGAAAGATACCCGGCACGAAGTACCATGAGACGGAACTGCGCTGCGACCTGCCCAACGGCGCCAGAATAAGCCTTCTGGGATCAGAAAATCCCTCAAGTCTGAGAGGCATCTACCTCGATTTCGCCGTGATGGACGAGGTCGCGGATATGCCGGAAAGCATTTTTCCCGAAGTCATCCGCCCGGCACTGTCCGACAGGAAAGGCGGTTGCACGTTCATCGGCACGCCGCAGGGCCACAACTACTTTCACGATTTGTGGGAAGCCGCCGCCAGCACAAAGGGCTGGGCGCGCCAGATGTACAAGGCATCTGAAACCCAATTGCTCGATGCGGAAGAACTGGAAGCCGCCAAGGCGACCATGACGATCGACCAGTACAATCAGGAGTTCGAATGCAGTTGGGTTGCGAACGTACCCGGCAGCATTTTTGGCAAAGAGTTACAGGATCTTGATGACAAAAAACGTATTACGAGCGTCCCGCACGATCCGGCTAATAAGGTCGATACGTTCTGGGATATCGGAATGCATGACTACACTGCGATCTGGTTTACGCAAAGCGTGGGCCGCGGTGAGGTGCAGGTTATCGACTACTACGAAAACCGTGGCGAAGGTCTGCCGCACTATGTGCGGCACCTGCATAGCCTGGGTTACACATACGGCTCGCACTATGGGCCGCATGATCTGGAAGTGCGTGAGATGGGCAGCGGTAAAAGCCGTCGAGAAACTGCATATGATTTGGGGCTGAACTTTCGCGTCGTCCCACGCCTTCCAGTTGAAGATGGCATCCATGCCGCAAGGCTTTTGATACCGCGCTGTTACATCGATCGCGACAATTGCCGCCAGGGTCTTGAGTCTTTGCGTCACTACCACCGCAAATACAACGACCGCACAAGAAAATTTCGCGACCAGCCAGTACACGATTGGTCAAGCCATGCCGCTGATGCGTTTCGCTATATGGCTGTTGGCATGAAAACCGTCACCGACAACGCACGACCGCCCCAGGCGGTTGCGCAGAATAAATACGATCCATTTGGAGCAGCCGCATGAGTGGTCTTTTTTCCAGTAAAGCACCGGCACCGCCGCCGATACCGCCCGTCCCGCCACCCGCGCCGATCAAAGATCCCAGCACCGTAGTTGAGGATGATGTGCGTGCAGATCTCAAACGCCGCAAAGGTCGGACCAGCACGATCGCGACCAGCGGATCAGGACTAACCACCGAAGCAGAAGTCAGCAAAACGTCTTTGCTGGGGAGTAAATAAATGAGCGGAGTTTTTTCACGGCCAGCCCCTGCGCCACCGCCCCCGCCGCCCGTGCAGCCAGCGCCTGTGGTGCGCCCTAGTGCTGTTGTCAACGTAGGCGACAAGGACGGCGAGGATAAACAGCGTCTGGCAAAGGTCCGCACCGGCGCCGGCACTGGCGCACGCATGACAACCAGCGTTTTGGGTAGCGCCTCGACTGACACCAAAGAAAAGCTGGGCGCCTAGTATGGCGGAGGACGATCGCGCCCGCGTTCTGCTGAAGCGGCTGGACAAGCTGCGCGTACAGCGCGCGACGTGGGAGCAGCACTGGCAAGAGGTCGCCGAGTACGTTGTGCCGCGTAAGGCGGACGTGACGAAGAAGCGTTCTGCCGGCGACAAGCGCATGGAGCAGATTTACGACGGCACCGCGATCCAAGCCGCTGAAATGCTTTCCGCCTCACTGCATGGGATGCTGACCAACCCGTCAATGAACTGGTTTGATCTGGCATACCTCGATGAGGAATTGAACAACGACGACGAGGCGAAGGAGTTTCTGGAAGCCGTCACGGGTATCATGCAGCGCGAGTTTCAGCGCAGTAACTTTGCGGAACAGATACACGAATTGTACAGCGACCTGGTGACGTTTGGCACCGGCGTGATGATGATTGATGCCGCACCCGAAGGCGAAGGCGTCCGTTTCGGCACCCGCCATATCAGCGAGTGCTACCTGTCCGAAGATCAGTTTGGCCGCGTAGACACGGTGTTCCGCGAGTTCAAAATGTCTGTGCGATCGGTCGCGCAGATGTTTGGTGCTGAGAACCTTGGCGAAAAGATGCAGCGCAAGTTGGAGCGTGACCCTTACGAAGAGGTCAAGCTGGTGCATGTGGTGATGCCGCGCACTGAGCGTGACGCACAACGCATTGACGCGAACAACAAACCGTTTGCCAGTATTTACATGGACCCCGGCGAGAAAATTGTTTTGCGCGAAGCCGGCTATGACGAGTTTCCCTATGTTGCACCCCGCTGGCTCAAAAGCAGCTTCGAACAAAATTACGGACGTTCGCCCGCGATGACCAGTTTACCTGATGCGAAAATGATTAACGCCATGTCGCGCGTTACGATCATGGCCGCACAGAAGCAGGTGGACCCGCCCCTGATGGTGCCAGACGATGGGTTCATGCTGCCGATCCGCACCACACCAGGCGGCTTGAATTTCTATCGCGGCGGTACGCGCGATCGCATCGAGCCTTTGCAGATTGGCGCTAACAATCCGCTTGGCCTTAATCTTGAAGAACAGCGCCGCCAGGCGATCCGATCGGCGTTTTACGTCGATCAGCTTACACTTGGCACCGGGCCGCAGATGACTGCGACCGAGGTGGTCAGCCGCACTGAAGAGAAGATGAGGCTACTTGGGCCTGTGCTGGGTCGTCTCCAGGCTGAACTTCTTCAGCCCATGATTGGCCGCGTATACGAAATATTGAACCGGCAGAATAAATTGCCGGCCGCGCCAGAGACGCTGCTGAACAATGATCTGGATATTGAGTACGTCAGCCCGCTCGCGAAAGCGCAGCGTCAGTCCGACGTGCAGGGCATCGTGCGGTTGTTCGAACTTCTCAGCCCGCTTGCTGGAATAGACCCGACAGTGTTTGACCATCTCGATACCGATGGTCTGGTCCGCTACATGCTGCACACGCTATCGATCCCGGCCCGCGTGACAAAGGGTGAAGGTGAGATTATGCGCGAGCGAGCAGAGCGCCAGGAACAGGCGCAGGTGCAGCAGCAGCTGAACGAGGCGACACAAACCGCCGAGGCTTTGGGTTCGGTAGCGCCAGCGATCAAGGTGCTACAGCAAGGCACGCCATAGATGATTGAAGAGCTACGGCAGGACGCCAAGCAGATCCTCGACACCAATGAAGGTGAACGGCTGCTTGAAGACCTCAAGCGTCGGTATGGGTTCTATCAACCAACATTCCGCGGTGATCCATATGAAACCGCATATGCCGAAGGGCAGCGCAGCGTGCTGCTTTTCATCCTGTCGCTAATCAGCGACGACAAGCCACCACAAGGAGAAGAGAACAGTGTCTGAAGAAGAACAGGTAGCGGAGGTCTTCGAAGCGGAGGTAGCCCCGTCTGGCGATTGGAAAGACAACCTGCCCGAAGACATTCGCGGGCATACAGCCCTTGGTCCGATCAATGATGTTGAAAATCTTGCGAAGGCATATGTCAACGCAAGCAGCATGATCGGCCGGGATAAAATACCGCTGCCGGGTGAGCATAGCAGTCCAGACGATTGGAACGAGGTATTCACGCGGTTAGGCCGGCCAGAGTCGGCTGAAGGGTATGAGGTCGATGCTGGTGAAGGCGCCGAGAGCGAACTTGTGGATTGGTTCAAAAATACGGCGCACGATATTGGTCTGAACAACAAACAGGCCCAGCAGCTGATGTCCGCTTATAACGACATGGCGCAAGGACAAGCTGAAGCCGGGCCTGATGTTGAGGAAATACGCAATCAGGTAAACTCTGATTTGCGCGCAGAATACGGTTCTGCTTTAGATGATCGCTTGTCCCTGGCTAATGGGCTGGTGCAGAATTTCGGTGGCGAAGAGATGACCGAAATCCAGCTGGCTGATGGCACGCTACTGGGCGACAACCCGGAGTTTATCAAGGCGATGATTAACGTTGGCGAGTACATCCGCGAGCGTGTCAGCGAAGATGATTTTGCGGGCATCGACAAGTCCGACATGTCAATGACGCCATCGGAGTTGAACGAAAAAATTAAAGAGGTGGAAGCGCCTGACGGTCCCTTGTGGAACTCGGCGCATCCGCAGCACGCGCACTTTTTGGAAGAGCGCAATCGCCTCTACGAAATGCTCTACGGCAACGAAGCTGCCTAGACATATCGGGGTAGCCGGTAACGGTCCCGTGCTTGCGTAAAAGTCACGCCGTCGATCGCAACGAATGCGAAGGTAAGGTCCGCGTCTGCGGGGAGCCGGCCGATTTTTCATAAACCTAACTGAGGAGTAACGCTTATGAGCGTTCAGATTACTACTGCGTTTTCGCAGCAGTTCTCGACGAACGTCGCTCTGCTTTCGCAGCAGCGCGGCAGCGCACTCCGTGGCGCGGTACGCGAAGAATCCGTAACTGGCGAAAAGGCATTTTTCGACCAGGTTGGTTCCGTAGCAGCCGTTAAACGGACGTCGAGACACGGGGATACCCCCCTTGTTGAAACCCCCCATTCCAGGCGTCAGGTAACCCTTGAAACCTACGAATGGGCAGATCTTATTGACGATGCTGACAAAGTCCGCATGTTGATTGATCCAACCAGCACATATGCCCAGGCGGCAGCTGCCGCTATGAACCGGGCTGTCGATGATGAAATCATCGCGGCAGCGACGGGTTCCTCTAAGACGGGGAAATCGGGCAGCACGTCCACGGCTCTGCCGGCTGGCAACATCGTTGCCCACGGCAGTGCAGACATGACAGTAGCTAAACTGCTGTCCGCGAAAGAGATCATGGACTCGGCAGATATTGATCCGTCGATTCCGCGGCATATCGCAGTTGGCCCCGCGCAGATCAGCGCGTTGCTGAATACGACTGAAGTAAAAAGTTCGGACTTCAATACAGTCCGTGCTTTAGCTCGCGGTGAGCTAAATTCCTTCCTGGGATTCACCTTCCATATGACCAATCGCTTGTCGGTCGCATCAGACATCCGCACCTGCTTCGCGTGGGCGCAGGACGGTGTGATGCTTGCCGTTGGCAAGGACGTCATGTCTCGCATCGAAGAACGGGCCGACAAAAGCTATTCCACACAGGTGTATTATTGCCAGTCGATCGGCAGCACCCGTATGGAAGAAAGCAAAGTCGTTTCTATTCTTTGCGATGAATCGGCATAAGGAGGACTGAACAATGGGTACTGCTAATTCAACCCTGGTCAGCAACTTCGAAGCTGATCCGCAAGTCTTCAACGACGTTTCCAACCTGCATGGCGTTATGCGTGTGGCTCAAGGAACAGTCGTTGTGGCAGCGGGCGACTCAGATGACGACGACATTCTGATGCTCGCTCCGATTCCGTCAAACGCGACTGTGCCGCACATCTTCGTCGGCTCAGACACGTTGGGTGGAAGCAACACGTTCAACGTAGGCATCTACACTGACGCCGGTGTTGTCAAAGACGAAGACGTCTTTGCCACTGCTGTTGCCGACGCAGGTGCTATGGCTGACGTGCGTTTCGAAGCCGCAAACATCAACACTTGCGGTCAGAAGATGTACGAGCTTGCCGGCGATTCTGCTGATCCCGGCGGGTACTACTACATCGCGGTCACAATGGCCGCCGCGGGTGGAACTGAGGGCGACCTGTCCTTCATCATCCACTACGTCGTTAGTTAAGTGAGAGGGGCGGCTTTATGCCGCCCCTTTTCTTTTTAGGAAATCTGAATGGCTTCTGCGGTTGATATTTGTAACAGCGCGCTGAACAACATTGGTGCGTCCAACATCATAGCGTTGACTGAGGACAGCCGCGCCGGCCGTCTGTGCAATCAGCGTTATGAATTTGTGCGGGACAGTGTGTTCCGTTCACATCCGTGGAACTGTTTGATCAAGCGCGCCTCGCTCGCACAAGATACCGATGCGCCCGCTTGGGAGTATGCATACAGCTACCAGTTGCCAGCAGATCCGTACTGCCTGCGCATACTGGAAGTAGAAGGTGAGCAGGATGGCGTTGAATACGTCATTGAAGGACGCAAGCTGCTGACCGACGAAGGCACGATAAAAATCCGGTACATCGCCCGCGTTACCGATCCAAACGAATATGACGTGCTGTTGATAGAAGCGATCGCGGCGGCGCTCGCCGCTGATTTGTCTTATCCGGTCGCTAATAGCGTCGGGCTTCAACAAAATATGTACAGCGTATACCAGGCGAAGCTGTCTGAAGCGCGCTTCGTTGACGCTACCGAAGGTACGCCAGACGTGATCGGCGCCACTGACTTCATCAACGCGAGGTTCTAATGGCGCGACTGAGCTACGCGTTTGCCAATTTTACAGCCGGGGAACTAAGCCCGCGGCTTGATGGACGGTTTGATCTGTCCAAGTATCGCAACGGATGCTCGACGCTCGAAAACCTTTTGATCCATCCACACGGCGGCGCAACGCGGAGGCCCGGCAGTTATTATGTTGCTGGTGTAAAAACAAACAGCGCAAAAACGACTTTAATTCCGTTCGAATTTAACACCGAGCAGACTTACATAATCGAGGCGGGAAACCAATATTTTCGTTTCTACAAAGACAACGGGCAGATAACGTCTGGCGGTAGCGCATACGAAATAGCAACGCCATATGCGACGGCAGATTTGTTTGAATTGCGCTATGCGCAATCCGCTGACACGATGTTTATCGTTCACCCGAATTATGCTCCGCGCAAGCTAACCCGCACCGGACACACTGCATGGACGCTGACAGAAGTCGCATTTGAGTTCGGGCCGTTTCTGGATGAGAACACGACGGACACGACGCTGACCGCAAACGGCCGCGACGGGAGCATTACGCTAACCGCCAGCGCAGATTTATTCGCATCGTCTGATGTCGGACGGTTGGTGAAAATACACGATGGTTTTGCAAAAATTACGGTTTATACAAGTGCAACGCTTGTGACCGCAGCGGTGCAGAAAAACCTTAAAGGTGATGCGGAGTTATTGCCCACCTACGCGGCTTCGACAATTTCGTTTAAAGAAGGCGACCCGTCTTCTACTGGCGCTGAACATAACGATCGGATCGTTGACACTGGTAAAAACTTTGTTGACGAGGGTTTCACTGTCGGGATGACCATTACGGTCAGTGGCACGTCCAGCAATAATGGCGACTACCTGATTGTTGACCTGACTGAAGACACAATTCTTGTGTCCCCTTCGGACGATCTTGTTAATGAAAGCGGGGGCCAGTACACAATCGTCGGCAAGCTAGAAGCAACCGACGAATGGAGGCTTGGCGCCTTTTCAGAAACAACGGGCTTTCCTGGCGCGATTTGTTTCTTTGAGGAGCGCCTAGTTTTTGCCGGTACAACTAGCCAGCCGCAGACGGTTTTCTTTTCAGAAGCTGGTGGGTTTGAGCAGTTCAACAGCGGCGCTGATGACGCCGACGCGATGATCTACACCCTAGCGTCAAGCCAAGTGAATGTTATTCGTTATCTTGCGTCTGGCCGCGCTTTGGTGATCGGCACAAGCGGCGGTGAATTTATCGCTAGTTCTGGCAGTACGGCAGATCCGATTACACCGACGACGATCCAGATAAAACGGCAGACGCGATACGGCACGGCAAATGTGGACCCGGTCGCGACCGGCAATGTGGTGCTGTTTCTGCAACGTGCTAAACGCAAGATCCGCGAACTGGTCTTCAACTACGATGTAGACGGATATGTGGCGCCAGACATGACGCTGCTTGCCGAGCATGTTAGCGAAGGCGGGTTTGAGCAGCTTGCAGTGCAGCAAGAGCCTGACAATGTCATATGGGCTGCGCGCGCGGATGGGCAGTTGTGCGGGCTAACTTATCGGCGCGAGGAAGATGTTGTCGCCTGGCACCGCCACATCATCGGTGGGACGTCTGCCGTGGTTGAGAGCGTTGCGGTTATACCGGGCGACCTGAACGAGGATCAGGTTTGGCTGATCGTTAAACGTACCGTGAACGGCGCCACTGTCAGGTATGTCGAATATTTGACGCCGATCGACTTCGGCACCAATACAAGCGATGCGTTCTATGTAGACAGTGGTCTGACATATTCGGGTTCGCCCGCGACTACAATTAGCGGCCTGAACCACCTTGAGGGTGAAACCGTCACTATCCTTGCTGACGGCGCTGCGCACGCGGACAAAACGGTGAGCAGCGGCGCGGTTACACTTGATCGATCAGCAAGCAAGGTTCACGTCGGGCTGGGTTACACCTCGACCCTGCGGACAATGCGCATCGAAGGTGGTTCTGTTGACGGTGTTAGCCAGGGCAAAGTCAAACGCATCCACGATGTCACTGTACGGCTTTACCAAACAGTCGGCGCCAAGGTTGGTGCGAGTGCATCAGCGACCGACGTCATACCTTTCCGCAGTAGCGCAGATCCGATGGATCAGGCGCTGGGTCTGTACACTGGCGACAAGACGATTGAATTTGACAACGGCTACGATACAGACGGCTTCGTTACTGTGGTGCAGGATCAGCCGCTGCCGCTGACGTTGCTTGGCATCTATGCGAGGCTTGAAGTCTTTGATCGGTAATTGGGTCGATTTCGAAGCAGATCATATCGCCTACATTATGAACGACACCGTGCAGCAATACTGGCGCGACAACGCCGAGGCGTTGATGGAGCGGCCGGGTTACACATTATTGGTTAATGACAAACCGATGCTGTCTTGCGGCGTGTTTGAGCTTTGGCCTGGCGTGGGCGAAACGTGGCTGGTGACAAGTTCAGACGTCGATAAACATCCGGTTGCGGTTGCGCGTTCAGTGCGATGGGGGCTGCGACATTTGATTGAGCGTGAGGGGTTTTGGCGGGTGCAAGCCAACGTGCAAGTGGGATGGCCCGCGGCTGAACGTTTTGCTTACTGGATGGGCATGAAGGCGGAGGGGCTGATGCCCAAATTCGGATTAGATGGCGCCGATCACTGGCGCTTTGCATGGGTTAAAGAATAATGGTTGCTCCATATATCGCCGCGGGGACCGCTGTCGTTGGCGGAATGGTTTCCGCCAGTGGCGCGATGAAAAGCGGAAAGGCAGCGAAGGCGACTGCTGAGTACAACGCCAAAATCCAAGAACGCAACGCGAAGGTCGCTGAACAAGCAGCCGAGCAAACTATGCTCCAGGCTGACCGCGATGCTTTGCGCACTCAAGAACTCGGCGTAAATTTCATAATGGAGCAACAGGCGCGTTACGGCGCCAGCGGTGTGGTTGCCGGGACGGGTACGGCTTTGGACGTGGCGCTTGATAGCGCAAATAATATCGAAGAGTCGATCGCGCAGAGATATTACAAATCGGAGGTCGAGGCGATTGCGATGCGCGAACAAGCTGTTGATTCCCGATTGAGCGCGAACCTAAACAGAATGGAAGGCCGCGCCAGAATGCAAGCAGCCCGTACTCAGGCGATCAGTTCGATATTGGGTAGTGCCAACCGTGCGGCGATGGCGTTCGCATGAAAATTACAAAAATTGAACAGCCCCAAACTGGTTTTGTTGCGGGGTCCGGCGCGCGACCGCTCTCCGCACGGCTTAATGCTGGCGCGATGGCAGCACCCGGCCAAGCGGTTGCGCAGTTGGGCAATACGATTTCAAACATCGGTCAGCAATGGCTGGAAAAAGAAGTCGCCATTCGCAACCAGGCAGAGGTTTCAAAAGCTAAAAGTCACATGACATCAGCCGTAGAGACAGCGCGCGAGATGGTGAAAACTATTCCTGATCCATTAGAAGCGGAGCGTGTTTTTAATCGCTACGTCACCTCAGAACGTGAGCGGGTAGACAAGGGCGGGATCGAAGGTTTGTCGTTTACGACAGGCAGCGGCAAGAGAACTTGGCGCGCTGAAACATCAGCGATCATTGCGAACGGCGCCAAAAACGTGCGCACCACTGCGCGCGCTTTAATGGCCGAGACAGCAGTTACGAATAGCTACCGCACTCTTGACCAAATAGCGGTCGAGATGTCTACGGCACCAACCACAAGTGACCGCGATCGCCTTGAACGTGAGGTTCGTTTAGAGGCAATGAATCTGAAGCTGATGGGACACATCGGCCCCAAAGACGAATTTAACTTGGTCAAAAAGTATTTAGGCAAAGCGGACGTTTTGCAGGTTGAAGCGCAACTGCTTCAAGCAGAAAAAAATGATGACCCAGAGGCCGCGGAAAATGTGTTCAGTGCGATACAAAGCCCAGAATCCTACAAAAATCTGGGACCAGAAGATCGCCAAAATTTAACCGAGCGGGCATTGCGTTTAGCCAATCGATTGGAAAGCAAGGCACTGGCTACGGACGATCGCGAACAACGCACAGCGAAAAGAAAATTAGAAGAACGACAGAACAAAAGATATCGGACGTATGCAGCGCAAATACAAAAATATCGCTTGGATAGCAAAAAAAACGAACGACCGTCGCTGTACGATATTGAAACCGATTTTGGAACGGGTGAAATCAATGACAAGCAACGTACAACGTTGGAACGGATGCTTCAGTCGAGCGATGACCCAATCATTGTAGATAACAAAGAACTAAACAATTTTTTCAAGGAAATACGCGATGCTGATAGTGAGGCAGAACTTAACGCAATTATAGACAGAGCCTATGGACAGGTCGGACTAACGCAGACGCTTGATACTGCGGAGCGCATTGAAAACCGAGCGCGGTCGCAGATAGCAAGAACGCCACAAGCGCAGCAAGAAAAGATATTCGGCAGCGTGCTGGATCAGGTGGCGCAGTCCGGTGGCATACTGGACAGCATTCTTCCTGGCGCAAAAGAAAAAGCAGCTGTTATTCGCGCACAATTTGAAGCCGACATTGATGACGGTGTGGCGGTTCCGCAAGCGTTCCGTAATGCCGTTGACGCATTACAGCAGGGGCAGAGAACAAACCTGCGCAGTCTGGTGCCGCCACGATTGGGGGCAGCAAAAGATAAGCCGATGACTGAGTGGACTGTTGAGGATGTTAAGGAATCGCGCACGGAGACGAAGCGAGCCTTCCAAGGCAAAGCGTCAAGCCTGGCTTTGGAACTGTTCAAGCTGCGCATTCTTGAAAATTACATCACAAGCAAAACCAGCGTTGATAAAGACGCAGCAGCTGAACTAGAAAAGCTCAATAAAAAATGATTTTTCCAACGTCAGTTTACAACGAAGCCATCCCCAACTCTGGTGCCGAAGAAGAAGCGGCGCGGGTGTTGGAGGAAAAGGGATATGACGCGGAATTTGTCGCGGAGAAAGACAAGAACGTAGATCTCAACTCCGACAATCCTGTCATAGATGAACTCCGGGGATTCAGCGACAACGAACGTGCGCTATGGATAGATGCATCACGCGAGCTTTATTCGCTGTTTGTTCGGCCGCAGGAGCGGCGTAAGACCGGCAACCCAAGAGCAGATATGGCGCAGGCTCGATTTTATAAAGAAGACGACTTTGGTGGCGACCTGACAATGCCGCCCCAGTTGAACGACGACGAAATCGGTCAGTGGGGCTTGGAGTTTATGGGTCGCTATAATTATCGACCTGAGACGCAGCTGAGTTTTTTTGACGAAGTCGAAAACATGACTGAGCGCCAGCAAGCTGCGTTTTTCTCGTTGTTACAAGGTTACGACAAACTACCGGACGGCACTTGGTCCGGCACAAAACGCATGTTGGGAAACCTAGCAACCAGCCCAAGCACCTATCTAAGTCTTGGTACTTTGGGTACGGGGTTCCTTGCGCGTCTGGCTTTTAAGTCTGCTGGCAAGGCGGGCGTAATGAATTACATCCGCAGCTTAATACCGACGGCGATAGCAACAGGCGTCGAGAGTGGTGGTTACGCAAGCCTAGACGACGCGATGCGTCAGCAAGCAGCAATTGCCGCAGAGCAGCAAAAAGAATTTGATCTCAGCCGAAACCTGGTTGCAACCGGCGTCGGCACGGTAGCCGGGGCTGGGTTAGGCATGGCCCTACCGGCAGCGGTGCAAGGCGGAGTGGCGCTTGCCAGAGGCGCAAACAACGCGCTTGGCGCAGCCGTTGACCGCATGGGCGGCGGTCAGGTTCTTAGTTCTGGGCTTGGGCCTGTGGATATACCTATGGCACCGGAAGGCGCACGCGCGCACAAGGTTCCTCATCAGCTGCTGTCAGTCGGTACTGGCGCCCAACCACAATACAAAGTCACCCAAGCATTCTCAGCCGCCAACAAGCCAGCTAATTTCTTAGCTATTGATGAAGCCAAGGCCGCGCACCCGCAAGCGTTAACATCGATCGAAAATTGGAACGCATTTCAGCAAGACACGTTTGGTGGCGATCTTTTGCCGGTGCCACCAATGCAAGCGATTAACTACGCGCAATCTTCTGAAGCGATGGCTGACAAACTGCAACAACTGTCGCCGGAAATGAAAGCGGGCGTTGATGAAGGTTTTGCCAATGTTTCGATATTGCGAGACATGTATTCGTCTGGCGAAGCTGATGCTGAAACCACCGCAAATCTTTTTGTCTGGGGCATTTTGTCCCGTGGTGCCGGCCCTGTGCAGCAAGAGAGTGCCTACATCGACATTATTGCAGACGCGGGCGACCTGATTCAAAAAGCTGTAGACGGTACGTTTGACGACGTAGACTTAGCGCAATGGCAAAACATGATGCGCGAAAAATTGCCAGAAGGCTCGCCCGGTAAACAAGTTACGATGAACGTCAACGCAGCGGGCAAGCTGTTGCAAGAGCTTGCCAAAAAACCTGATGGAAGTGACCAAACAGTTCTGCAAACGCTTCATGCCATGATGGGCGACACTAATATGTCTGCGGGTCAAATTCGGCGCACGTTTATGGATCTGACAGACGGCGCTGGCATCGATAACAAGGTGGTTTCTTTTATCTTGCTGGTTGGCGGTCGCGACGACGTCCTGGTAATGGATCGAATACAAAGTAGGCACTTATGGGACGACGGCCGTTTTGAGGGCGCAAATATTTACGATGGCTTTGGCAAGGAAGGCACCACTGTCAAAGAAGGCTTGCAGGGTGTTATGCGTGGTCCGCGTGGGTTGTTGTTAACCGAGGCTTTAGAGGATGGACTTCGCGGAAATGTTGCTGAAGCATACCGTATGATCGGTCGCGAACAGGACGCCAGCCTGGGAAGATTCCATTGGGAAAGCTGGGTTATTGATGGCGAGCAAGTTGTCGATCACGAAACCTTAAAGGCGGTGGCTAGTAAAAATCCGGTGGGCGTCGGTGTGCGGGAAGGTAAGCCTGGCACATTCTCATCGGGTATGCGGTACATGCGTGGTGAAAGCGGTCAGGTTGTTGAGTACCCATTATCTGATGGCTCCGATGTTTACATGTCGCCGCCACGCATGAAAGAATTTGAAAAGTATGTTAAAAATCCAAAGAATGGTATCGTACCCAAAGGCTTTAAGGTAACGGAGCGAAAAGATGTCAGATGGTTCGAACGACCAGAAGTTGACCGAGACAAACTCGACGCGGCAGCGCGAGAGTTCGCAAACGCAGACGCCCAAGGCAAAGTTGTTTCAAGCACTGCGCAACCTTGAGAAGGTTCCGACGCCTCTCAACGAGGCCGTTGAAGAATAGACGGCGTTCATAACGCGACCAACAGGCACCCTTCTGGGTGCCTTTTTTTATGAGGCAATATGGCTGTTAATCCGCAAAGCGGTTCCCTTCTGGGGACCGCTAATACACCGCCGCAACCTGACGGCACGCAAGTAGCCGGTATGCGTTTGCCGCCAGCAGTTACGCGCCGCGTGACGCAGGGCATTGATAAACTCTTTGACTCAGGCGCCGCTGTTGCTGATCAAACCGGCGACAACGTGCTGTCACGCGCTCGCAAAAAGTCGCAGGAATTGCAGGAGCAAAGAGCGGCAGAGCCAGAGGTAAACACAACGGAACCGGCGCCCGCTGAAGCGGCCCCGGCGCCAGAAACAAATCCAATACCTACAGAGCCGGAGCCTGTCGCATCTGACGAGGTTGACCTCAACGCTAACCCGATTGATGAGACGTCTGCCCTGGAAGCGCCCAATGCGCGGGCAGCAGTATTGGAAACGCCGGACCCCTACGCGCGTTATATCAATGTCACTGATGACGAAGGCCAAATCCTTATCGCGGCGCCCAAGGAACGCGAGGCACTGCTTGAAGGTGGGCTGACTGATTTCAATAGCGAAAAAATGGTGGACGAGGCTGGCGTCCTTGAACGCGTTGAGACAATCAGCCAGCTATACGCCGGCAAAATCAATGAAGACAAGCGCGGCGTCATAACGCTGCAAACCACCCGGCAAATGGCTGACCTGATCGGCGCCAGTGAAAAGCGGGTTGAAGAAGTGGCGCGGGCCTTACTCAGTCGTGAAGTTGGGCAAGGCATTGAGGTCAAAGGGCTGGGCATGGCAGAAACCATGCTGGCCGCAAAAGATATTCTGATGGGCGAGCTTGGCAAACTCGACAAACTGGCCGAGGCTGCGGAGGTCGGCGGGCCGGAACAGCTAGCGGCGTTTTTATACCAGCAGGAATTTGTCGCTAATATGCAGCGGCAATACAAAGGCGCGCAGACAGAATACGCTCGCACCGTATCAGCGATGCGTGTGCCGGCGCGTGCGCGGCCAGTAAGTGAAGACGTCAACGAATTGGTTAACGCTGATCGTATGCGCGGCCGTGATCTCACCAAATTGCTGGACGATTTTGGCGGCATGGAAGAGGTACGCCGCCGCGCGGCTAATCATCTAAAGCTAGAAGATCCGACGCAGAAACTTGGTTTTGCGCGCGGCCTGTCCAAATGGAAACGTGTCAGCAACGCCGCATATGAAGTGTGGCATCACTTCTTGCTGACCAATCCAATCACACAATCCAAGAATATTCTGGGCGGCGTTATAAACACGCTGATACTGCCCAATGCTGAAATGGTTGGCGGCGCTATGGTCGGTGGCATCCGGCGTAGCATGGGCGCAAACGCGGCAGAGACAGCGACGTTCTCTGATTTGAACGCACAAATGTTTGGTCAAATCATGGCGCTGCGCGAGGCATTCGGTGCATCCGGCCGCGCGTTTATGAGCATGAGCGATGACATTGGCGGGTCTAAACTGGACCGGCCGCAATCAGAACTGGCGGCACCGTTCAGTGCGCGCGGTCTGGGTATTGACGCTGAAAATAACCCTATCCTGGCAACCGGCGCTGATGTGCTGGGGAACATATTAACGCTTGGTCGCGTAAGCTATCGCACGCTGCAAGGCGGCGATACGTTTTTCAAAGTCATTGCCGCCCGCGGAGAAATGTACAAACAAGCCATGATGGGCGGAGAGGCCCGCGGATTAAAGGGCGACGACCTGGTTGATTATGTCGCCGAATTTATGGCTGATCCCCCCGTGATTGCATTGGAAAAAGTTGAGGCGGTTGCCAAATACCAGACCCTACAGAGCGACTTGGACACATTAGGCAAATCAATTCAGTACATAACGCGCGCACCAATGATGCGCATTATGTTTCCGTTTATTAAAACGCCTTACAACAGTGCCAAATACACTTTTGTTGATCGCACACCGCTGGGTATTTGGTGGGGTAATACCGGCGCAATGATCCGTGCCGGCGGCAAGCAAAAAGATGAGGCCGTTGCCCGCATTGCGCTGGGTACGAGTGTGGGAATGACCGCTTTTAGTTTAGCCCTGACCGGCGACATCACCGGCGGCGGTCCATCAGATCCGCGTGCGAGAGAGGCGTTGCGCCTCAAAAATTGGCAACCGTATAGCATCAGGGTCGGTGGTGTTTATGTTAGCTATGCCGGGGTCGAACCGTTGTCCTCAATTCTTGGGGCGTGGGCTGACGCCGCAACAATCGGGGTCGCAACTGATGGCGAAGACCCAACGTTTAATAATGTCGTTGGGGCTGCGTTAGGCGCTACCGTTTACAATCTTTCCAATAAAACCTTCATGCAGGGGTTTGCAAATCTTGGTCGCTCGATCGCTGACCCAGAACGCTACGGCGTAAAAACTGTGGAAGATATGTTGCAATCGACCGTGCCTCGCGTCCTTGGCTACGCAGAACGTTTGAATGATCCGCTGCTGAACGACGCCAAAGGCTTTATTGAAAATGCCAAAAAACAGATACCGGGCCTGTCGGCTGATTTGAAGCCGCGGGTCGATATGTTGGGTAATGACATCTACCTCGGCGTGCTTGAGGAAGATGGCAAACGCAACCTGGCACTGGGACCGGATTTTATATCGCCGGCGTATTTGAGCCGCGAAAAAACATCGCCGGTAATCCGTGCCATCAATGCCGCAAAGGGCATCGCGTCCCGCAACTTCAGTCGGGAAATCAACATTCCTGGCTTGGACGAGCCTATCCAGTTGCCCGATGAGATGCGCTATCAGCTGCAAAAGCGAACAGGAAAATTAGCCGAGAATGCGATTGGTGAACTGGTCAAAGAACCCGAAATCAAAATGATGATTGAGGCGGCGGAAAAGGGAAACAACGATATCCGCGATCTGCTGCGCAACAAGTTGGGCGGCGCCTACCTCAAAGCAAAACGACTCGCACTAGCAGAGACGATCGGCAGTAGCGGGGCTTTGCAACAATTTATTCAGAAACGCGCTGCGCAGGAAACGGCGGAAAAGGAAGCCCTCGGTGAAGGATTACAACAATGACGATTAGCTCAACGACAACCAAAGTCAGCTACTCAGGTACAGGTAGTCAAACTGCGTTCGCGTATACATTCAAGATTTTCGCGGACAGCGAGATGCAGGTCATCATCCGCTCGTCTACCGGCACGGAAACGACGAAGACGCTGACCACGCATTACACCGTCAGCGGGGCCGGCGCCGATGCTGGCGGCACGGTCACGTTTACCGCCGGAAACATCCCGGCATCTGGTGAGACTGTGGTGCTGCGGCGTAACCTGGCGCTGACACAGGGGACCGACTACGTCGAGAACGATCCGTTCCCGGCCGAGAGCCACGAAGACGGACTCGATCGCCTGACCATGATTACCCAAGGGTTGCAGGAGGAGTTGGACCGTTCGATCAAGGCGTCAAAAACAAACACAATTTCCTCAACAGAATTTGCAATCGGCGCGGTGGATCGCGCGAACAAGATTTTTGCTTTCGACGCAGCCGGCGATGTCTCTGTCACACAGGAACT
>Ga0208767_1000941_pt1 | contig 23600 bp, 17 predicted proteins | sample VirMetDEL_Mar_21_FD_184514 | JGI IMG/M metagenome (GOLD analysis project Ga0208767, IMG submission 184514) | Aqueous microbial communities from the Delaware River and Bay under freshwater to marine salinity gradient to study organic matter... | ecosystem: Environmental > Aquatic > Marine >... | reverse complement strand
AGGGGGAGCAAACGCTCCCCCAGTATTTATATTGACATTTATTATAGTTATTATGCCAGAATGTTGTCTACACGGAAGATACGGTAGTACTGGTTGGACTTAACATTGCCCAGACCGTTGTTCGAGATCGCACCAGGAACGAATGGGTTAGCAGCCATTCCGTAACGAGTCTTGAAACCAATCTTAGGCTGGAAGGAGTTCTCACCAACCGCACGTACCATAGTCAGAGGCACGTATGGGCAGTAGAATACACCAGCGTCATATGCATTGGAACCCTTGTAACCAACAGTTACGTAGTCAGAAACTGCATATGGGTCAATGTATACTCTGTGCTTGCCGTTCAGGACACCAGCGAAAGTGTTACCTGTGTCATCAACGTTCAGACCAGTGTTCATTGCAGGAGCGTAGTCCAGCATGCCAGCAGCAGCCATTGCGGATGCTACATCGGACGAACAGATGATGAAGTTACCACGACCACGACGGGTGTCTTTAGCAATCTGGTTTGCTTCACGCTCGAGCTGGAAGATCAGTCCCTTGAACTTCTCTACCGACCAACGACCGTCAGCGTCTACGTTCAGGTCAAAGATACCCTTAGTAGAAGTAGAACCAGTTACAGTATCTGCACCAGTCTTCGCTTGGGAGTTAATAGTACGAATCACTTCACGGTTAATTTCCGCAAGGATTTCAGCAGACAGAATGTTAGCAAGTTCTGTCTCAGCGTCAAGACCGTGGATTGCCTTCAGGTCTTGTGCCAGTTCCATTGTGTACTCAGCTTTGAGTGCACGGGACTTAGCAGTTACGGTTTGCTTGTCGATGGTGAAACCCATTTCAGCGAATTCGGAGTTAGTTCCGTCACCAAGTGCTTCAGCATTAGCAGTAGTCATACCACCACCAGCAATCGAAGTTTCACGAGCATCGTCACCAGTCGAGTCAGAGTCCATGTTAGTAGCGGACAGACCAGCAGGATCGTCTTCTGTAGAAGCAGTTGTCTGGTTGAATGCAGAGTCACCACCGTAACCAGTGAGTGCTTCGTTAAACAGTGCTTCAGTACCTGCATTGGTGTCGGCAGTAGCATCTGCACCAGCACGGGTAGTCTTATAACGGGACTTCATCGCAAAGATGAGACCAGTAGGACCAGTCATTGGCTGTACACCACATACATCGTATGCGATCAGGTTTGGCATAGCACGACGCACGAGCGAAATCAGTACAGGATCGAAGTTACCAACATTGCTAGTCTCGGTACCTGCTTCAGAAATCATGCCGAAAGAAGCCTGTTGTGCTTCTTCACGCATAGCACGCTCTTGGTTTTCAAGGATTGCCGCAGTTACCTGTCTGCGGTAATGATCGGAAATAGGACCAGCAGTTTCTTCGTTCAGTACTGGTGCCCACTTTTGTACGAGTTTATCGTAAGATACAGTAGGAGTCATTTCTTATACACCTTCTTTCTTATTATTGTTTTGCGGTTCTTTTGATTGCGGAGATGTAACGAGACATAGTGTCGGAAACTTCTTCCTCTTCTACAGTCTCATCAATTTCTTCACCTACAATCTGTGGAGTTTTCTTAGTGAAGTACGATTCCTTGATAGTAGATACCTTCTGAGCGAAAGTTTCTTCATCTTCGAAATCAATATCTTCAGCAAGGGATTTCAACTTCTCTACCTGTGTTTCAGCGAGATCACGGGAATGTTCACGGATGATAGCATCACGCTTCAGTTCTTCCAGTTCACCGTTCATACGGATAGATTGTTCTGTGGTTTCATTGAGTTTTTCTTCAAGTTCACGAACCTGAGTTCCTAACTCATCGACCAAATCAACTTTAGACTCTGGTACGTCTACATAAGACTCAGTGAACAGGTTCTTAAGACCGTTCATGAAGTCTTCTGCAAGTTCAGTGCGGAGACCATGCTCGATAGCAAGCTTGTTCTCTTCCATGAACTTTTCTACAACGTAGTTCAGATATCCGTCGATTTGCTCTACCATTTCCTCACGGGTGGTTTTGAGTTCTTCGTCAAATTCTTCTTGAAGTTCAGATTCAATGCGTGCAACTTCCTCAGAAACTTTAGACTTAACAGCAGCTTCCATAATGATTGCTGCTTTGTCCTTAAAGGTTTCGGACAGAGTTGCTTCGGATTCTACAAGAGCATTCATGTCAGCAGTTACATCAACGGATACCGCTGCTGCCTTTTCATGAATTTCTGGTGTAGCATCTTCTGCATCTACATCTTCTTTCATACCATGAGCCATGGCATTCATCATTTTGTTATAAGAAGCCATAAGATCAGACTTCTTCATAGCATTCATTTTGCCATACATAGCATTGATCATACCAGCCTTAGTTTTAGGCATTGGTTCAGCTGCTACAGCTGCTCCACCCGGAACTTTAGCTTGGGATGGTGCGGATGCTTTGATCTTAGCAGCATCATCAGCAGCAACCTTTGCACCATCTACTTCAGGTGCTACAGATTTTGCTTCAGATACTTCTTCTTCAGCATCTGCTTCTGCTTCAGATTCGTCGTGAGCTTCTTCTTCCTCTTCAGGATCAGGATCCACGACCATTTCTTCAACAGATTCAATGTCTTCATACATTTCTTGTCTGGACATTTTTATCTCCTATTAAAGATTAATCTTAGAGAGGAAATTCTTAAACTCCCGAATCTCAACCGCACTGCGGTCAGACTTAGAAGCATTCTTAATTTCAGTCTCAATTCTTTCAAGTTCTTGCGCTTCTAGAACACCGTTGTTCCAAATCCACTCTACACCTTCCATAATTCCATCAACAAAAGCTGACGGTGCAGAAGGGTCTTGTACGATGTCTACAGTGTTAAGAACAAAGTCTTTACCAACCATGTTCACACCATTCTTTTGCTCAAGAGTTCCCATACCACGAGTTGAAACACCTAGCTTAACTCCACCATCTAAGAGACCTTTCACAATCTTACCATTTGGTGTGTCAAGAATAAGTGCCTTTCCCATCACGTCATTACCGTTCCACTTGAGTTCGGTAATTCGATGAGAAACTTTATCTAAGTTAATGATAGGTCCAGCAGGGTGATTCAGTTCACCTACTGCTCGCTGTGTGCTTACCTGCTCGTTAACATATTTAGATACCGCTGATTCCAAAATTGCTTTTGGATAAATTCTACCATTTCTGTTCTTTTGTTCTGCTTGGGCAAAAATACCTTCGATTACATAATTTTTACTACCGTCTTCTTTTGCTTCAACGATATATTCAACATTTTCTGTATGTTCTGTAATCAGTTTCATTTGAAGTATCCACCTTTTCCGGTTCTTTTGCCGCCTATATTAGAAGAGCTTGCTCCAGTAAGTTTACCCTTACTCATCATTTGAACAAAATTTCGGGCTGATCTCATTGCATCCCGTTCGTTATCTTCTGTGTCTACAGTCTGGTTATCAAACATAATGTTAAATTCATTACCTTTCTTAGTAACCATGACCTCACCCTGTTTGGACTGCAAGATTTTAACCATCTGATGTCCTTTAGGAATAATATTCAGACTAAATTCCTTAAATGTCTTCATCTTCTACTTCTACTTCTGACTGTTCTTCTTCTGATTCAGCAGATAATTCTGCTTCATCTTCTACATCATCAGTAACATTATTAAAAACTTTATTAGCAACACGAACTTTCTCATCGTCTAAACGAGAAGAGAGTTTGTCGTTAAGCAATTCAGTAAACTGCTTTTCTGCTTCAACAAAGTTTTTAGTAGTAACATTATTTAAAAAGTCAACGATTTCAGTCATTTGTTATATCCTAATAAAAAAATTCAATAATATTTATAATAATTTAAACTTCGGGTTCAGGTTCTTCAATTTCACCAGATTTCTTTTCTTTATCAATCTGATCCGCCATTGTTTTAATGTCATCGTCTGATAACATTAATACGTTCTTTTGAGTCCATTCTTTAGAGTAGAATGTGCCGAGATATGGTTCCATCTCTCTGAGCATATTCAAACGCTCTCTAAGAATCTCAGAATCTTTTAATTCTGTAAAGTAGTTATCTGTGATATACTCTACAGTAATATTGTTCTTCCAATCATTCCAATCTTCTTCAGTAATAATACCTTTGAGAAGAAGTTGTTTCTTGAGAATGTTGTAGAACAATTCTGCAAATCTTCTGCGCAGTCTATCAACAAACTTCTGGAACTTAAACTCATCTCTGGTAATCTCAGTAGTTCTGCCAAGAATACCACCACCTGCTTGTTCTGGGTCAAGACGACCTACAGGAACATTAAGTGCTTTATAGAGTTTTTTCTGGAAGTAAACGATGTCATCAATCTCACCCAAGTTCTGACCACCGGGAAGTGTAGAAACTTCTGTGCCTCTACCACCTTCTCTTCTAGGAAGCCAAAAGTCTTCAAGCATTGACATATGCTTAGAATCATTTTTGAGATCGCCTGTATTCGCATCATAGACCAGTTTATTTCTATATCTGGTCATAATGTCTTTCAGATACTGCTCTGCTTTACCTCTAGGTAAGTTACCTACATCGACATAGAAGATTCGGCGTTCAGGTGCACGGGAGAGTCTATAAATTACCAGCGCATCTTCCATCATACGCAGCTGATTAATAGGTTTCAGTGCTTTATGTAAGTATGATACTACCTTTTTTCTAGTAGAATCAAGTAATCCACTAGTAACATAACTAATAGCATCAGGATAAATCTTTACTGTAGTTCCACCCTTCATTGTATTTTCAAACTTAGTTTGATTAGTGTCAGAATATAAGAAGTATTCATCAATCTTTTTTACAATTTCTACACCAGTAGCAGGATCTTTTTCTTTTTTGACTTCTTTTACTTTACGAATCTTTACAGAATCAATAGGTCTTACTTCTTGAATACCTTTAGTCGGATTCTTAGGGTCTACAACTAAATGATGGTAAATACGACCATCTACATAATATCTGCGGAAAATATCATGTGCATAGTTCTTGAAGTCGAGCATATTTAAAACATTATCAAACTCTTCCTTGATTTGCTTCTTAATAGAATCTGTAGTTTCTACTTCATCAAGGTCCAATTCAACAATGTCATCTTCACCAGAAATAACCTCATTTACAATATCTTCAATAGCACCATCCACTTCTGGATGCATCGATACTGTGCGATATTGTCTAATTAAATCTTTATCGTCTTTTGCTTTATCCCCAGTTAAGTCAATATAAGAGCCATAATGACTCCCGGCAGCAGTAACATAACCTGCGCCATCATCATCTAATGGTGGTACAATAGACGGTAGTTGTTCTTTTTTCTTTTCGTTCCTTGCTCTTGAGATTTCAAATCCAAAGAGTTTTAAACTATTATCGTCTGCCAAAACGTTTCTCCAAATAGTATAATAGGGGGCAGTGTATTCTACCCCCTATTTAGTCATCCTATTAGGATGTTGTGTTAGATTCCCAGTACTGGACTTGGAAAGTCACAGAGAATTCCTCAATCGCAGCCGCTGGATCATAGGAAAGATCAATCGGATCGATATTGGTTGGGAAACATCCACGGAAGTTGTAGGTCTTGAGAGTAGAACCATCTCTGTCAAGTTGCTCTACAATCAAGTCTGCCTGATAGTCTACAGGGTTGGTAAGACCACTGTTGTCGGAATGGGCATTAATACCGTTCATCCAACGCTCCATTGCATCTCTTACAGCAAAGTCCGTGTCGTTAATAATCGTTGGTGTCCAAACATCGAATGTTCTGTCACCAGCAATCTTCAGTTCACGTCCTCTGAATGGTACAATGATTTCAGACATGATAGAACCGGGCAACTGTGCTGCCCGACACATAAACGAGGTAAGTTCTACGTTACCGTTTGCATAACCCGGAAAGTTGATCGTTGCTTTGAATAGATTAGGTCTAGCACCGCCACCTTTCAGTTTTGCTTTGAAGTCATCAACTCCAAGAATAGCCATCTTTATATCTCCTTAGTTAAGCGGTTTAGAATGACAGACCGACTACTTCTTCAAAGTCCACGCCAGTTCTAACTGCTACAAAGTTCAGAGTGATGTAGTTGATAGAACGTGCAGGCTTAATGAAGATAGTAGCAATGAATTCATTGCGATCAATAATTTCAGGAGTGTTGTTTGTTTCGTCACAAACTACTCTGAAGTCAGTGATACCACGGCGACCCTTAACTTCTCTCAGGAAAGGTTCTACAATGTTGACAAATTCTGCTCTGGTAAATTCATCGTTGAATTCAAACAGTACAGAACGTGCAGCACGGGAGATTGCTCTTTCGAGAGCGAGGAAAAGTCTACGAACGTTAATTCTATCGAACGCAGAAGGTCTACGCAGCATGGTCTTATCACCGAACAGTGTAATGCCACCACCCGGAATATTTGCGATTGGGTTTACGTTTGCTCTGTAGAGTTGATCACGCTCTGCCTTTACAGGAGATTGTGCAATATCCACGACGCCAAAGTATTGACCCCTTCTCAGACCAGCAGGAGAGAACCATGGTGCAGTGTTGAAGTCAGATTGTGCCATCAGACCAGCAGTAGAAGACGATGCTGGAATGTAGATGTATTCGTCGTTATACTTGTCGAATACTTTTAACCAGTTGTTGTCAAGGAAGATATACGAACTGGATGGCAGCGTATCAGCATATGCAATAGTATCTGTTACTGGAGAAGTTGTATTGATTACAGAACTTCTTGGAGGAGAAGCAACTACAATACAATCTTTACGAGTTGTCGCAGCAATCGAGTTAAGATCGGTTACGATTGTATCTGCTGTTTGTCTGTCTGTAGTCTTGTTACCGCTCGAAGGTGTTCCTGGAGCAATTAAGAAGTCTACCTGATATGCATCGACGTCTTCAATCAGATCAAACGCATTTGCGTATGCAGATGGACCTAAAGATTGAGCATTCGCACCATTTGCGAGTCTGATAGTTTTTACTACCTGCTTCGCAGATGTGAGGGCAAAGTCGTTACCGGAATCTGCGTCTGTACCAGCACCTGCTAATCTGTAGTCAGAGTCAATGTTAGCAGCATCAGCAAGCCAGATGTAAGAGGAACCATTATTGATTACGTCAGCAATATAGTTTGTGGAACCGTCTGCATTCTTTGCATTAGATGCAAGAGAAACGAATGGGAATGCTTCAAGAACAGAACCCTTAGTTCCTGTAAACTCGCCGCCTCTGTCAATAACAGCAACATGCACTTCATCGTTAGTTGCATTTTTACCTGTTGCAAAGGCAGAAGTTCCGGGAGCAGTGTTAAACTCTTCTCTCAGACCCCAGCTTGTAAATGCGGAATCTGCACCTGTATCGAATGGGCAGATTTGAATTTCAAGAGAGTTACCTAAAGTTCCGGGATACTTTGCTAAGAACCCATGGAAACCAGACGAGGAGTCGTCCAGCACAGTGCCTCTTCTGTTGTCAAAGTCTGCTTCGTTAAGAATAGCAGGTTGGTTGGAGTCTCTGCTCTCTCCACTAACGCCATTGTTAGCGAAACTAGAAACAGTGTCAACGTGATAAGCATTCAGTGCTGTAGAGGAACCACTGTCCAGAGCACGAATTACTAAAAGTTGATCAGAATATCTTGAGAAATATGCGGCAGTATGAAAATCTACCGAATTGTTTGTGTCAGGGGAAGCAAATTTTTCTACAAGGTCTGCTTCGTTAAACACACTTGTTGGTACATCAACTGGACCCCAGCGAAAGTTACCTGCAAACACACCCGTCGATGTGCCGACATTAGGTACAATACCAGTGAGGTCGATCTCACGGGTTACTACAGCTGGAGACAGTGAAGGCGTGAAAAAAGCCATTTTCGGTCTTCCTTTTTTTCGTTTAAGTTAATAATAAGTTACCCATGATAAGTCAATTTCAAAACACGATATTATTTATAAATATCTGATTTTAGAACATTTCCGTATTAGTTGTTGTCCAGATGTCTCCGCCAGATACTTCTCTTTCTTCTCTTTCTATGCCATCATCAATAATACCTACTGGTGTGATCTCATCTTCAATCGCTTTCATTTTCTCTTCATACAGCATTTGCTTCATGGTCATGTCTGTTTGATTGACGAATGCCTCTGTCCCAACATACCATGCAAACATAACTAGATTCATTACTAGGTCATCATGATTACCGTCAGATGCTTCAAAAGAATTACCTCTTGCTTCGAAAGTTGAACATTCGCTAATCGTATTCAAGTCTACAATATGCAGTCGTTTTTCTTCAATCAAATCTTTGAGATTAGAACAACCGATACGTTTTACTTTACGATTCATAGTCATGCCAATCGCACCTGCTTTAATCATAGACTCTACATGCATATTTTCATATTCAATATCATAGTAGAGTCCATTCGCAACTACAGAACCTTGATCGTTCGATTCAATAATTACATATGCTTCATTATATCTTTTCGCCCATTTATGAATAATATCTGGGAAAAGAATAGGCGAAATCATATTGTTTCTATAACAAGCAACCTGTTTAAATGGATTAGTTGATATGTCAATAATATTAAATGTAGAGTAGTCTTGCCCTCGCCCCTTTGCTACATCTACAGTCATAATATAATCATGATTCTCTTTTGGTTCTACATATACATTAACATCACCAACACCTACACCCGGCTCTGCTTTCATATTCATTAGTGCGTCTGCAGAGATAAGTGTATTGCCTGTACCGAAGAACGTGTTACCAAACTCCTGCTGAAACTGCAGTTCAGAAGTATTTGAAATCGTTTGTCTTTTCCACTCTTCGTCTCTTCCTGGAACATCCCACCAATCTACACGGAATGGTTTAAACTCGTTTGTCTCTTGCACAGCACCTTCATAAAGTTTATGAAAAATATTTCCGATACCATTAGCAGTTGAAGTAATAATCACTCTAGAAGTTTTACCGGATGAAATAACAGGATAGGTAGAGGTGTAGAAAGTAGCAGCATCATCTACAAATGCAAACTCATCTAAGAATAGTAGATTAACGGACAGACCACGAATAGAGGAACCAGAAGTTGCCGCAGCAATGATACGGGAGTTATTACTAAACTCTAGCGAACCTTTGTTGAGTGCTTTAGTTCCGGGTTGTAAAAAGAATGGTACGTTTTCCAGTGCAAGAGTAATACGAGAAAGCATTTCTCTAGCAGTTGCACCTTTGTTTGCCAATACAGCAATCGTTTGATCAGGATTGAATAAAGCATACCAAAGAATATACATACACGAACTAATAGACTTACCAGACTGTCTACAGGCAAGAACAATAGAAAATCTATTATCCTGAAAGTGTTTGAACATTTCTTTCTGATAAGGATACATCTTGAAAGGCGTCAGACCTTCATCAAGATTAATTACCTTACCATAGTTCTCGGCAAAATAGACAGGGTCTTTCATACACCGCTGATACTCAGCAATGTCTTCTTTAGTCCAGCCCTGTTGAACACCGTCTTTTTTGACCTGCGCATTACCGAGATAGGTATCGTTCACTTAATAAATCTCTTTGCTAGTTTATGGAGTACATAGAACCAGATACCATTAATGATAGGTTCTACAATCGCATCAATTGCCGCTAACTCCATTGCTGCACCTGTAATTAACCAGTTGCAGATCGTGGCAATAAAGATATGCCCGATAGTATAAATTACTGCTAATGCAATACTAGACTCGCCGATGAGTCTTTTAAGGAGTTTGAATATCCCCTTGGTAAGTTCTGTCATAATCATTTTCAATCACCTTTTCATCTTCACCACGCAGCATCTTCTGTAGCTCTGCTGTGGATCCTACAAATACATTTTGAGTAAGAGATTTAGTATCATCTGGCGCACCTTTTGCCTGAGTAACATTAATCTCTTGATTCTTTTTATGCATCGCCAATAAAGCGTGTGCATTCTCTGCCTGCTGCTTAATCATGCCTGTTAGGACTTCTATTGCCCGAGGATGTTCAGACTCCTCTGCAACCTCTCTAGCGAGTCGTAGACCCTCTTCACCAGATAATAATAAAGATCTAAGAGTAGATCTAATTAGATCTAAGTCTTCATCGTAACTCGAATGTACACTTTCAGGAATATCCCTTTTTGGAACAATACTATTCATTATGCACTATCCCCCTCACCTGGAATAATAAACGTTTCAGTAAACCCATAATCACTGTCTGGATTAACATTTAATGGATCAGGTTCAACAATAATACGTTCGAACAGATTGTCCGAATCTGTAAGACTGTACGAACCGACAGTAGGTACATCTGGGTCTCTAAAGTCAACAATCGCCTTACGAATGATAGAACTGTCAGCAATCGGACCAAAGAAACTTGTTTTGAGTTCAAAGTCTAATGTATATATGATTGTTCTTCTATTCTCCAAAGAACCTTCATAATCATCTGTAAACGAAATACCGATTAAAGAAATAGGAATATCCTCGGTAATATCTGGATAATCACTAAACTGTTTCATCGTAATTGTATAAGAAGGATTGAAGAATGGTAAAATCTGCTCAAGTATTTGAACAGCATCTTCATTCGTCTTTGCTAGAATATTCAACTGAAAATTAAGAATATATGGAACAGAAGTAAAAAACTTTGTCTTTTTATTGTTATCTGTTATAATATTCTTGGTAAAACTATTTGTCTTTGGTAATTGTCTAGTCGGGTCAAAGTAAAGAGAAGACATTTCAAATCCCATTCTAGGGAGTTTGATTGCCAGTTTAGCATCTGCCATGTCTGCTGTTTCACGAATACGATCTAAGAACTTCTGCTTTGGAGAATAACTCAGAGGAACTTTGATTTGACTAATTACATTACCACTGGAGTCTTTTCTCAGCAGGTAGATATTATTGAATAGTGTTCCGAATACAGCAACACACTTTCTGATCTTTTCATGGTAGAAGTGTTGATTAAACATATTATGTCACCTCTCCGAATGGATTACCTTCACTGAAGTCAATAATATTATCGCCTTCTGTTTCAAAGAAAGTATTCTGCTGTGTAGTTTGAATCAGATTGTTCTCTCTGACAGAGACCACTGTGTAGGTTGCGCTGCCATTAAATTCAGTGATATTAGTAATACTGCCTGTTGTAAAGAGGTGATACTTACCATCGTCCGCACCAAGATGAACAAGTGACAGCTCGTTAGAACTATCGTTCCACTTAGCAATCTCACCAGAAATGGTTACGTCATTAGCAAGGTCTTGTTGAACAGTAGTGCCTACCTGCAACACATCACTATCATAAGAACTATCTGTAAGAGTCAGAATATACTGGTAAGCATAATTCTGCTCAATTTCGTCGATGACACGAATATCTGTATCAAAGTCTTCGTCATTGTATTCAAACAGTTCAATCTCCATACGGAATGTTGGGAGATTCGATAACTGATAGAATGGTTGATCATCAATCACTCGCATGATTTCAAAGATTTGATCTGACAATGGAAGATAGATTAAATCGCCTTCATTTGGTCTTACCTGAGAAGAGACATGATTGAATGCTACTTCTTGCCATCTTCTTCTAGACACATGCAGTGTTGCTCTGTCTCTAATCTCTACACCAAACTTTGTAAAGAGTTCTTGATCACCGTCAAAGTTGTCAATATTCTCCAGATACATTTCAATCTTGTAAGCATCTTCAAACTTTGAGGCGACATCTTCGCCAAAGATTTTATCTTCTGCTACAAGTGTTCTGGGCATATAGAAAACATCTTGTCCATACATCTTGAGAGATTCGATGACAATGTTTTCATATAAGTCTTGCTCTGATTTGACTGATTGACTAAAGTAGAGATTGGTAGCCATTACATTATCCTACAAAAAAGTCAACAGGCAACTCGTATGTATTACGCAGTTTTTCTTCTAACCTAAGCATCTCTTGAGTTGCATCATCATATAATTGTCTGCCATTCAATGTAACACCACCGGGAAGTTGCATACCCTCAAACTTAATCAGGTTTGCCCCCCACTGTTGTTTAATCGCCTGTGTCAAATACTCTTTCACAAACAGATCGTTATAAACATCAGTATGAGTTTCTGGGTCTACAATCTTGAAAGTTTCAAAGACGAGATAATCATCTTCTAAAATATCCTGATCAGAAAACTTACCGTGGATGTAAACTCTATTCTGATGCCTATTGAAATCAATATGTGGATACCCAGTCAACTTTGCATCTAACAAAGAAAGATATTGCTTTGTCTGTTCATAGTAGGCAAGATCACCAATATAGGTGTTAAGATCGTAAATATCATTCAAAGACATTTGATATTTAATGTCAAACATTCCAGCAGAATTGCCTGAACCTCTGACCATAAAAAGTCTCTTGACATAAATGATACTATCATCTACAGTGATATAACCATTAGAAATATCTGTAGATGTGACCTGATGTTTTAGAAACGTTCTAACAACCGCATCAGAATGATACTCCTGATAGAGTTGAAGAGTGTCGTCTGTCCTATCTTCCAACTGGTCAATATCTACATTGATTTCAATAACAGGTGCGCCAAGTCTTCTTAGACAATGATCTATCAGTTGGTCTCTTGTACTTGGTGTAGCCATGTTTGTTCCTTAGAAAACTATATTTATTATATATTTATAAATCTTTTTCTTCGGATGTCAGTAAAGCAATCTTATTTCTAATAGATAAATCTTCTATCGGAGTATCGCTGAATCCGTGCCAGTTGGCTCTCTTCTCGCTTACCTTATGCACTTCAACAAGTTCATGCGCAAGTTTATCAATAAATTCGAGTTGTAAAACATTATCCCAAGATTCAGATTCTTGCTCCTGATCACAAAACTCAATTAATAACTTTTGAATCTTACTGACATTCGCTCCACATTGCTCAAGATATTCCTGTTCACCTTTAGTAATCCTGCCTCCCATTCTAATATCTCTAAGAGACTGAGTCAAACTTCTTTTTAGGTGACCGATTGGTTCTTGCTGTTCAAAATCATGTTCATCAAAACCATTAACTTTGACCTTGAGTTCTTCATAAATCTCATTGAGAGCCAGAACATCCTTCATTGCACCCTCTACCATAAGTCTATTCTCTTCAGCAATTTCATGGTGCCGTGCGATTTTAATATTGAGATCAAACTTTTGCCATTTAGAGAGACTTTCATCTTCTAAATCTTCATACATTTTTTGAAGCGATACTTTTTGTTGCAAAAACTTCCATTTCAAGTCATTCAGAATACTTTTTTTGTGAGAGATTTCATTATGAACTTGTCTGACATTATAGTAATCACTAAAGTTTGACATATTAATATGTTTCCAGATCCACTGATTGTGACCTCTGTTAAATAATGCTGCCAAATCGTTAGTATTTTTAAATGCCTGCTCTACTAGAGCTGAATTTTCTCCAAAGGTTTTATCACCAAAACTATGAACATCCGCCAACTCTGCCTTTTCTAGAACCTCTGGAAAAGACATACTCGGAATGTTTTCGGTTTTAGATAAATTTGTGACTTCGTCGATGATAGAAAGTTCATTATTATCTTCAGTCAAAGAAAGTTCATTATTATCTTCAGTCATGTATATTCAATCCTAATAAAAGTTATACCTGAGTTTTACTTGCATGATATGTATATGCCGCTATTGCCCCAAGGTCATGGCTATAAATCGTTGATCCATCAGATGAAACTAAATTAATCATATCTCCGGGCGTCTGGTGTGATAATGGTACTGAAAATTCGGTAGGTCCATTTGCAGTGTAGTAATCTGCAGTGGTTGCGGCATCCGGGCTAATTCCAGACATAATATATCCTCTGCCGTTTGAAGAGGATATGCCAACAGCGCCAAAGCGACTTCTTAATCCTCCCGGATCCCAGTTTACTGAGACCTGAGAAGAGAATGGGAATTTTTCGACTACTCTTCTTTTTCCATCTTCATCCGGACCATTCGGTCCAGCAGGACTAGTAGTATCATTATCGATATTAAATCCTTCAAAAAGGAATCCTTTAGTCGATGAAACTAAAGAGGCTCTTGAGTGTACGAACTGAGTTTGAGCTGTGCCCGGTGCAGTTATCGTAGTATCACTCGCAAATGGGAATGTTTCTCTATAGCCTCCTTCACTACTCGCCCTCGAGGTCGGGCCCGGATCATTAAATTGGGCTGAACCCGGAATTCCCGGGAAATTATATGCAACTTGATCTACGCCACTGATAGCACTTCCCATAGCACCATAGTTAGTCATATTGCCCGGCAGCGCTGCCCAAGTTTCTGTAGAGTGAGGCATTTTTTGCCTTTGTGGCATACTTTCACCGCTACTGACTGGTCCAGATTCGTTTGAAGGCACAATAGCAGGTCCAGGAGTACGGATGTATCCTGCACTATAATATGAAACGTCTGTGGAGTATGTCGCCATCCCAAATTTTCTCCAGTAGTACAGATCATTACCTGATTGAACCGTTCCACTAACTTGCTGGAATGGGAAATACATGGTCCTTACTCCCCACTTTTCACTGGAAAAGGAAAAATGTTCAGATGGGTGGGGTCCGGGATCAGTTGGAGAGGTATATCCATGAAAATATGCTCTAGTAGGAGAACTGGTTCCTTTCATACCACCATTTTGTGTTTCGGTCGGTGCCCGCTCGCCACCAATATTAGTATTTCCGGCATAACTTGTTGTATTATTATTCTCGGACGACAGCAAATACTCCCCTAATATCCTAGTAGCGTTATTTGCAAAGTTGAAAGTTTGCCTAACAGTTGAACCGTGATCATTGGCACCTGATCCTGATTCACCCATTCCGCCTGATATCACACCAAAAGTACTACCCTGTTCAGGAGAAAGGTATAGGTATCTAAAATATACTCTAGGAGAAAGTCTACTACTGATACTGTTTCTATCCGTAAATCCAGTATTAGCAGACCTGACCTTAAAATCAAACCTAATTGGATTTACATGTCTTCTAGAGTTTGTCCCGCCTTCTGGCGAATTACCATCTGGAGCCAGAGGATTATAAGAATAATCGCTCGGAGTAGTCGGCATGGCAATCTTATGCTCTCTTGGCATACCAACCTCAAACCCTTTATGAATAATATAGTTGTTGATAGTATCTTGGTAATATACCGTCGGTTCATCGCCGAAGTCCTCGCCGTCGGTGGGAGCGCCATTCCACGCTCCAGTCCATCCAACCCTTAAAAAGTCATTAGTTCTTCCAAAATGAGCGTCTGGGGATGTAGCATAAGCTGCGTCGGAGTTCTGAACTAACGTCGTCCCATCAAATAAACCTTTGACAGTAGTATTAATCTCAGATTCGCTAAGAGAATCTAATTTTGCTACGTTAATAGATGTTCCATCAATATCTGTGAGTTGTGTTTCTGCTGTTGGTGCAGGAACCTCTTCCCAAACTCTAAATTCAGTAACTGTATCTCCTACCAACCCATGATTCGCCCCTAAAACATTGAGCACGTCACTAATACTAGAACTTTGAGTCTTCATATTAACTCTGAACCCACCTGCTGATCCTGGAATAGTGGTATATAATGTGGGGGCAGGAGTAGTGCCCGGTTCTTTAACGCCTTGTAAAAAAACAAATTCTGTAAGTGATCCAATAGTAGGAAGTTTTTGTGGTGATCCTACTTGAGTATATCCAGGACTGTAGAAAGTACCAGGAGCACCGCTGAATGCCTCTACAGTTGGATTCGCATAAAACATATGAGACTGCACTGCAGGATATGATGGAGTCGAAGGATCGCCCGGCTTTTCAGGAGGAGATCCTAAAGCTGGGTGCATACTGTGAATTACCCCTGTGTAATTTGATTCATCCGGGCCCGGTGCGGGGACTTGTTCCGCTCCATACGAGACTGCAAGTTGAACTGGCAAAGCTTCCGTATACCTCAACCACCGGGTCGCTTGGGACCAATCGTCATTCTGGGGACCTTGACCGAATCCTTGTTGCCCTAAAGTCCCAGCATGCACAGGACTGAAAGTTTGATAACTGCCAACACCATCACCAGTTACATGTGTGAATCCATTTGTGCCACCAAACTCAGTACCATTATGTGACGGGTCTTTTTCATAATCTCCTGATTGTTCCATAACATCAAAATCGCCCCAAATATGAGTCGATCGCTTGTTCCCGAGCGAGGTGGTGGTGGCAATACCACTCGGACTGTTCTTGCCCAAATTCATTGCATTAACTTCGTCGTAAGTAGTTGCTGGGGCGGTTTCAATGGGTAGACCAGTAGCTTGATCATTCTTTTCAAAATTGATATTTGAAGTTCTGTTCGCAATTGCTTGTTGTAAAACCCCTGGTGAAGTTATTCCACCACCTGCAGATACAATCTCCTGCTGGTTGTTGATGGCAGTAGGAGAAATGGATCCGTCTAGAATATTTGCACCCGGAAATCCAGAAACAGTTTTAACCGAATCAGAATCAGCTAATTTAAGGTATGTTTCAGCAGAATCGTCCAGAGCATGAAGTCCGACAGAGTTTCGTCCAATTAAAGTTCTCTTGTTAAGAAAAGTTTTATTATTTCTTGCCATCTAACAACCTTTAGAAAATATGGTTTATTGTATATTTATATAATTATCTAAAAGGCATATCGCCATGAACCCAAATCACCAGAGCATATCTCTCTCCACTTTCAATAGAGGAGACACAGTGAGGCATATAACTTGGGAACAGAGAGATAGAACCTTGCTCTCTAACTGCTTGAAACTCTTTATCGCCTTGATTACGAATTAAAAGGTCACAACCAGTATATTCATCCGGGTCAGATAACTGCGCTGTAAAAGAAATCTTACGAGTAGCAGAGGTTCCCGGACCAGCATCAATATGCCAGTTATAATGTCCCGGAACTTTCTCGTCAGACTTATAGTGAATCAGTTGCAGTTCATGCTCAATATGACTGATGTCGTATCTAAAGTGATGCTCGTTTGCAAGCGCAACGATATGGCAGACTTTATCCCAGATCCATGCTGTTTCTTCACTCGGAGTAATATTATATACTGTCGCTGATCTAATCTCTCTGGAAACTTTAGATCTAAATACTCCGCCCGAACCGATAGAAGCAGTTCCGCCATAATCATCTTCTGAAATCGCAATGATCTTCTCGCATTCTTCCTTACTAAAAGTAAGGTGAGAATTATGTTCAGAATTCATACTAAGATATCCGGGGAAGTTGATCTGCTTTGCAGTCTTAGGTAAGAGCACGCCGTTGAAATTGACACCACTGAAAAAATCAGGAGGTCTTTTACCATTTTCACCATGCTCTTTTGGAACACCGAGTTGACCACGACCATCTGTAGCATGATCCTTATATGGTCCGTTAGCATCTACAAAGTGTAAGAAAACTTGAACCTGCCAGTTACCTTTAAACTTAGGACGCCAGTGCTCTACTTCACATCCTTTATAAATCGCCAGTTCTCCAACATCAAGGTTTACTCTGATCTCTTTATCTTCATCGAAAAAGATTGGCCATACTGGTTTAGAATCATCATAACCCAAAGTCAGCGTAGCGGAAATCTCACATGAAGGACGATCCTTATGTCTCTTCAGTTCCTCTCCGGGTTTATAGAGTCGAGCATAGGTATAAGTTGGAAGAAGTTCTTTACCTACCTGTTGACCGATACCTTCACGAAATCCTTCTAGCAGCGCATCAAACTGTGGGTCTCCATAGATTGCACCGGAAAGAGGGCATTGAGAATCTTGAACAAGTTTTCCCTCTTTTTCCAGATTAAACATGTGCTGAACTAACTCATCACATTTTTCTCTAGGTAGAGCATTGTTTAGAATGAGATACCCATTCTCTTCAAATGACCGAGCAGTTTCTTCACAGTGCTTTTTCAAATCTGTTTCTGCAGGTTTTGGTCTAGGTGCGGTAATCATAGAATCGTAGTCCTCATCATAACTGGTATTATCTAACATGATTTAATTATCATCCTCTGTTTAGTTCTTCAAGTCTCTATAGGATATTTAGTAATCTTCTTAAATTTCCACAATTGTCAATCTACATGCATCTGCTAGGGTTACTACAGTATCAGTACCACTGTTTAGAGCAGCTCTAACATCAATAATATCATTTGCCGCTAAAGTTAAAATAACAGTAGCTGTGCCAGTGGACTCGCCCACACCCACAGTTCTATTATACATTCTAGCTTCAGTTCCTGTAACTGCTGATCCATTTTTGTATAGTATGGCGCTTGTATCTGATCTTGCGGATCCTAATGTAGTATTAGTTGTTACATCATAAGTGATCGTGTATGTACCAGCATAGTTTACTGTTACTCTACCACCACTTAAACTGAAAGCAGATGCCCTAGATGCTAATTCAGTATCGATAGGAACAATAGCATAAGTACCTGTTAAGGTACCAGTAATAGCATTAGCATACGCAGAGAAATATCTTGTTGCAGTAGCATCGTTAATAGAACCATCACTACCAAAAGTGGTAATGACAGTATCTTCTGGAGTCTGAATTTGCAGATCAATCGTATTTGCATCTAAGGCATAGTATAAAGGTTGCCATGCAGTAGGAGAGGAATCTGGATCGTTTGTTGCTGTACCTGCTGTGGAAGACAAGAAGTAGTAGTTATTTGCAGACAGTCCGGGTATCGTAAAGATACCAGTCGAGGCGATCTTTACATCTGTGTTTGTCATATCAACAATAACGTGAGATGCAGTATACTCGCCTGTAGAGTCGTTATATGCACCTTCCCACTTACTCGTTCCGGTGTCATAGTAAATTGCCTTACCTTCACCGATAGTAAACGAATTTGCTGTTCCGAAATTAGCAGAGTCTACAGAGAAGTTTGGACTGCTTGCTGCAGTCAGATCAGCAGTAGTTGCAACAGTCAGACCACCTACCTGTAAAGTTCCGCTCGAAGGATTGAAGGTCAGTTTAGAACTAGATACCTTTACTCCATCATTACCAGAAGTTGCATCTCCAAAGTGAACGTAGTGAGTAGAGTTAGTAGTAGTATCGTCGGTAATGGCGACATTATTAGCGTTAGTTGCAGTTGTAGCAGTAGATGCATTACCACTTAATGTTGCAGTGATTGTGCCTGCAGAGAAGTTACCAGAACCGTCTCTTGCTACAATAGCAGAATTAGTATTTGCATTAGTTGCAGTTGTGGCAGAGTTAGAAACTTTACCTGCTGTACTGATTGTGGCAAGTTTAGTATCTACAATTTCAGCAGATGCATTTATATCTTCGTTTACAATCGATCCAGGATTATATACTGTAGTTAGTTGAACAGCGCCACTACCATCAAAACCTACTGCTGTTGCTGTTACGTCTCCTGTGAGACTAAAGTTTTGTGATGATGCTAAAGCAGTTGCAGTAGATGCATTACCCGAGAGTGCTGCAGTAATAGTTCCGGCAGAGAAGTTTCCTGAACCGTCCCTGAGAACAATAGCATGAGGAGTATTTGAGGCAGTAGCAGAATCTAATGTAACACCATCTGCTGCTACGTCTCTGCCATCTACCGTTCCATTAACAACAATATTATTGTTGACAGTAATACCAGTGAAAGTTCCAGAATCAGGAGTTGCAGAACCAATATTGACTCCATCAATATTACCGCCATCGATGTCTACAGTAGTAACTGTGCCTAGATCCGCCCAAGTACCAGTGACAGTTACGTTATTATTAAGTGTCCATGCTCCTGCGTTGAACGTTACCGTATCACCACTAGCATCACCTAATACAGTGTTACCGTTTGAAGTCAGGTTGGTAAATGTACCAGAATCCGGGGTTGTATGACCAATAGCTGTACCGTCAATGAATCCACCATCGATGTTTACACTGCTAGAAGTAATATTTCCAGTAAATGCAGTAGAGGTGATGATTCCGGTTGATGGATTATATGTTAATCCAGTATCAGTTTCAATGCCTTGAGAACCAGTTGCGCCATCTACAAATGTTAAGTAAACAGTTTCGTTGTTACCATTATTTGCGGATGCAGTAACATTAGTTGCGGTTGTAGCAGTGTCTGCATTACCTGTTAAATTGCCACTAAATGCAGTAGAGGTGATGATTCCGGTTGATGGATTATATGTTAATCCATCATCAGTTTCAATGCCTTGAGCGCCAGTTGCGCCATCTACAAATGTTAAGTAAACAGTTTCATCGGTAGAGTTATTTGCAGTCGCATTAACATTAGTTGCAGTTACGGCAGTTGTAGCATTTAATCCAGAATTATTAGAGTCACGTGTCTGAATAAGAGACATAATCTCGACTGCTGTTTGATCTGCTGTAGCGCCAGTTTCAATTCCGTCTAATTTAGTGCCGTCTGTTGCAATATCCCTGCCGTCTACTGTTCCGCTGACGATAATGTTATTGTTGACAGTAATACCAGTGAAAGTTCCAGAATCAGGAGTTGCAGAACCAATATTGACTCCATCAATATTACCGCCATCGATGTCTACAGTTGAAGCAGTCAGATTTGCATAAACACTATCAGCTTCTATTGCTTTATTAAAGTCCCATCTGTCAGAAACACCATCGTATGTAATCGTAGCATTTCCACCATTTACTGTGATACCTGCACCATTTGCCTGTGCAGGTGTAGTAGCAGAGTCTGCAAGAACAATATTCTTATCACTAATAGTAACAGTGGACGATTGAATTGTTGTCGTTTCACCGTCTACCTGTAAGTTACCAAGAATAACAAGAGTACCAGCACTGTCTGTAGGATGCGGGTCAATATACATGTAAGACCCACCAGTAGTGCTGATGGTATTCCCATCAATACGAACATTGTCGATATCTACTTGAGTAAGACCATCAATTGTAGTAGAGGTTGCACCAAGTGCAATCTCAGTAGAACCTACAGTTACCGAACTATTTGATAACTTAGCATTTTCAATACTACCTGCCAGCTTAGCATTTGTAATCCCAAGGTCTTTTACTCTGACTGCACCAGAACCATCAGTAGCAGATAATTCAATAGTAGAACCATCAACAGTAACTTCAATCTCATCTGCATTAGCAGTGATACCATCACCACCGACAACATTTAATGTTCTATTTTCATTAATGGTACCACCGCCAGTTAATCCAGTACCTGCAAGGATAGAGACGTCAGTATGATTAATATGCTCATTCGGATCATAATTAGCAAGTGCATCGTGATCAATTTGACCATCATTAGTTGTAAACTCACCTGTTCCGCTATTATAGGTTATTCCAGTACCGCCACTAAACATTCCACGAACATTAGCAGAGTCAATATCAATTGTGCGACTAGTAGTAATATCACCACCGCCAGTTAAACCTTTACCTGCTGTGATAGAGACTCCAGAGTGATTAATATGTTCATTAGAAACGAATCCAGAAAGATTATCGTGAACAATCTCAGCATCATTAGTAGAAACCGTATCAGCTGCGACTGTAATGCCTGTACCTGCACCAACAGCAAATGATCTGCTAGCAGCTATTGTACCTCCTCCAGTTAATCCATTTCCAGCTGTTAGAGTAACTCCAGAGTGCGCTACATGCTCATCAGCAACGAAACCAGAAAGATTATCATGGACAATTTCAGTATCATTAGTGGATATCGCATCAGCGGTGACTGTAATACCTGTACCTCCACCAACAGCAAATGATCTGCTAGCAGTAATATCACCACCACCAGTTAATCCATTTCCAGCTGTTAGAGTAACACCGGAGTGTGCTACGTGTTCATCAGCAACGAAACCAGAAAGATTATCGTGAACAATATCGCCATCTGTAGTTGTAAACTCGCCTGTTCCGCTGTTATAGGTTATTCCAGTCCCACCACTAAACATAGCACGAACATTAGCAGAGTCAATATCAATTGTGCGACTAGCAGTAATATCACCACCACCAGTTAGTCCTTTACCTGCATTGATATTGACGTTAGCATGATTAATATGTTCGTTTGCTACAAAATTACTAAGAGCATCGTGATCAATTTGACCATCATTAGTTGTAAATACACCTGTTCCGTCATCATAAGTTATTCCAGTACCGCCACTAAACATTCCACGAACATTAGCAGAGTCAATATCAATAACACGATCTGTTGTAATATCGCCGCCACCAGTTAGACCTTTACCTGCTGTAATAGTAACACCGGAGTGATCGATATGCTCATCAGCAACAAATCCAGAAGTATTGTCATGATTAATAACTTTACTATAATATGTTCCAAGCTCTGAAGAATCAATCTCTACATCATCAGCATTGACTCTGATTCCTGTTCCAGCACCGACTGCAAAAGTACCCGTTCCGCTGTTATAGGTTAATCCATTGCCGCCGCTGAACATTTCACGGACGTTGGCAGAGTCAATGTCAAGTGTAACATCCGATGCAATATTACCACCACCAGTTAGACCTTTACCTGCATTGATTTCAATGTCAGAGTGCGCTACATGCTCATCAGCAACAAATCCAGAAGTATTGTCATGATTAATAACTTTACTGTAGTAAGCAGCAAGATCAGCGGAGTCAATATCAATATCATTAGCATTAACTCTAATACCAGTTCCAGCACCTACTGCCAAATCCACATTAGCATTAATAGTACCACCACCTGTAAGACCATTATTGGCATTGATACTAATACTAGAATGTGGTACGTGTTCATCAGATGCAAATCCATCTGTATTATCATGAACAATGACTTTACTAAAGTATGCTGCAAGATCACCAGAGTCAATCTCTACAGTAACAGTATTACTAGAAGCAGTGGTATCAATACCAACACCTGCTGCAATCTCTAAGGAAGAGTCAAGAAGATTTACTGAACCTGTACCAGTCTCTGCACTAGTGCTAAGGACTGTACTGAGCGCTTCAGTTCCGATACTGTCTACAAATCCAGATGCATCTATAGTCACAACAGGAATAGCTGTTTGAGAACCATATGTTCCCGCTACTACTGTAGCACCAGTTCTTGTAATGTTTGTAAATGTAGCAGAATCCGCTGTAACTTCACCAGTTACATCTACACCGGTGCTGGTTGTAGCAATCTTAGCACTATTATCGTAGTATAATGATACAGCACCGTTAGTGACTGCTGTTAAATAGTTTTCAGCCCCAGCTTGACTTTGGAGGTATAGGGTATTACTTGCTCTAACAATAAGGTCACCTGTTCCACCATCCGTGATAAAACTATTCGATCCATCATGATAGATCTGAAGGTCGTTATCTGTGCCAAACTGTGCTTTCTCGTTGTCACCAAGGTTCAAACCATCGGCTGTGACGGTTCCAGTAACATTAACACCAGTAGCACTCGTTTCAAACTTCTTGTTACCTGCATAGTATAGCTCTACAGAAGTTGCTGGAGTAAACTTACCGGATACTTTCTCGTTAGTCGAGTCTTCTAAGATGATGCTCTGACCATTCGTCAGTAACTTAAAATCACCTGTTCCGATCTCTTCAATGTAACTGTTTGTTTGATTATGATAGATTCTTAAATCGTCTGACGCACCGAATGTCAGTTTAATATTATCATTGAATCTAAGATCGCCGGATGTCTTCTGATCAGCAGCATCTGATCTCAAGAAAGATTCACTTGACAATCCATCGAGTTTATCTGCGTTTAAGTTAGTTACAAGTGTGTCAGATGATACGGTGAATGGCGCACCAGATCCACCGAAAGAAGGGTTCTCGTTGAATGCCTGATCAATGTCAGAGTCTACTCTAATCTTAGTATAGTATTGGTTACTACC
>Ga0208767_1000940_pt1 | contig 23618 bp, 33 predicted proteins | sample VirMetDEL_Mar_21_FD_184514 | JGI IMG/M metagenome (GOLD analysis project Ga0208767, IMG submission 184514) | Aqueous microbial communities from the Delaware River and Bay under freshwater to marine salinity gradient to study organic matter... | ecosystem: Environmental > Aquatic > Marine >... | reverse complement strand
TGCTTTGAATGTGATAGAAGATATTAAGCCTGGTAAGTTTAGTGGTGATCGTATTGTACTTACTACTGAAGTGCAAAAGTTTTTTCCAAATCCCAACAAAGTAACAGCAGGCGGTTTGGATTTATACATGACCAGCAAAATGCCAGATGCGTTACAGATGCGTGCAGCACCTGGCACAATCAATAAAAATGCAGGGACTTCAACATATGCAGCCAAAGAAAGACTGTATGGTGTTAAAGGTTTGGAACTCAAAAAAGAAAATGAACATACCTCTGAATTTTTTAGAGGCGACACGCCAGACAATACTATTGCTTTTGATAGCGTTGAGTTAGAAGATGTGCCACCTGGTTATCCATCTGTCTTGCGTGTCAATAGACTACAAAGCGATTACGGGGAAGAGTTGTCTAAAACATCACGTAGCCGTAAAGATTTAGGTTTCAAGAGTTCTAACCCATTCGTGATGCCTGAAGTCAAAATACCAGAAGAAGTTATGAAAATGGCTGAGGATTTAAAAGCAGCAGTTGCTCGAAAGAATGCCAAAGCAGATGAATACAATCAACTAAACAATCTCGACTTTCTTTTTGAAAATGTTAATGAATCTGTCTTGCCCAAAGCTCGTATCAATCTGCAAGACTTTGATGAAAACTTTGTGTCATTACTTAAATCAACAGATGAATCAAATGCAGTAACGAAAGACTTTAGTCAAGCTATTAGAGATATCGGAGAGATTAAGAGTAAAATGCAGGCTAGTTTAAAGCAAAACAATCCCGATTTATTTAATGCTGGGTACTTCAAAAATATAGAATTAAAAGAATTCTTAGATTATGGTTCTTTACCTGAAGCGCAAAAGAAAATATATGATCGCAACCTCCATTATGGTATTGAAACTAAATACGACATGGGTTTTAGTACCATTCCTTTAGATCAAGAGTATTATGGTGGGATTCCACAAAAGGAATTTGATGTTTTCTTAAAAACAGATACAGACACAATAGATGAACAAATAGGTAAACTTGATTTGGGCGATAGTGATTTGGTCTATAAGAAAGACCCATACCAAGAAGGTATGACTTCACGCACCCACGTCTTTCCTATTAGGGCTATGGTCAACGAAGCTGCGCAAGCGACAGACGCTAAATTGCTCGAGATACCAGTTGGCCGACTTAGGAAAGAGGGAGAAATAGGGGGTAGTGGCGATAGTGCTGCCACAATTTTTAAATACTACGAGGATATGTTTGATGAGTTAAATAAAATATCGTCTGAACTTGAGTTACCAACAGGAAGCGTTTTCAAAATAGAAGACTTTGCAGAAACTTTACGAGTCAAAGATCCCGTAAGCGGCTTGAATGTCGACAAAGATTTTGATCTTGATACTATTAAAATAGACTTAGATGCTGTACGTGAAGCTTTGGCAGACGGTAAACAAATATCAGCATTCAAACGTGGAGGACCAGCAAATATAGATTCGTTATTGAATAATTTATGACAATGAACAGCTTATCAGATGCCGAGCTTAAAGAGGCGCTGCTACTAAAAGAACGATTAAATTTGCTTAACAAACAAGATGCTTGTCAAGCAGGGTTTATGGATTTTATTAACCATATCTGGCCCGAGTTCATTTGTGGCCGCCATCATAAAATCTTTGCACAAAAACTAGAAGATATTGCAACGGGCAAGATTAACCGTTTGATTGTTAATATGCCACCTCGACACACTAAATCTGAGTTTGCCTCCACTTACTTTCCTGCTTGGGTAATGGGCAAATACCCAACGAAAAAAATTATGCAAACGACTCATACTGGTGAACTAGCTGTTAGGTTTGGCCGTAAGGTCAGAAACATAATGGATACCGAAGAATACAAAGCCGTATTTCCTGAGGTCAATTTATCAGCGGATTCTAAGTCTGCTGGTCGATGGGAAACCAATAAAGGCGGTGAATATTTTGCTGCTGGTGTTGGTGGTGCCATTACAGGTCGTGGTGCGGACTTATTAATTATTGATGACCCACATTCAGAACAAGATGCTCTTAGTATGACGGCAATGGATAATGCTTGGGAGTGGTACACCTCTGGACCTCGACAGCGTTTACAACCAAAAGGGGCAATAGTATTGGTGATGACTAGATGGAGCCAGATAGATTTAACCCAAAGATTGTTAAATGGACAGAAAGAACCTTTAGCTGATCAATGGGAAGTAATTGAGTTCCCTGCTATTTTTCCAGATACTGAAAAACCTTTATGGCCTGAGTTCTGGTCTTTAGATGAATTGTTGAAAGTAAAAGCTTCTTTGCCAGGTATTAAATGGAATGCGCAATGGATGCAAACCCCGACAGCAGAAGAAGGTTCAATTATCAAAAGAGAATGGTGGAATGAATGGACACACGATAGTTTGCCTGGTGTACAATACATTATTCAATCTTATGATACCGCTTTCAGCAAAAAAGAAACTGCTGACTTTAGCGCTATTAGTACTTGGGGTGTATTTAGACCTTCAGAGGATGCCCCAGATTCGATTATTCTTTTGGACTGCCAGAAAGGTCGCTGGGATTTTCCAGATTTAAAAAGAATTGCACAAGAAGAGTATAAGTATTGGGAACCAGATATGGTCTTAATAGAAGCTAAAGCATCAGGAACACCACTTACTCACGAGCTCCGTCGGCTTGGGATTCCTGTCGTCAACTACTCACCATCACGTGGCCACGATAAACATGCCCGTATGCACTCGGTTGCGCCCATCTTTGAATCAGGATTAGTCTGGGCACCAAAGAAACAATTTGCTGAAGATATGATTGAGGAATGTGCATCATTTCCTTTCTCAGCTAACGATGATTTATGTGATACAATGACCCAAGCTTTGATGCGTTTCCGTGAGGGTGGATTAGTTTCTTTAGGAACAGACTACGAAGACGAAGACAAAGCCCCTATAAAAAGAGTATATTATTAAGATGATTCAGTTTTATATGACAGAATATGAAAAGGATGGTGAAATCTTAGACGGTCCACTTATAATGGCTCCTAATTTAGAGGTTGCAACAGCGCAAGCATACGATCTAAAATTAAAGTTAGTTGGTGAGATGTTTCCGTTGATGGACATAACCGACTTTGAAAATAGACAGGTACATTAATGGCAATAGAAAGAGTAGATGGCACACCAATAACAGCAAGCACACCAGAAGAGCAAGAGTTTCTTGAAAATGTAGAATTAATTACACCAGAAGACGAAGAAGGTTTTGTTATGATGGAAGATGGAAGTGCTGTCCTAGAAGACGATATGGACAACCCAGTAGAAATGGATTTCTATGGTAATTTAGCAGAAGCTTTAGATGATGATTTGTTGAATCAAATAGCTGACGATTTAGTTTCTGGTATTGAAAAAGATAAAGCTTCAAGAAAAGATTGGGAAAAGACATATACCGATGGTTTGAAATACTTAGGTATGAAGTTTGATGAAGAAAGATCAGAGCCATTTGCAGGCGCTTCAGGCGTTATCCATCCATTATTAGGAGAAGCTGTCACCACATTTCAAGCGCAAGCCTATAAAGAATTATTGCCAGCTGGCGGCCCAGTCAAAACACAAATACTAGGTAACTATGACAGTTCAACAGAACTGCAAGCTCAAAGAGTTAAAGAATTTATGAATTATCAAATAGTTCATAAAATGGAAGAATACGATCAAGAACTTGATCAATTACTATTCTACCTACCTTTAGCTGGATCAGCTTTTAAAAAAATATACTACGATGAAAATCTTAAACGAGCAGTCTCAAAGTTTGTTGCTCCTGAAGATTTAATCGTGCCTTATTACACTACTGACTTAGAATCATGCTCACGCATAACTAATGTAGTCAAGATGTCAGAGAACGATGTCAAGAAATTACAGGCGTCAGGTTTCTACAGACAAATAGAAGTCAAGTTAGGAGATGATACTCAGTACGGACAAGTAGATGAAGAAATAGAAAAACTATCAGGTGTGCATAACGCCTATGACGATGGCGAAGTTGCGGTCTTGTATGAAATTCATACTAACCTTGATTTACCAGGTTTCGAAGATATAAATGAAACTGGTGAAGAAACTGGCGTAAAACTACCATACATCGTTACTATTGATTCCAACACAAACGAAATTTTATCTATCAGAAGAAACTATCGTGAAGACGATGCTTCTAAAAACAAAGTTGAATATTTTGTACATTTCAAATTTTTGCCAGGACTAGGTTTTTACGGATTTGGTCTTACACATATGATCGGCGGTCTATCAAAGGCATCCACGTCCATTATGAGGCAATTAATTGATGCAGGTACCCTTGCAAACCTGCCTGCTGGGTTTAAGACAAGAGGTATAAGGATAAGGGACGAAGATACACCCTTACAGCCTGGAGAATTTCGTGATGTGGATGCCCCTGGTGGTTCATTGAGAGAGTCAATACAACCACTACCTTTTAAAGAACCAAGTGGTACTTTGTTGAATTTGTTAGGGATATTGGTTGATTCTGGTAAAACATTTGCATCTATTGCAGAAATAAATACAGGACAAGGTAATCCACAAGCACCAGTAGGAACAACTATGGCTTTATTAGAAAGATCAACCAAAGTTCTTTCTGCTATACATAAAAGATTGCATAACGCACAAAGAAAAGAATTCAAAATACTATCTAAAGTATTTCAGGAATATTTACCAAATGAATATCCATACATGACAGCTAGCGGTAATCAAGAAGTAGGCGCTACTGACTTTAATGACAGAGTAGATATTATTCCTGTATCTAACCCAGACATTTTTAGCACCGCACAAAGAATAGCTATGGCTCAAGAAATGATGCAACTGGTCAATTCTAATCCTGAAATTCATGGACCAGATGGTATCTATGAATCATACCGTAGAATGTATGCAGCTATTGGTGTTGATAAACCAGATCAATTATTGATGCCACCACCAAGTACAGAACCAAAACCTATTGAAGCTGGTATGGAAAATAATACTTTGATACTTGGTCAGCCTGCTCAAGCATTTCCAGAGCAGAATCATGATGCACATATTGCAATCCACATGAGCTTACTTAATACACCACCAGTCCAATCAAATGCTGCGGTACAAGCAATGATACATTCACACATCATGCAGCACTTACAAATGAAAGCAGACAATATTGCTTTGCAAGAAATGCCGCAAGAACTAAGAATGCAGTACGATCAACTAGAAGCACAATTACCACAAATGCCACAAGTTGAGCAAGAACAAGTCCAAGTCCAAATGCAACAATTAGTAGCACAATTTTCAGCACCAATACTTGCTGAATTGACAGCAGAATATACAGAAAAAGTTTCTGCACCAACTGATGAAGACCCATTAGTAACCATAAGAAAACAAGAACTTGCCTTGAAGGGTCAAGAGTTAGCTCAAGAGCAACAACAGTTTATGGCAGATCAAAGAAGAAAAGCTGAAGAAGCACGACGTGAAGATCAAATTGATATGGAAAGAATCAGAACTCAAGAAGATATTGCTGATGAAAAGAACCGTGTAACTAGAGAAAGAATGGAAATACAGCGACAGCAAAAAAATAAAGATTTACAACTTAAAGTCCAAGATTTGATTCAAAAATACCAAAAGTAACATATAATACAAAAATGATTAAGAGAACAGATATCAACAAACTATCAAACCCAAAAGTTATGAATAACAAAAATAGTTATGGTAACAAGGGAAGTGTTGCTTACTCAAAGAAGCAAACATTTAGTGCAGATGTAACACCAAAACCAGGTATGGGCAAGGGCAAATCTAGAGGAGTAGGGATTGCCGAGTCTGGTACTAAGTTTTCAGGTGTTTATTAATGTCGGTAGTTTGGATAAGAGATAAATTAGTCAAGTATCTGCGAACAAGCAGAGAAGACATAAAGGACACTATTATGGCTGGTGTCAAAGACATAAGCCAATTAGAGTATTTACGTGGACAATATACAGCTCTGGTCAACGTAGAGAATGAACTAAGGGAGCTGCTAGGAAAGGTAATAGAAGATGACGACGGAGAACAAGGTAATAGTACCTGACCACGTTGCTAAGCAAGTAGAAGAGCAAAATAAAGAAACAGGTGAAAAAGTCAATCAGGCTTATGTTTCTGAAAGTTCAAGAGTGTTAGATCCAACACTCTTAGATAAGTCGATTATAGATAGAATGCCACAACCTACTGGGTGGAGAATGTTAATTCTGCCATTTTCAGGTAAAGGTGTATCAAAAGGTGGTATTCATTTGATTCAGGACACAATAGATAGGGAAACCCTTGCAACTGTATGTGCATACGTTGTAAAAATGGGCCCTAGCTGTTACAAAGATGCGAAGTTTGAAGGAGAAAGCTGGTGCCAAGAAAAACAATGGGTACTGATTGGTCGGTATGCAGGAGCCAGATTTAAGTTAGGTGATGATGCTGAATGCAGAATCATTAATGATGACGAGGTGATTGCTACCATACATGATCCAACAGATATCGTTGCAGTATAGGAGCATTTATGTCAGAAGAAGTAAAAAAAGAAGAAATCCTCGATGATGGCGAAGTTGTTGAAATAGAGTCACAAGAAGAGGAAAGTTCTGAAAATGAAGCTGAGCCTGAAGAAGAGCAACAAGCAGAAGAATCAAAAAATGAATCTGAGCTTGAAGACTATTCTGAAAGAGTTCAGAAACGTATATCAACTCTTACTCGCAGATTGCGTGAAGCAGAAAGAGCAAGTGAATCAGCTTATTCTTATGCAAATGAATTGCAAGAAGAGAATAAAAAGCTACTAGAAAAAACTTCTAGTTTAGATAGGTCTTATTTAGCAGAAGCTGAAAATAGATTAAAGTCACAAAAAGCGCAAGCGCAAGCGGCTTTGAAATCAGCTTATGAAGAACAAGACTTTGATAAGGTAGCTAAAGCTCAAGATATAATAGCTAAGATAGCAGTAGAAGAATCTAAAATTGAAACATCTAAATCTCAGTTAGAATATCAAAACGAGCTCAAAGAACAAAGTAGTCAAAATGTTGTAGAACAACAACTTCAGACTAACAACGCTACTCAACCTAGTGCGCCGATGCCTCAACCAGAGCCAGATCCAAAAGCACAAAGTTGGGCAGAAAATAACAAGTGGTTTGGTGAGAATGAAACAATGACACTAGCTGCTTTCAACATTCATCGTAATCTTGTTGAAAACGAAGGATTTGATCCTTCATCAGATGAGTATTATACTGAGGTTGATAAAAGAATACGTGTTGAATTTCCTCATCAATTTGAAGAGGCAAAAAAACCAACACAAAGAGTTGCTTCAGCAGGGAGAGCAGATACTTCTGCAAAACCAGGTAAAAAGCAAGTTAGATTATCGCCTTCTGAAGTTCAGATGGCTAAAAAACTTAACGTACCTCTAAGTGAGTACGCAAAATTTGTTAAAAGGTAAAATATGACAGAAAGAGATAACAAGGGAAGATTTACAAACAACAGAGTGTCCCGCTCTGCCGATACTCGTGAAGCACAAGCATCACGCAAACCTTGGGCACCCCCAAGTATGTTAGAAACCCCACCAGCACCTCCTGGATACATCTATAGATGGATCAGAGCTGAAGTGTTGAATAGTGATGATAAGAAGAATGTTATGGCTAGGACTAGAGAAGGCTTTGAACTTGTCAGGTCTGAAGAAATAGGAAACTTCGAATTACCAACTATTCAAGACGGAAAGCATGCAGGAGTTGTTTCAGTAGGAGGTTTATTATTAGCTAAGATTCCAGAGGAAACCAGAGCGGAACGTAACGCTTATTATGAAAATAGAACGCAGACAGCACAACAAGCTGTTGATAACGACCTCATGAAAGAATCTGATGCTCGTTCTCCAATAATGTCTCCAAGGAGAACTTCAACCGTAACATTTGGAGGCGGTAAACGAAATTAACATAAGGAAAAATTATGGCAAACCAAGATAAAGCTTTTGGGTTCAAACTAGTAGGAAATTTGTCAGGTGTAAATCAAAATAAATTTACCGAATACAATATTGAATCTGGTTCAACTCAAGGCATATTTTCTGGAGACCCAGTAAAAATGTTAGCTGGTGGTTACATCGACGTAGCCGATAATGCTGCTGACACAAAAATACTAGGTATTTTCAGAGGATGTAAATACATCGATTCCGTAACCAAAGAAGTGAAATATTCTTCTTATTTCCCTGCTGGCCAAACAGCCACAGGCGACATAGTAGCAAGTGTGGAAGATAATCCATTTAACCTATACGAAGTTCAATGTTCAGGTTCTCTCGCAAGAGGTGATATCGGTTCAAACGTCGACATAGCTTATACAGCTGGTTCTACTGTAACAGGTCAGTCCAAAGCTGAAATTGATAGTTCTGCTGGTGCAGCAGCTGCTAACTATAGACTTGTTGGTGTTTCAGGCGATTCTGAAAACAACGAACTAGGTAGTAATAACGTCAATATGATTGTTATGATCAACGAGCATGCTTATAACCAACAAGCAGGCATATAATAAGGAAGGTAAATAATGGCTATAAATAGATCACAATTAGCAAAAGAATTAGAACCTGGCTTGAATGCTTTGTTTGGTATGGAATATGCACGTTACGATAACGAGCATGCTGAAATTTTCGATACAGAATCTTCTGATAGAGCTTTTGAAGAAGAAGTCATGATCGTTGGTTTCGGCAACGCACCAGTGAAGCCAGAAGGCGAAGGTGTTGCATTTGATAATGCAAATGAAGGTTTTACAGCAAGATACGAGCATGAAACAGTTGCTCTTGCTTTTGCTTTAACTGAAGAAGCAGTTGAAGATAACTTGTACGACAGACTTGGTAGCAGATATACAAAGGCACTAGCTAGAAGTATGGCTAACACTAAGCAAATTAAAGCTGCAAGTATTCTTAACAATGCTTTCTCAAGTTCATTCAATGGCGGCGACGGCAAACCTTTGATTGCGTCAGATCACCCACTATCAGGTGGCGGAGTTGGTGCAAACAGAGCTAGCACATTTGCTGACTTAAATGAAACTTCATTAGAAGATGCACTTATCAGAATCTCTACTCAAACTGATGATAGAGGTCTTTCAATCGCACTACAGGGCGTGAAACTTATTGTTCCACCACAACTGCAGTTCGTTGCTGACAGACTTTTAAACACACCAGGAAGAGTTGGAACATCTGATAACGATATCAACTCAGTAATGAATCAAGGATTATTGCCTCAAGGTTATGTGGTAAACCATTACCTAAATGACCCTGATGCATACTTCATCAAGACAGATGTACCTGATGGTTTCAAACATTTTGTGAGATCACCAATGACAACATCACTTGAAGGTGACTTTGATACAGGAAACATGAGATACAAAGCTAGAGAGAGATACTCATTCGGGTTCTCAAACTGGAGATGTGTCGATGGTTCACAAGGGGCATAACACACCTCATTCAATGTGTAAGGGAGCTTCGGCTCCCTTTTTTTTTGACTATAGATACGCAAAGTAGTATATTAGTCTTGTTACACAAGGTAGCATGAACTATATAGCAGATGTAAACGGCATATCTACATCACTATCAGACTCTCCTTGTACTGGTAGATGTAGCACGACTTGGGGCGACATACGTTGCCGAGCTTGTGGTCGAACAGAAATTCAAATAAGAGATTGGAATATATATTCTTGTTTGGAGAAAAAACTGATAAACTTAAAAAACTCACCTAATTATGAAATTAGGCAAAAACTAGACTTTAAAAAAATGGAACACAAAGACAAAATAAAAGATATAGAAAGCAAGCTTTTTGCTGCTAGATGTCTGGTTGAAATGATTGGTGATCAGTTAATGCAAACTTATGGTAAAGACCCAATAATCAAAGAAACATATCAAGAAGTGTTTCAGTCACTTGAATCTTTGAAAAAAGCTAAAAATAACTTGCCTGTTGAATTAGAAGAAGCAGTATAATAAACTGTAATTCTAGGATAATAATCTTGCTATCGACTGACCTAGCAGACAAGCCAAGACGATAGTAATAGGAGGCAAAAAAATGGCAAAATCTACATTTTCAGGTCCTGTAAAATCTTTAAACGGATTTATTTCAGCAGGAAATGGTGCAGTTGTTAGTCTAACAGCTGACACATCTTTGACAGTTGATGATCACGCTGGAAAAGTCTTAGTATGTAATGATGCAGATGGTAAATTTACATTACCTTCAATCGTATCAACCGTACCAAGCGATTCAAGTGATCCTAACCAACTTAACAATTTAGGAGCTTCTTTCTATTTTGTTGTTGATACAGCAGCAACTGATCTAGACATCAAAACAGATGGTACAGATAAGTTTGTTGGTGGATTATATATTGGCGTTAATAACGCAACAGGTAAAACATTTATCTCAGGTGCAAGTAATGACGTTATAACATTAAACGGAACTACAAAAGGCGGATTAGCTGGTAGTGTAGTTAAAGTTACTGCAATGGCAGATAACAAATATGCAGTTGAAGGAATCGTTCTAGGTTCAGGAACTCTAGTAACACCATTCGCTGACGCATAATAAATAGGTGATATATGTCTAGTAGATCAAATGGATCAGATGTAAAAACCGCAAGCACAACTAGCTCTGCTACAGGTGGAGCTAGTCTTGTTTCTGGAAGATCAAGATTGAGAGGTTATGTAATAGCTGGAGGCACTTCTGATGGTACTGTTACCTTTAAGGATGGATCCTCAAGCGGCGATATTATTTTTATTGCTCCTTGTAATGCTAATGATACCGAAACTTTGAACATTCCAGATAATGGTGTTTTATTTGAAAGTGGCATACATGCAACACTATCTAATATAGACCGTGTAACGGTTTTTCATTCTTAAAAAATGGCTCAAGAAGTTTCATCCATAACCAGAGTTGGGACTTCAGAGCCTTTTGAGCTACAAGTAGCAAGAGGACAAATTGGTTTTCACGAAACCGTACACAAGTTTGGCTTTAATTCTGCTATAGATACTACTTTAGCAACCGTGTGGCTTCAAGGTGGTTTATATTCATATTTAGGTTCAGCTTCAACTCTTTATATATCTAGCTCTTCTGCTAATGATACAGCAGCAGGTACTGGTGCAAGAACTGTAACCGTTAGTGGGCTAGACAATAATTTTGATGAAAAAGTAGAAACTGTAAGTTTAGATGGTCAAACAGGCGTTGAATTAAATGGCAGCACTTGGTTTAGAGTTAATAGAATTGTAGTAAATACTGCGGGTAGTGGCGGTGCTAATGCTGGTGTTTTGTATGTGGGAACAGAAGCAACACCTTCAGGTGGAGTGCCTACCAACAAATACGCTACAGTAGGTATAGGTGATAATCAAACCTTAATGATGACCTACACTATACCTAGAGGTTATACTGGCTATATTACTCAAAAAGATGTATCGGCATCTTCTTCAGCAGGTAAATTTGCAATTTTAAGTTTAGTGGCTAGACCGTATGGAGGAGTCTTTAATGTAAAAGACAGAGTTTTATCAAGCGAAGGATATAGCACAATTCCATACCCTTATGCTTTAAAATTTACTGAAAAAACAGATATAGAAGTTAGAGCTCAAGCAGACTCGGCAGGCGGAACAGTTACCGTTTCTGCTGCTTTAGATATATTATTAATACAAAATAGACCTTATCCAGAATAATTATGGTACAACCAAGAAAAGGTAAAGCAAGAGTAAAAATAACTGCAAGCGGTAAAAGAGTAAGTTACGGCCAAGCAGGTAAAGCTAAAGGCGGTGGCCCAAGAGTAAAACCAGGTACAAGTAAAGGTGATGCTTATTGTGCACGATCATATGCACAAAAGAAAAAACATAAAAAAGCTGCAAAAAATCCAAACTCTCCTCTGAATTTATCCAGAAAGAGATGGAAATGTAGCGGTAAAAAGTCCAGAAGAAAATAAATATAAGGAGAAAATATGATTTTTTGGGAAAAAGTAGGAAAGTTTTTTGGCTGGGTAAAAGTCAGAAATCGTGATGAAGATGGTCGATATGTTGCAGATGACAAGTCGACAAAAAAGAATGAAGCATATAAAATGGTTCATAAAGATTTGGTTAAAAAACCAAAACGAAAATATACAAAAAGGAAGGTTAAATAATGGCTATTACAAGCAGTAAAGGTGTTCAAAGATTAGAAGTCTATCCACCTGCAGATAGTTCAGCTGATGATACAGCAAATGCTAAACATGAAACAGTAATGGTTGTGTATGAAAATACATTATCAGGTACTGGTGCAGATGCTCATTTAGATGGACAAGTTTCTACACAAGTAGTTCACTTAAGCAAATATGTAGAAGATGGTGGCGATGCTACAGACGTTACAGGAGAAGATGCTCTTGTTCAAACAGTTTGTGGTGCTATCTGGGCATAAGTGTACGAATATAAGTGTCAAGTAACTAGAGTCGTAGATGGGGATACATGCGATTGTATCCTCGATCTAGGCTTTAGCATCTTACATAAATGCCGTGTTCGTCTATACGGTATTGATACTCCTGAGTCTAGAACTAAAAATCTAGATGAAAAAGCTAGAGGTAAACTTGCCTCTAAATTCTTAAAAGAATCTATAGAAAAAGGTAAAGAAATAATTCTTAAAAGCGAGCTAAAAGACTCTAAAGGTAAATATGGTAGAGTTTTAGGCAGCATAATTGTAGATGGTTTAGATATTAATCAAGCAATGGTTGCGCAAAATTTAGCAGTCGCATATTTCGGACAAAGTAAAGCAGACGTTGAAGCAGAGCATATGGCTAACAGAGAAAAATTAATAGCAGATGGTGCTTATACACCAGAATCTGATATATAATTTATGAATGGCCAGTAAAAAAGATGCATGCTATCACAAAGTAAAATCCAGATACAAAGAATGGCCTAGCGCATATGCTAGTGGCGCTTTAGTTAAGTGCCGTAAAGTTGGTGCAAAAAACTGGGGTAACAAAAGCAAAAAGAAAATGGCAAAAGGCGGTCATGTGATCGCTAGAGGCTTTACCAATCTCCTAGCTGGTAAAAGGAGAAAAACTAAAATTGGCTAAAGAAGGTCTTAAAAAATGGTTTTCTAGAAATCAGGGCAAAGGTTGGGTTGATTGCAAAACTGGTAAAACTTGTGGTAGACAATCTGGGGAAAAACGCAAAAGCTATCCTGCGTGTCGTCCTACTATGGCACAATGCACAAGTGCAGCTAAGAAAAAAACTAGTTCTAAACGTATAAGTTGGAAAAAGAAAGCTACAGGTGGTTTTGTATGTAAAATAGCTAAAGGGTGTGGTAAAGTAATGTCAAATAGGAGGAAAAAGACTAAGTATAGTTAGTATGCCGTTGAGTAGAGGGTCATCAGGAAAGACCATATCAAAAAACATCAGCAAACTAGTAGGCGAAGGTCGACCTCGTAAACAAGCTGTTGCTATAGCACTTAGCAACGCTGGCAAAAAAAAGGAAAAAAATATGTACAAAAAGAAAGGTATGAAATACGGCGGCAAAGTAAAAAAAATGAAGAAAGGTGGAGCATGTATTGCAGGCTCAACCCAACAACGTAGAAAAAGACAAGGCGCCAAAGTAGCTGGTAAATATTAAGAATGGCTGTTTCTGGTAGCACAAACTTCGAACCAGATATTACTGAGTTTATCGAAGAAGCATACGAAAGATGTGGGCTCGAGCTTAGAACTGGTTACGATTTAAAAACAGCAATAAGATCAGCTAATTTTATGTTAGCTGAATGGGCTAATCGTGGTCTTAATCAATGGACTATATCTACAGGGGCTCAGACGGTCACAAAAGGAACAAATAGCTACGACCTAGGGACAGATGTTATAGATGTATTAGACGTGGTTATACGACGAACTGTTGGCTCTACAACAACTGATATAAGATTAGATAAATTATCAAGAGCTGAGTACTTCAATATACCTAATAAAGATACTGAAGCTAAACCATCTCAGTATTTTATTGATAAACAGATAAATCCTAAAATTTATGTTTATCCAACTCCAGAAAATTCAACAGACATTATAAGATTCAACAAATTAACAAGGCTAGATGATGCCGACGACGCAAAAAATACAATGAATATCCCTTTTAGTTTTTATCCTTGTTTCGTCGCAGGTCTAGCCTACTACTTAAGTATGAAAAAAGCTCCTGAATTAGCAGGTCAACTCAAAGCTATTTATGAAGAAGAGTTTAGGAGAGCTGCTGACCAGAATGAAGATAGAGCTTCTTTCCGAATAAAACCATCTATAAGGAGTAATTAATGGCTTACACAAGTGCTAAATTTGCTTTAGGACTATGTGATAGATGCGGTTTTAGGTATAAATTGCATGAATTACAGAAAGAATGGACTGGTTTCAAGGTTTGTTCTGAATGTTATGAGCCAAAACACCCACAATTAGAGCCATTTACACATGTAGCAGACCCTGAAGCCATTTACGAGCCAAGACCAGATACAGATATTGAGGCAAATGATGGTAGAGTTTACACACCAACAAATATTATAGGGAAAACATTTAAAGGATTTAAAATTACATCTGCTTTAGGAACAGTTACAATAACAACATGACACTTACAGAACTAAAAAACCTAATACAAGACTTTTTACAAAATACAGAAACAACATTTGTTAATTCTTTAGATGAAATTATAAAAAATGGTGAAGAAAGACTCTTTGAAGAGGTTGAATTTGACTACTTTAGAAAAACATCTACAGGAACACTATCAACTGGTGATAGATTTTATACAGCACCATCTGATTTTGTCTTAGCTTTTAGTTTTGCAGTCAAAGATTCTGGTAATGACTACAATTATTTGATAAAAAAACACCCATCTTTTATGCAAGAGTACGATGTCGACCCAACCGACACTACAAAACGAGCTTTACCTGTTTATTATGCTGATTATGACAAAGAACTGGCTACAGGGTCAGCTGGATCTACTTTAATTGTCGCTCCAGTACCAGATTCTGACTATTCTGTAGAGTTAAACTATCTTTATAAGCCAACAAGTCTAACAACTGATACATCAGGGACCTGGTTATCACAAAATGCTAGAAATGGCCTACTTTATGCTTGCTTAATGGAAGCATATACCTTTATGAAAGGTGATCCTGACCTTTTACAGCTTTACGAAACAAGATATAATCAAGAAGTAGCGAGATTAAAAAATAGAGCTGAAGCGAGAGGAAGGAAAGATGAATATCGTTACGATTCTCTGCGTAAGCCAGTAACTTAATGAAAAATATTGAATCACTTGAAGGCAAGCACGTTGCAATTGTTGCTTTGGGAGCTAGTTGGCAAGACTATAACCTAGCAAAAAGCCACGGGGCTAATTTCGACGAGGTATGGGCTATAAATGCCGTATCTTCAGTTATATTTCACGACAGAGTATTTATGCTAGACCCAGCATCTAGATTTTTAGACTCTGACGATGCGGGTAGTCAAACACCAGCTATGCGTAAGGTGTTAACAGAGCACCAGGGCCCTATTTATACATGTGAATTGGATGAAAGATGTCCAGGTCTTGTCGAATACCCAATCAACGAAGTTATGAAAGCAGGCAAATCTTGTTATCTTAATAATACTGTAGCTTATGCAGTCGCATTCGCTTATATGTGTAAAGTTGGCAAGTTATCTTTGTATGGTGTTGATTACAGCTATAAAGGTAATCTACATTTTGCTGAACAAGGCAGAGGATGTGTTGAGTATTGGTTAGCAAAACTGATTGCAGAAGGTTGTAAAGTAGGTGTTGGCAAATCTTCTTCTTTGCTGGATTCAAATGAAATGGCAGAAGACAAGTTGTACGGCTACCATCGTTTAGATGATCCTATGATTGTTTTACAGAATGATGAGGGTAATTATATAGCAATGAAAAGAAGTGAGTATCAAAGCAGAGCTGTACCAGAACCAGAACCACAAAGAATAGTTCTTGGTCGACAAGACCCACCAGAGCCGAAAAAGTGGTAGAATAAATTATGGCTATTACATCAACAACATGTACATCATTCAAACAAGAACTGTTTAAGGGTGTGCATAACTTTGATCAAAGCGGTTCACCAGATACGTTTAAATTAGCTTTATACACAAGTTCTGCAGATTTAGGGGCATCCACAACTGTTTATACAACATCTGGCGAAGTAAGTGGCACTAACTATACAGCTGGCGGCGCAACGCTAACACTTAAAAGCGGGACACCAACAACTGATGGAACTACAGCACTTGTTGACTTTGATGATTTAGTTTTTTCTAATGTAACTTTGACTGCACGTGGAGCTTTGATTTATAACTCTACTGATAGCAATAAAGCAGTTTGTGTTATAGACTTTGGAGAAGATGTAACAGCTACAGCAGGAAATTTAACAGTTAGCTTCCCATCAACTGGGGCAAATACATCAATAATTAGGATTGCATAATGGCAGAATATACAAATAATTTAAGATTAAAAGAAATAGCAAATGGTGCAGAGTCAGGGTCTTGGGGGACATCAACCAACACTAATCTTGACTTAATTGCAGAAGCTTTTGGTTATTCATCTTATGATGCTTTTAGTTCAGATGCTGATGTTTCTATAACAATTGAAAACTCAGGAGCAACACAAGATTTGAAAAGAAGTATGTACCTTAAGTTCACATCTACAGCCACTCTTTCAACAACGAGAACTATTACAATAACACCTAATACAATAAGTAGAGTTTTGTTTATAGAAAACGCTACAACAGGATCACAAAGTATAGCCATATCACAAGGGTCAGGCGCTAATGTCACTATAGGAAACGGCAAAGTAAAATGCGTATATTTAGATGGTGCAGGTTCAGGCGCAGCTGTCGTTGAAGTATTTGACAATTTTGAGGTTAAAGATAGTTTAAAAATATCAGGAACTACACCAACTCTGACATTAGGTGATGGTGACGCAGAAGATACCAAAATAGTATTTGATGGTAATGCAACTGATTATCATATCGGTCTTGATGATTCTAGTGATCAACTTGTAATTGGCAGAGGAAGCACATTAGGAACTTTGCCTGGTGTAAAAATAAATACATCTGTTACTTCAAATGTATTAACTCTTGGTGGTACTTATGGCTTGGAAGTCGATAGTGCAGATGGTGGAACTATTGCTCATTTTTATGCACAAACTGCTGAAGCGATAATAAGAACAGATACATCAGGCGATAACCCAGTTGATTTTGGTTCAGACACATCAGGAAACTTCGTTGTCAAAACAGGTTCAACTCCAACCAAAAGATTTTCTGTATCTGATAATGCTGATGGAGATGTTAATTTGCATACTGGTAGCTTGTTTTTTGATACAGCAAGCGCTGGTATTTTCTTAAGATCGCCAAATAATACAGAATTTAAAATAACAGTAGATAACTCAGGAAACTTGGTTGCTACCGAACAATAATATATAATCACATATTATGAGCGAAAAAGATTTTTTAATTAGCGTTTTACAACTGATTGAAGTATCTCTTCAGAGAGGAGCAATTAGAAGCCCAGAACTCGACGCAGTCGCAGTTATGAGACAGTATGTAGCATCAAATCTAGAAAAGTACAACGAAACTGTACCTACTCAAGATTCGATTGAACCAGAAGTGGTTGAAGAACCAGAAAACAAAAAGGATAAAAAATGATGGATGTTTTAATTCCAGTAGTTTTAGTTGGGGTAGTTGTTTTAGGTATAGTATATAAATATAAACCTGAGTGGCTAGAACCAGTTAAAAATTTATTTAAAAAGTAATGGCAAGAAAAACTGCAGCAGATGTGCATTTAGAATTATCAGTACATGAAAAAGAATGTGCTGAAAGATGGAAGACAGCTTTTCACAAGTTTACTGATCTTGAAGTTCATATCAAAGAATTAGATGCGAGAATGGTTGAGGGCCAGAATACTATTACAATTCTTCTTGTAGGTCTGATCTGCAGTATTGTTGCTGTACTAATTGAAAGTTTATTATCGTGAGTCAACAATTAGAAAGTAAAGTATGTCACTTACTTAGATTGCATGAAGGTTTTGTATCTCATGTATATGAAGACTCAACACCAGAAAAATACTTAACAATAGGATATGGTCGGTTAGTTGATGAAAGACTAGGGGGCGGAATATCACAAGAAGAAGCAGAATATTTGTTAGTTAACGACATAAGAAACTGCATCAAAATACTAACTTCCAGATTACCTGTTTTTGATTCTTTATCAGAAACAAGGAAGATAGTTTTAATCAATATGTATTTTAATTTAGGCAATCGTTTGTTTAATTTTAAAAACATGCTTAAAGCACTAGATAACAAAGACTACGATAAAGTAGCAGAGGAAATGCTCAATAGTAAATGGGCGCAACAGGTCAAAGGCAGATCGTCAGAATTAGCTGGAATGATGAAAACTGACGTTTATCACGTCTAAGGAGTAAAGCATGCCTCCTAACTATAGGATAGGCAGAGCAGGTGAATATCTAGCTGCAAGCTGGTTAATTAGGCAGCTTGATGAAGTTTTTGAAGCTTCACCTTCTTCTCGCTACGATTTCTTATGTACAAATCAAGAATTTGCCTACAAAGTTCAAGTTAAAACCACCTCTTCTTCATTTGACCATCACTCATCTGAATGGGTTAGATGGGACATAAACAAAAAAGTTAACAAAGTTAAGAAAACCTACAGCCAAGATGAGGTTGATATATTTGGTTTTGTTTATTTACCCCTCAATATAGTTGAGTTTATCCCTAACTATAAACTAGGAAAAACATACCAAAAAAAGATAGAATATCTAAAAGATGTTGATACTTTGAAGTCACTTCGTAGATCAATAACTATAATAGATGAAATAACATGATACAAAAATATTTATTCAATCCAGGCATTTTTAGAGAAGGTACAGAGTATGATGCTGAAGGGGGTTGGTTTGATTGTAATTTAATAAGATTTAGAGCTGGTCGTCCTGAAAAAATAGGCGGATGGCAGAAGTTGATTGATAGCACACATCAAGGTACTGTCAGAGCTTTGCACAACTGGATACAAAATAGTGGAACAAAAACATTAGGTTTAGGTAGTCATCTTAAATATTATGTCAGTATTGATGATGCTTATAACGATATAACCCCAATTAGAGAAACTACATCTGCAGGAGATGTGACATTCGCTGCTACAAATGGTTCTACAACAATAACTGTATCTGATAACTCACATTCTTGTGTTTTGAACGACTTTGTTACTTTTTCTGGTGCTGTATCTTTAGGTGGTGTTATAACTGCTGCTATTTTAAATGCTGAACATCAGATAACTAGAATTGTTGATGCTAACAGTTATGAAATAGTTGTTTCTGTTGCTGCTAATAGTTCAGATACAGGTAATGGTGGTAGTTCAGTAGTAGGAACATATCAGATAAATGTTGGCTTGGATGATTTTATACAAGGAACAGGATGGGGATCTAACCCTTGGGGAGATGGTGGTTGGGGTAGCACATCAAGCCTATCGTCTACTAACCAACTACGATTATGGACACATGATAACTTTGGCGAAGACCTAATTATTGCGCCACGTGGTGGTTCTATTTACAAATGGGATGCCTCAGCTGGTGTTGGAACAAGAGCTGCATTACTTTCAGGATTGGGTGGAGCTAGCAAAGTACCAACTAAAGCTTTGCAAGTTATTACCTCAGAAACTGACAGACATTTAATAGTTTTAGGTGCTGACCCAATATCAGGTAGCAGTAGAACAGGGGTATTAGACCCGATGTTAGTCGCATTTAGTGATCAAGAAAACGAATTAGAATTTAACCCAACAACAACTAATACTGCAGGCTCAGTAAGATTATCATCAGGATCGCAGATTATTGGTGCAGTAAAATCAAGACAAGAGGTGGTTATCTTTACTGATACTTCTTTATATAGTATGCAGTTCGTTGGCCCACCTTTTACTTTTGCTATAAATTTAATTGATAATGCAACAGGGTTAATAGCGCCAAAAGCAGCTGTTACAGCTCCAGGTGGTGTCTATTTTATGAGTTATGACAGTTTTTATGTTTATAGTGGACAAGTAGCTAAACTACCTTGTGCAGTTAAAAATTATGTCTTTTCTGATATAAATACAGATCAAGCTTTTAAAATATTTGCATTTTCAAACAAACAACATAATGAAATAGGTTGGTATTATCCATCTGGCAATTCAGATGAAATAGATAGATATGTTATCTATAACTACCAAGATAACTTATGGTATTACGGACAATTAGCTAGATTCTCTTGGTTGGATACAGGTGTTGAGCCATATCCACAAGCAACAGGGTCTAATTACTTGTATCAGCATGAGTTTGGGTATGATGACGATGGTAGTGAAATGCAAAATGTCTATATCGAGTCTGGTGACTTTGATATTGAAGATGGCAACCAATTTTCTTTTATGAGCAGAATAATTCCCGATATTAAATTTATCGCTAATTCAGCTGGTGGTAATGTTAACTTTGTTACTAAAGTTAGAAACTATCCTGGTGATAGCTTATCAACCGCTGCTACATCAACCATATCATCAACAACGCAACAGTCATTTATCCGAGCACGTGGCAGACAAGCTGTCTTAAGAATACAGTCTAATGATGGAGATTCTGGCAATATAGGAACTGGATGGAGATTAGGAGCTACACGATTTGATGTAAGAACTGACGGAAGGAGATAGTGGCTAAATTATTAAAAACTAATTTACCATTTGCTCAGGGTCAGGTAACTGTTGATGTTTTCAACAATCTTGTCAGAGTTTTAGAGATCAACTTAGGTTCGGTTGATACTGACAATACCACACAATTAACAACAGCTGAACGAGACGAAGGTAACTTCAACCTTGGTCAAATCATATATAACACCACAACCACTACATTACAGTACTGGGATGGTTCTACCTTCCAAGACATATCAGCACTAGGGGCTATCAATTTAAACGTCTCAGATGGTACTACAGGCATTACAATCAACCTAAATACAGAGACATTATCTCTGATAGGTGGGACAGGCATTACTTCTACTGCTTCTGGTAACTCTGTTACATTTGCAATAGATAGTACAGTAGCAACTTTAACAGGCACACAAACACTAACTAACAAAACTTTAACAAGCCCAACTCTGAATGGGGATCTATCAGCAGGTGATGCTTTCTTAGATGAAGATAATATGGCATCTAATGACGCTACTAAGGTTGCCTCACAACAATCCATCAAAGCTTATGTTGATAGCCAAATAGGTGCTAATAACGAACTATCTGAAGTTTTAGCTAATGGCAACACAACAGGTGGTACTGATATAGCTGTATCTGCTAATGATGATATTACCTTTACTGATAGCTCGAAGGCGATATTTGGTACTGGTAGTGATCTAAAGATATACCACGACGGTAGTAACAGTTTTATACAAGATAGTGGTACAGGTAACTTAAGAATTGCAGGTCAATCTGTAGATATTCTTAACCCAGATGCAAATGAGTTTAAAGCAAGATTTGTAGATAATGGTAGAGTAGAACTTTACTATGATGCTGTTAAGAAGCTTGAAACAACCTCTGGTGGTATAGATGTTACTGGAGGTATTGATATTAGTGGCACTAATTTCATTACAAGTGGCAGGTCTATCGTAAATGCAGGCAACATAACACAAAGCGGTGGTTTTACACAAAATGCAGGCCTTACTGTTAATTCAACATATATATACAGTACTGTTTCTACAGGACAACCCGGATTTGTTGTAGCTGATAATGCAAGTGGCAGTCAAACCAGAAGTGGCTTATTAAAATATTATGGTAGTGCTACTAATGTAAGTTTATTTGGTCAGACTTTAGGTGGCAAGGTTGCTTTATTAGCAGCTGGTACAAATGTAGGGGGGTTGTTGCTTGGTACAAGTTCAACTGCAAATGCTCCAGTCTATATAGGGACAAATGGCACACTAGCACTAACTATTGATACCTCACAAAATGCTACTTTTGAAGGTACAGTCCTAGCCGACAAAATCCAACTAGGTACTGAAACCACTTCTTATATAGAAAATGTCGTAGGACAAAATACTGATGTTTTTAATTTCCAAACAGAAAATGGTTATATACATATCGGCTCACAAAATAGTACTTATGCTCACTTCTATACCGATAGATCACTTTTTTACTTTAGTGCAACTATTATGGCAGGTAGCAATATTGTTACTTCATATAATGGTGACTTCTTACTGCGAAGAGCTAATAACAGCAACCATCAATTAACTATTGGTAGTAGCACTATCACATCTTCTTTGCCATTAAGTGTAACTGGTGCGATTACATCTACAGGTTTAGTAACAGCAGATGAGCTAAGTGTCACTAACGATGCTACCTTTAATGGTGGTATTGATGCGACAGGGCAGACCATTACAAGTGGCGCTATTACTACAAGTGCATTAACAACTCATACAAAATCAGTATATGGGGATATGGATTCTGAAAATTTTTACAGAATCAAATTCCAAGATTTAGGGGGCATACATAATGACGTAGGTATAGGACAAACAGAAAGTGGCAGTATGGGCTTTAATGTCCAAGCTGGTTTCAAATATGTATTCAACAGAGGTACAAGCGGTAATGCAGTAATAATTGATGGTGGCGGTATAGACATTAAGTCAGGGGGTCTTGATATAAATGGTACTGAGGTAATAAATAGCTCTCGTAACCTAACCAATATCGGTACTATCAGTAGTAGTGGTGGTATTGTTATAGACGAGGGTGCTTCGTTTACTACATTAGATATAGCTACAGGCAGAACTGGTGCAACAGAAAATATTGGTGCTGTCCGTTTTTTAAATGCATCAGATACTCTTAAAGCCCAAGTGATGGGTACTAATGATGGCAAACTTGTTCTTGGCACTAATGGAAATACTACTGCTCTTACAATAGATTCATCACAAGTCGCCACTTTTGAAAACACCATAGATGTAAAATCACAAAGCTCTTTACTTCAAAGATGGTTTGAAGGATCAACAGAAGTTGGTAGGGCTGTTGGAGTTTCTGGTGTCCAGATGGCAATAGGTAGTGGCGATACAGGTGTGTTGTTTAACGCAAGTATTAATGCAGTTTATCCTTGGCAACCAACCACAAATGCTGGCTTAGACAATATAGTTGATCTAGGTATTTCTAGCAGAAAATGGCGAGATATTTATTTTGGTGGCAATCTCAAAGTTGGTTCAACAACTGTTATAGATAACTCTCGTAATCTAACCAATATCGGTACTATAACTGCTTCAGGAGACATGGCTATTGATACAAATGCATTATTTGTGGATACATCAACTAATAGAGTTGGTATCAATACTTCATCACCTGATGGTGAATTAGATGTCAGAAGTGGCTCAGTTGCAACAATTCAAGCTAAAGCAACAAGCACTGATAGTACAGCAAGAGTAATGGTGTTAAATGATGCACGAGCTTACAGTTTTAGAATACATACAGACGATACACTACATATAAAAGATGAAACAGCAGATACAGCAGCCCTTATTTTTGACACTTCACAAAATGCCGCCTTTGCAGGAACTATCTCTAGTGGGGCTATTACCAGTACAGGTAGCTCTCAGTTTGCGACATTAACAGTTACAGGGGATCTAACGGTACAAGGTACAACAACCTGGTTAGATTCAACTAATACACAAATATCTGATAAA
>Ga0208767_1000938_pt1 | contig 23647 bp, 38 predicted proteins | sample VirMetDEL_Mar_21_FD_184514 | JGI IMG/M metagenome (GOLD analysis project Ga0208767, IMG submission 184514) | Aqueous microbial communities from the Delaware River and Bay under freshwater to marine salinity gradient to study organic matter... | ecosystem: Environmental > Aquatic > Marine >... | reverse complement strand
AGGATTGTGTTTTGAGGCTATTATGAAAGAGATTGAGCCTGCTAGTAAAGATAAGGATTCTTACTTTCTTAACTTTTCAGATGGGATGCCAATGTTTGGTAATGATGACATTGATTACCACTATGACACCGCCATCAATCACACTAACAAAATGGTTAAGATGATTCGTGATAGAGGTGTTAAGGTTCTTAGTTACTTTATTGGAGATACTTATGATATGGAAAGAAGCACTAAGACTTTCAAAAGAATGTATGGTAATGATGCTGAATTTGTCGATGTTACTTCAGTTCTTCCTGTGGCTAAAACAATGAACAAAAAGTTCTTACAGAAGTAATGAAAAATCAAATTAAAAAACTAATAGCAGAACACGTCAAACGAATGAGAAGGCAGATGTCTTGGACAGGTGAAAATGATTATGTGGTGGAAAAAATAATGAAAATAATTGAAAAAAAGGCTTGACTCGTATTGCATTTTATGAGTATTTTAAGGGGTAATGAGAGAGACAATAATTAACAATTCAATCAAAAAAAAAGGAAAAAAAGATATGGATAAAAAAATAGTTGTAAAAGTTGTTAAGTCGGGTAATCGATTTAACGCGTGGGATAAGGATGGTGTGAAATACACATCCGAAATGGGAACAGGCACTCGTAAGAGAGCTTATGAAGCTGGTATGGCTTTGGAACGTAGGGTTGGTAAAAATGGTAGAGTTTACTGGTGGAAAGTTCCGATGTCAGATTTTGAGTCTACTACGGCTCCTGTCATCGATGTTTCATCTGTTGATGTTCCATCCGATCACGCTGAGATGTTGAATTTCATTCACTCTTCTTATGGACTAAAACCGCAAGGTTTGGTAATGAAAGAACTGAAGTGGAAGTACTTAGTACGTTCCGCTGTTCGTGGTAAGAACATTTTGATGACAGGTCCTGCTGGGTGTGGTAAAACAATGGCTGCTAAATCATTGGTTAATTCGCTCGATAGGCCTGACTTTTACTTTAATTTGGGTGCGACACAAGACCCTCGAGCTACTTTGATTGGTAATGTTCACTTTGATAAAAAAGCTGGAACTTACTTTTCTGAGTCTCTTTTTGTCAAAGCGATTCAAACTCCTAACGCTGTTATTCTGTTAGATGAGATGAGTCGGGCTCATCCTGATGCTTGGAATATTTTGATGACTGTCTTAGATAGTGGTCAGAGATATCTCAGATTAGATGAGGCTTCAGGTCAAGAGACTATCAATGTGGCTGAAGGTGTGACTTTTGTCGCCACCGCTAACATCGGTAATGAGTACACTTCTACCAGAGTTATGGATAAGGCTCTGATGGATAGATTTATTATCGTTGAGATGGATGTTCTGACTTCTGATGAAGAGCATGGCTTGTTGAATTATATGTTTCCGCATGTTGATTCTGACTTACTAAAGTCTGTTGCTGAGATTGCTTCCTCAACTCGTAATGAGTCAAAGTCTGAGGCTGGTAGATTGTCCGCTGGAATTTCAACCAGAACTTCGGTTGAGATAGCTGGACTACTCTATGATGGTTTCGGATTAGATGAGGCGGCTGAAGTGACTGTCTATCCTCAGTTTTCTGATGATGGTGGGCTTGAGTCTGAGAGAACTTATGTGAAGCAGTTGGTTCAGAAGTATGTCTCTGATGGTTCTTCTGAGGACTTGTTCAACGAAGATGAGGTTGAGAACGCCTAAGTAGTTTCTCTCTGTAATGTGGGTGACGGCATTCCGCTGTCACTCAGGGTGGTCGGTTTTAATTCCTTTCTCCGGCCACCCTTTTTTTAAATAAAAGGAAAAGATAAGGAGCTAAATATGGAAAAAAGCAAATGGTCTGGATATGAAAACTATATAGTTATGACGCAGGAAGTGCCTGGCATACAAATGAATTATGGAACTTATTTAGATTTTAAATTGGTTAAAAAATTTTTACAAAGAATTGCCACATCTACTGATAATGACACTTTTTTGTATGAGAAAACTATTTATAAGAAAGTAATATCATCTGCGGATGCTGTAAACATTCTTAATAAATTGTTAAAAAATAAGTTTGATCCAATGATTAAAGTAATAGCAAGACAAATTGGAGTCAGACTGTAGGAGAAAGACTATGGGAAAGCAAGTCAAAAAACACGGTTATAGTTGTAAATTAGTTAGAGTTGTCGATGGTGACACCTGTGATGCTATGATAGATTTAGGATTTGATGTTTGGGTAAAATCAAGAATTAGATTCTTTGGTGTTGATACTTGGGAAAGTAGAACTAGAGACTTAGCTGAAAAAGAAAAAGGTTTAGCAGCTAAAGCTTATGTCAAAGACCTGCTAGAAAATTCTGATGAAGGTAAGTTTTCAATAATATCGCATGGTAAAGGTAAGTATGGTCGTGTACTTGGTGAGCTATTTGTTAAAGGACACGATAAGTCTGTAAACGAATTGTTAAAAGAAAATGGTCACGCTTACGAATACCACGGAGAAAAGAAAAAAGTATTTGGAAGTTAAAAACACTCAGGAGGTTATATGAGTAAAAAGAAGCGTAGTCAATGGAAAGACTATAAAACATACACACTTAGTGATGGTACTAAGTTCTTAGCTCGTGATGATAAGGATGCTAAGTTGTATAAACAAAAGGTAGGTGACAAATGAAACCTATTCAACCTAATTACAAAAACGACTTAAAGCATATAAGGTCTGCTATTGAAGACTTGGCTAATGTGGTTAATGGTATCAAACAACAGCTGTCAGAAGTTAACAACAAAGTTGATAATGTAAATCAGCTAGAAATATTTGGTAATCCAAATGTTAGCTATACTAAGTTGTATTTTGATGAAGAACAATGAAGAAGAAGTATAGAGTTTTACATACAATGACAACAGTCGAAGGTACGTTGTATGAAAAAGAGTTAGTCACATTTGAAAATAAAGAAGCAGATGGAGATTGGAGAGTAAAAGATTCTATGGGTCGTATATGGTTTTTAAATCCTAGTATGCTTTCTGAATCACCACAAGCTTTAAAGAAGGAGAAATAAAATGTCAAATTTCTTAAAAGTTATGAGCGATGTTACAGATTTTATTCTTGGTAGAGAAGAAGAAAGTCTTTTAGATAAAAAGAAAAAGACCATAGGTTTTGTAGCTGAAGGAATCAAACCCAAACGTAAATACACACGAAGAAAACAAACTAGAAGGAAACCTAGAAAATGAATTTCATAATTTTTGTTGTAGTTAGTTTAGTAATAATTTGGGGTATATTAGAATACTTCGGAGTTGGAGATAAGTAATGGTATTAGATAGTTTATTAGCTGGTGTAATGTTGTTTAGCTCCTTTGCAGCTCGTACAGCGAATGTGCAGCCAAATCCTGATGACTATGAAGTTAGTGTTGGATTAAGTCGTAGTAACTTTCATTTAAATCGTCAATGGGAAAGAGAACTTGGTGAGTTTTACATCGATGATTTGTTTTGGTATAAGTTTGATAATGTTTTATACTTTAAGCCAGAATATATGAATAAAGAAAGTAAAGGCGTAAAATATCTAAAGATTGACTCAAGACGAGCGTTTGGAGATTGGACATTTGGGTTTACCAGTCGTAACGACAATGATAATGTTTTTAGTAAAGAATTTCAGACATTTGTGTCCTTTGGTATGAGCAAAAAGAAAAAGTACTATGATGATAAAATAGAAGTTGATGTTTCGTTTGATGGTTATTTTCCACCAAGTCAAGAAGATGGTAGAGATACATTTGAGTTTGAAGATAAGTTCAAAGTATCTTATCAATTAACCAAAAGATTCAGAGTATACAATTTAGGAGAGATATCTAAGTTGCAAGGAACAGAGTTTTACAAAGCTAAGATAGGGTTTGAATATTCTTTATAATCTGTTATATTTATATTATATAATGGAGAATAGAATTGAGTAAAGCAGATTTAAGTAAGGATTACCATAAATCAGACCAAAAACATTTTATCAACACTAAGTTAATAGAAATTATGGAATACAGACAATCACGAAAGTGGTATGTCAGTATATCTGTAGTTGCAATATTTTCTTTTATATTAGCTATGATGATTTATTATATGAGTGAAGGTAAAGATGTTACTGATGGATGGAAAGAGATTTTATTATTAATGTTAGGTGGATTTGTAGGTTCGTTTGCCAAAGTAATTGACTTTTGGTTTAATAATCAAGAAAACGACAACAAACTATTAGAACATGCAGATGATTAGGAGATAAAAATGTTAGTAAACTTTGAAGACATTATTGAAGTTGTATTAGAACACGAAGGTGGGTATGTAAACGATCCTAAAGATCCTGGTGGTGAGACTAATTTTGGTATAGCTAAAAGAAGTCATCCCGATGTAGATATAAAAAATCTAACTAAACAAGAAGCTAAAGAAATTTATTTAGAGCACTATTGGTATAGGAATGCTGTAGATAAAGTGCCAGATGAATTAAAACACATATACTTTGATATGTGTGTAAACCAAGGTAAAAGTAGAGCAGTTAAGATATTACAGAGAGCTTGTAATGGTAAAGGTGCTGAGTTAAAGGTAGATGGTGGATTAGGACCTGTAACACTATCTCACTTAGGCGGAGTTGAACTAAAAAGAGTTAGAGCATATAGAGTTAAATACTACGCTGATTTAGTTACTCGTAAGCCTGAATTAGAGAAGTTCTATTATGGTTGGTTTAAGAGAGCTTTAGAAGTTTAAAAAAAAATACGTTTTTTTAATTTTACACGATATATATTATAGAAGTTATTGATATCGCTCAAATGAGGATGTCAATGTTTGACTACAAAGTAAACAAAATAGGAGAAATAAAATGACTAAAGTAATAGTTCGTAATCCATTCCCTGTACTCGATAGGGATTCTTTTTTAACACCTTTTGATAAAATGTTCGACCAAATTGTTGAATCATCATTTCCCGATGTGACAAAATCTGTTGGAGTAAAACCATTTCAAGGTACTGCATACCCAAAAGTAAATGTGTATGAGTATGATGATAAAGTTGGAATTATTTCTGAGATTCCTGGTTTGGATAAGAAGCAACTTAACGTAGAAGTAGAAGAGGGCGTATTGACCATTAGTGGTGATAAGCACGGCATCACAGAAGAGGATGGTGCTAAAGTACTTCGTAGAGAGTTGAAGTCTTCTTCATTCAAACGTTCATTTGAACTCGGTGAATTATTAGATGGTGAAAATATATCAGCTAATTTCAAAGATGGCGTTCTCTCAATATCTATCCCAAAGATAGAACCTAAAAAGCCAAAAAAACAGTCAATCAAAATAAAATAGATGAAAAAACTCATCAAAGCAAATGATGGGCTGTTTGTTGTTCTTGGAACAGTATCGGTAAATATAGGTTATAGTATCGATGAACTCAAGAATATGTGGACTTTAGCTGATGCTGTTCTAAGAAACAACGATTTATATTATATATGTATGGAGTGTAAAGTAGCTGAATTTGAAGAAATAAACTAATTTTTCGATATTTATTACTAATTAAATAGGAGAAAATTGTGTTTGAACAATCTAAACAATTCAATAAGTTAATCGGTGCTTCCGCTCTTACAATCGCAGGTAGCGCTGCTTTCTTTTCGGTTTTTGGATTATCAAAGTTATTTGCTGGTGCTCAGTTTGCTGTAATCATAATGGCTGGTTCATTAGAGTTTGGTAAATTAGTAGCGGCTTCTTTTCTGTATAGATTTTGGGATAAAATAAATCCTTTACACAGAACGTATATGACTATAGCAACAGTTATTCTTGTATTAATAACATCCGCTGGTATATTTGGATTTCTATCCAATGCATATCAGGGAGCAACAGTTGGTTTTGAAAAAGAATCAACTGCTCTAATATATAAAGAAGATAGATTAGAACAATTAACAGATGATAAAAAATTCTTAAAAGAAGAAATGGAAGCGGCTATAGCTGAACTGCCAGAAAACTATCGTACTGCCAAAAGAAAACTAAGAGAAGAATATCAACCAAAAATAAATAAAATAAATGATGATATGATAAATCTAAAAGGTGAAATTGGTGATTTAAAGATACAGTTAGTTGAAACTGGTGTTGAGGTAGGACCTGCTATATATTTAGCTAGAGTATTTGATACAGATGTAGATACTGTAGTTAAGTTTTTTATCTTTGTTCTGATATTTGTCTTCGACCCTATGGCTGTTCTTTTTGTAATAAGTTACAATGTAGCTTTGTTAAATGAAGATGAAGAACCAACTAAGCCAGAACCAAAGAAAAAGAAGTGGTGGGCTGTTTATGGTGAAAAGAAGAAAAACGAAATAAAAGAAACTTTGACTAAAACTATAAAAAAAGAAAAGACACCTGCTACTATTGAGGGAACTAAAGAAGAAATCAAAAGAAATACAAAGAAGCCAAAGCAGAAGATAGAAAAAGGAGCTTTTGTTAGAAATAGTTAAAAAAAAGTCTTGACTCGTATTATATTTACCTGTTACATTTAGGTATAATGAGAAAGGAAATTATGAATAACTTAGATACAAAAAAATCATATGACTCTTCAGTAAATAAGCTACTTAAAAATATTAAAGTAGACTATGCTGGTTGGGGTAGTGATATTGACAAATTAGATGAATCACAAAAATCAATTAGGTTAAAAATGATTGATGAGTTCAATAACAATTTGAGTGTAAGAAGTGGTAGGAAATTTGATAAGGTTGTGTCCAATGGTTCGGTTTGGGGTTTCGTTGCTAAAACAAATGGTGTACTAAAAGGTATTCCTTACTTTGTTGGTGATGTATTCAAACCAGCTGGTTGGAGAGCTCCAGCAAAACACGTGAGGGGTTCTATTTTTTCTAACGAAACTAACTGGTTCAGTTGGACAGGTCCTAATTATATTGTACGATGAATAAGTGGATTGAACATAACAAATCTCAGTTCTCAACTGAGATTAAAACTTTAGAGACTATCATATCAGGTGATGTAAGGGCTGGGATACAACCTAATCAATTTACATCCGATATGTTAGTCGCTCTAAAAAGTGGTAGGAAAATTACACCTAAGATGCATACACACATACTGAAAATTATGGAACAAAACAGTAGTGAGTATAGACAGAAAAAACAAAAGTGGGTTAATTCTGTAGTACCAAAGATTTTGATGGTAATGGAGTTGCTTAAGGAAACAAATTGGAAAGAGAGTACTATTGCTGGAAAAAAATGGTTTTTAGAAAGTATTAGAGACCAAGCTCTAAAAAGAGCTAGTCTATCTAAAAAACAAATGATGGCAGTAGATAAAATTTATAAACAATGTAAAAAAAATATTGAAAAAAACAAAGGGAGCAAATAGTATGATTACAATGGAAAAAGCAATAGCTGGTTTATTAGCGGTAACGCTAGTTAATGGTTTTTTCTCAACCACTATGTTTAGTGAATACAAACAAATGTATTCAAGTAAAATAGAAAGGTTGGAATCAGAAAATTCAGAATTGAGAGATGAACTATCTCACTATAATGAATATGGTATTGAAGTAGATGTAACTATGTATCAACCTGTATATCCACAAACAGATGACACACCAAACATAACTGCTGATGGTACGAAGATTCGTATTAGCAAAGCATCTAATTACAAGTTTGTGGCATTGTCTCGTAACCTACTCAAACGATGGGGTGGGCCTTTTGACTATGGAGATTTTATCTTACTCAAAGGAACAAAACATAAGGATGGTGTATATCAAGTAAGAGATACTATGAATCCTAAATGGGTTAATGTAGTAGACATTTTAGAATCAACGCATGTAGAACCTTACAAATTTACAGGCGTTCATATATTTAAATTAAACTGGTTAACAAAAGAAAAGGAAATAATAAATGGCTAAAAGTACATTTGAAAAAAATGGTGGTTACTTCATCGATGGAGTAGCATATATGGATTGTAAAATCACAGGTGAACCTGTACCTAATGTTAGTACAGACTCGGTATCTGTAATAGGTAGTAGGGCTGTGATGGGTATGGTTGGATTACCTGAAGATAAACCAAAGAAGGTTTCTACAGGCAGACCTGCTGGTTGGCATTTTATGAATGAGTTTGTCGATAAAGATGGAAATGTATTTCATAAGGGTAAGGAACAACCTAAGTTAAAGGGCACGCTACCACCTACAAAGATAGAACCAAAGAAAAAAGCTAAACGCAGAACAAAAGAGCAGATACTTATTGATAGGCACAATAAAAAGAAACAGGCTTTGAAAAAAGCAATTAAGAAGCAAAAAGATTTTCTTAACCATAATTTTGGAGATTAATTGAAAAAAGTAATTGATTGTTTTAAAGAAGAAAATCCATTAATACAAAAAAAACTAAGGGAGGTATCAGTTGAAGAGGGAATGGCTATCGCAACGGAACTATTTCAGATACTTAACAAAAGAGGAGACGGCATTGGGTTGGCAGCTAATCAAGTGGGAATTGATGCACAAGTGGCCGTTGTCAACGTTCGTGAACCTTTGGTACTCATCAACCCGAAGATTGTATCGAAGGAAGTTGAGATACCTTATTATGAGGGTTGTCTCTCTTATCCAGGCAAAGGGGTAAACACTAAAAGGTATAGAGATGTAGTTATATCTACAGAACAATCAGAAGCTGATTGGTATTTTAGTGGTGCTGAAGAAAACTCAGAAGGTAAGAGTGTTTGGGATAAAGGTCAGATGAAACAGAACGCAGAAATGAGAACATTAGAATCAGTATGTGTTCAACACGAGATAGACCACTTAAATGGTATCAGATGCTTAGATAGAGGATTAGACCTTACTTTCAAAAGAGAAAAACCTAAAATTGGTCGTAATGAACCTTGTCATTGTGGAAGTGGCAAAAAATACAAAAGGTGTTGTTTATGAAAAAAATAAATCTATCAATACTTCACTTAGCAATAGCTATTGTTACACTTATGCTCTCTATGTTGAAAGGACAAGTGTTACTTACAGAAAAGCCTGAGATAATTCCTTATAGGTTAGTTCCATCTTACGATGTATATTGTCAGATAAAGATAGAGATTGTAGAGGGATATGGTTGGGATGATTTACACGAACCTCAAAGAGAAGAAACTATGGAAATAATTATGGATAGAATTGTGTTTGAGGAAACAAGTCAATGGGCTGGCGGTGAAATGTTTTACATAGATGATAAACCATACTACTTAGTTAGATTACCTTTTACGGATGGACAACAATGGGCAGATTAGATAAAAAAAAGTTTACCTACTCAAAGCAAGATGAATTTTTTGATTACTTAAAAATTGCGTTATACTTATTATTATGTTATCTTTACTTTCATTTTATAATAATGGGATGGCATTTATGAAGAACAAATATTCCAACGCTGGAAAAGGCGATAAAGATAGAGTGACAAATAAAAAAAGATATTCAAAAAATTGGGAAAAGATTTTTGGTAAAAAGAAAAGGACAAAAAATGAATAAGTTAAAAATGTATTGGAGTATATTTAGTCCTCTTGTTATAGCTGGTATTATGGGTTTATCAGTATTTTTGTTAATTGGTATAGTTTTGAGTATACCTGTTTGTCTACTATGGAATTGGTTGATGCCATATTTATTTGGTTTACCAACAATGAATTTATTTCAAGCATTTGGTTTATCTATTCTAATAACATTACTATCGCCAAAAGAAGTAAAGTTAAAAAACAAAACAGACATAAAGCAAGAAGATTATACTAACGAAGTTGAAAATAAATTAGAAGAAGTATTGAAAGATTTATCATCGAATTTTAGAGCGTAGACTATTTATATCAGATAGATAAGGAGACACTAATGCTAGATTTTGATTGGATGATAAATACTTTGAAAGAAGCTATTGAAGAAGAAGAATGGGAATTGGTTAGAGAAGTAATAGCTTACTTAAAAGCAGATGATGTATTTGAAGAATACAGACAAGAAGAAGATTGGTTTAAAGGCGCAGATGACAATTAAAAATATGGGGCTGTAATGGAAATCGACAGGTGTTATTTGACAATTGAGTGCAACTGAGTTTGAGTACGACTTGACATAAAAGACTCACAATCCTAATTGGCGATGAATCGCTTGAAGGGTTGGACATTGATTGGCATTTAGCTGAGTATGATTACTCAGTTGAGTTACCAATCGGTAATGACCAACCAGCTTACGCATACGCTGCATAAGCTACTGAGTTGTCTAACACTCGGTCATAAAATAAGTTAGACACCAACTCCTAGATGTTATGAGTATAAAAGAACATACAGAGCTATCTAAGAAAATAGTCGGTGGTTTGTAGGTAACTTCTCGGAGGGTAGTAACCTAACTAAGTTGTGAATGACTCATTGAAAAATACAGACTGGACAGGGGTTCGACTCCCCTCAGCTCCACTAAATATAGGAAAGTAAAATGGCAAGTGTATTATTACCACCAGCAATAGCAGCTAAAGGTTTTATAGATGTATCCATACCAATATCCACAGCCTCTGGTACAGCGGCTGCAGGTTATCCTACTGTAATTGCTCCTGTAAGCGCTAACTTAATATCAGCTATAGCAAGCATAACCACGATACAAACTACTTTAATACCCACTGGTGCAATTGCACCACCATCTAGAATTGGAGTAAATATAACTGGAGCTGCACTCGGACAAATTACAGCAATTCAAACTGCTATTGCGGCAAATATTACAGCAGCTGGTGTACCAGCAACTGTAGCAGCTGGTGTCGTTATTCCAGCGGGTGCTACAGCAATAACTAGCGCTTTAACTGCGCTATCAACATTTATACAAACAGGATTAATAACACCACAACAAATTTGAAAAAAAATAAAAATAAAATTGTATTTGGGAATATAAATATATATATATTATTGCGGGGGAAGTGTTATAGGAAACACACTTCTTTTCCAAAGAAGAGATGTAGGTTCGACTCCTACCCTCCGCTCAAAATTTTTGGCTAAAAGCTATTTACTAATTGAAAAATAAATATAGGAAATGTTATGGGATTCGGTGATTTTTTTGACGAACCAAAATTTGACTTCGACAAAGAGCGTAAAACTTTCATAGATAATCTTAATCTGCTCAAAACAATGTCAGTACAAGAACAAACACTTTATAAGAAATGGCAAGAGTTCAACGCTGATGTTTATTCAATGACACAAAAAGCATCTAAGTTCAGAAGAATAAATAATTCTATTTGGACACCATCTGATATCACAAATAAAGAACAAACTATAATAGAGCTTGCTGCATTAGAACCTTATGTAGAAATGTTAGAACAGGGTAATGCTAAAGATAATGAGACTTGGACATTAGTTCGTAGACTAATTCATACTATGGAGTTTACTGCTAATCCTGGTAGAAATCTAAAGTTCTTTGTAAAAGATAAAGTAACAGGCAAATTGTTAGGTGTTATATGTTTAGGTTCTGATGTAACTTCGTTAGGAGCTAGAGATAAATATATTGGTTGGTCTTTAGACAATAAATTTAAAGATGGTAAACTAAAACATACTGCTATTGGTACAACTATATGTTGTGCTCAACCATTAGGATATAATTTTTTAGGTGGTAAGTTGGTAGCTGCTTTAGTTACATCATCTGTAGTCAGAGATGCTTGGAAGAAACTGTATGGTCAAACATTAGTTGGTATGTCCACTACATCTTTGTATGGTATTCACTCTATGTATAACTCTATACCACTTTGGCGTACTATGGGTAAATCAGTTGGTAGAATAGCTCTAAAGCCAGATGACGCTACTTATGAAGTATGGCACGATTGGGTTAGAGAGAATATGGAATCAGAATATAAAAAAGCCACAACACAAAAAGAAGGAGTATCAGGTCCTCCAACTGGTGTAAAACAGAAAACAATTAATTTAATTTTTAAAGCCGTTGGTATAAAAGCATCAGATTACGAACACGGGTTTCAAAGAGGTATCTACTATGCTGATATGTATGAGAATGGTAAAGAGTTCTTACGAGGTGAAATAGAAGAAAAAGATTTAAAGATGAAACAAAAGTATTCTGAAGATAGTGACTATATTATGAATTGGTGGAAACCAAAAGCTATCAAAAGATACACTAAGTTATTTGATGAAGGTAGACTCAAACCAGAAAAGTTGTTCTACGGCGATATCGTAGGAAAGACTTGGGAAGAAACTAAAGAAATGTATTTAAGCGAAGTTGGTCGATGAACATATTTGATTTTACAAAAGAAAAAGATTCTGATAGAGAGTATCCATATAAGATACTTGTTTATCCAAACATTACATATATGCGTGACTTAGAAAAAGATTCGTATGTGGTAGTTTTGCGTAATGTAATTAAAGAACTTAATAAAGTTCGTGATGATATTCATTGGACAATAATGTCGCCAGGTGATATTAAAAGTTTAACATTTGAGAACACTACACAAATACCAATTAACTTACCATCTTATCCAAACGCTATGAGATGTCATTTTAATTATAATGAAATCAAAGCTAATTTAAGATGGAAAGAAACTGATTACGATGTAGTATACTCTCATTTGCCAGAACATACATTGAATATGAGTAACCTATTAGAGAATGACACTAATATATCTCCTAAGTATGTTGGTTATTGTCATTGGTATGAAGTAGATGAAAATACAAACTATAGTAAGCGTATGCTTATGGACAATTACAATGGTATGTTAGAAATGGAAGAGTGTGGTGTAAATAGCGTATGGTTGAAGGAATTGGTTTTGAAGAAGGCTAAGAAATATTACAATGATGAAATTATTTCTAAGTTAGATAAAATCATTCAACCACATTATCTTGGTATAGATAAGATTAACAATGTAGAAGTTCCAACAAAAAAGAAAACGATTATCTTCAATCATAGAGATAATTACTATACAGGTTGGACTTGGTTTATAGACAGAATGGATGAATTATACAAACAACGCCAAGACTTTACTGTCTATACCACACTCGCCGATTTAGATAGACCTTACTCCAAAAGAGTTAAGATAAGTGATAGAGATGAGTATTTAGATTTTATCCGTTCAATGCACGTTGGTGTTGGAACATTTCAGAAATACTCTGCTTGGTCTATATCAACAACAGATTCACTTAGTATGGGTGTTCCTTACATATTGCCAAATAAGCTATGTTATCCCGAAATGGTTGGAAAGGAATACCCATTGTTATACGATGGTAAAGATGAGTTCCTAAAAAGATTGAATGGTGCTTTAGATGATGATGGTAGTGTGGATAAAGCCAAAGAATATTTGAAAACAAAGATAGAAGAATTTCCGTGGGCTAGTAGAGTTCCTCAATGGTTTGATGGTTGGAGTTTTTTACAAACTGATTCTTTTGATATGATTGGAGATAAAAGTGAGTCGTATGATAAAATCGTAGATTTCATACATAAAAAGAAATCGGTTACAAAAAAAGAAATATTAGATTATCTCGGTTGGGGTGTGCGGATATCTTTTAGTCCATACAGAAATAGATTAAGAACAGAATCAACAATAAGATTTACAAAAAATAGATATGAGGTTAGATAAATGAAACAACTTACAGAACAACAAATATTAGATAACTGGAATAAGTTGATGAAACTTATTGAAGATACATTTGAAGGAGAACGTAAAGAGAAACTCTTAGAGATGTATAAATACTTTGAGGATAGAATGTCATTAGCACCTGCTAGTGGTAAGTCAGCTTATCACAATGCTATGGTTGGTGGTTATGTAGAACACGTACTACACGTAACTGATTGCGCTATTCAAATCAAAAAGATGTGGGAGTCTAATGGCGCTATGATTAACTTCACCGATGAAGAACTCATATTCGCTGCGATGCACCACGACTTAGGTAAGGTTGGTGATTTAAATCAAGACTATTATATCCCACAAGACTCCGAATGGCATCGTAAGAATAAAGGAGAAATATTTAAGCACAATCCGAAACTCCAATATATGACAGTTACCGACCGAGCTATTTTTCTTCTAAATCATTTCGGTGTTCAAATGTCGGAATGGGAGTATATCGGATTACGATTAACCGATGGTATGTACGAAGAAGCAAATAAGTCTTACTACATTTCTTACAATCCCGATTGGTCGTTAAAATCTAACATAGCGTACATACTTCATCAAGCAGATATGATGGCGACTCACATCGAATATGATGAGTGGCAACGAGCAGACGAAGAAGAAAATGTTAGGGTAGCAACAAACATAAAACAAGCCGTTAGTGGTGAAAAGAAAAAACAACCATCACCAAAACTAAGTGAGAAATCACAAGACCTTTTTGATGAATTGTTTGGAGAAAAGTAAATGTTTTTAGAAATAAGTCTTGTATTAGTGTCTGTTTTGTTTGTAACTTCCTGTTATGTTATATGGAATATTACAACAAAGTTAGAAGCATTAGAGGATTGGGTAACAGACTTCATTAATACAGTAGAAAAGATTCAAATGGAAATTAAGAAAATAGATTACAAAGGTTACTTTGAAGCAGATGACGAAGTTGGAGTAATATTTAAACAAATTAATACAGTAATAAATCAATTGAATAGATTCAAAGGAGAACAACAATAATGTCAGCAGTAACAGCAACATCAGGTTCAGCAGTTAAGAAAACTCGTAAGAGAAAGAAAAAAGGTAAAAACTATTATTTCAATCAAGGTACAGAAGATGCTATTATACTTTATAATAAAACTGAAAGTCCTTATGAAAAAAATAAAATTTACAATGAACATATAAGAGCAGCTTTTGATAAGTTAGCTGAAAATATTATTCATACATTTAAATTTTATTACTTTGATGTAGGTTCTGAAGAAGTAAAGCACGAAGTTGTTTCTTTCTTAGTTATGAATATGCACAAATTCAAAGAAGGTAAGGGTAAAGCATTTTCCTATTTTAGTATTGTCGCTAAAAACTATCTCATACTAAATAATAACAAAAACTATAAGATGGGTAAGATACATCAAGAAATGGATGTCTTAGATTATAAAAGAAATCTTATGGGAGAAAGTTCTGATTCTGATAAATCAGAAAAATCTGTTTTATTTATAGATGAGTTACATAGATTTTGGGATTCTAATCTAACTAATATATTTCGTAGAGATAAAGATATTAGAGTTGCTGACGCTGTTTTACATATATTCAGAATAAAAGATAATATAGAAAACTTTAATAAAAAAGCTTTATATATTCTTATTCGTGAAATGACAGGTTCTAACACTCAACATATAACTCGCATAATTAATGTTATGAAAAAATATAATAAAAGGTTACAACACGAGTTTGATACCATAGGTATGGTTGATGTTAGTTACACAGGTTCTCTTGTAAAAGAGAATTAAAAAAAGGGGAGTAAAACTCCCCTTTTTTGTTTTAGAACTACTTACGAAATAAACCCACCAACACCAACAAAGCGACGAGTCCAGCGAAGCCTGATTCGCCGAATGTGTTTATGATTGATGTTAAGTTTCCAATAACATTGACGCCGAAGACACCAGTTCCAAATATTACTTCAGAAACAGCACCTATAGCAACAAAAGAAGTTAATAAATGAACTAAATCATCTATATATCCTTTTACCATTGTTATTATCTCTTTCACGTTTATTCTCCCGTTAGTTAATAAAAAAAGGGTTAATACCCTATATATAAATATAACATATATTCCAAAAGTTAAATATTTTGATATTTATATATAATCACAATTAATAATACATATACGGAGTATAAAATGGCTAACGATTATGAAATATTTGAAGGTAAATCGTTATCAGATTTATTTAAAGATATATATGATAATACAGAAAGAAATAAAACACAATTAGAAGTTCTTATGAAAGAAGTAACTTCATTTATTAAAGATGGTGATACTGCTGTACAGATTATTCCTATGTTGAAAGAGTACTTAGAAATTAATGTAAAGAATGATGACCAATTAGTAAAGGTAGCTGCTATAGTACAAAGAATTATAGCTTCTGAAAGTAAAGGTAGTTCGGAAGAAGAATTTGGATTATCTGATGCTGAAAAAGAACAATTGTTGGGTGCGATAGAGGATGCGGCTACTGATTTACAACATCATTCAGATGAGATTACAGAAGATATGAAAAGGATTGAAAATTAATGCCATTTCGTAATTCACCTAAAATAACAAACAGAGATACAGATAAAGTAGGATTTGCTAGTTACACAGATGTCTTTAATATCTTACAAGATAATGTTGACGAAACTCAAGAATTTTATGAGATAGAACCTGCGGTGGTTTTGAATGTAAATCTAAATCCATCTACTCTCCCTAAAAAACAATTAGAAGATGGAAGACAGGTTCCTGATTATTCTTACTATGGCTCTATAGAGGCTAGATTCTTACACAGTCAAAGTGATGGAGATGTTATAGATGGATTTATAAAACCTTTATCGCCTCACTTTACAACATATCCACTAAAAGGTGAAGTTGTTAATGTAACAACGCATTTAAATAATTTGTACTATGATATGCCACTAAATCTATATAATAGAGCTAATTTAAACAGAACAGCTGGCGCTAGTGGTGAAGGATTAGTTTTACCTCAAAGAATTAAATTTAATAGAAGAAACTTTTCTGAACAAGGAGATATTTCTATAAATGGTAGATTTGGACACGGAATAAAATTTGGTAGTGACAAAAAATATATGTATCCAAATATAAAAATTACAAACAGACAATCTGTAGCAGATGCAAAAATAATCGATATGGATTTTCCACATGCACAAGATATTAATTCAGATGGTAGTTCCATATTTATAACCTCAGGCGAACTAAAGCCGGAGTTGGAAGAATTAGAACCATCAGCTGATTCTGTAAGATGGCCTCCATCGGTAGGTGGTAAAATGAATGGTGATATGATAACTATAAATTCAGACAAAGTTGTCGTAAACGCAAAAGGAGATGGTAAAAAAAATAATAGTGATATACATATGTTTGCAGGTAGAAATATAAATTTAAGTTCAAACTACGAAATAAACATTGGAGATAAAAAAGGTGGTGCTGTAAATTTAGGAGATCCTGATTCTGTAAATAGCGTAGTTAAAAGTATAGAATTAGAAGATGTCTTTGAAAAACTATTTGCTGGACTTGATGACTTTTTAAATGCTTTATCTGGCGCTAAAGATTCTAAACAAATTGGAGATGCAGCGGTGACTTTACAAAAAGAGATATCTTTAATACAAACAGAAAACTTACCTAAGATAGCTAGTAAAACAGTGTTTGTAGCAGATGATGATTCGGATAATGAAACCGATGATATCACAGATGTAGAGGGGGAAAGTGAAATAATATTCCAAACATCAGGAGTAAGGGGGTAATATGAGTGCTACTTCAGATAAGATAAAACAAATAATTGATGACCAAATCAAAAAACAAAAAGACAACCTAAACAAAAAGGTTGACACAGCTTTGTCTCTTTACAAAAAAGGAGACCCACAGGCTGAAAAGGTAGTTGAAGAAATAGAGAAGGGAATAGATGATGCTCAAAATCTTAAAGATTCTGTTCAAAATGTTGTAGATGGTATAGACTCAGTAAAGACTGGCTTTGATAATACTAGAACAGTAGCTGAGACAACTGAAAAAGCTTCTACTATTGGTTCTGCTCTAAACCCTGCAGCTGCCGCTATAGCATACGCTCAAAAATTTATAATAGACACATTGAAAAAAGAGATAAAAGATATTGATGATGAGTTAAATGTCGCACCAAAAATAATAGAAAGTTTCGATAAATTTTTAACTAATACAAGAAAAAAATTAGCAAAAGAAAAGGAAAGAAGAGAGCAACAAAAAAGAATTGCTGAAGAAAACAGAAAGATGTTAATTTAGATATTTATATAAAAGACAGGAGTTATTATGGCTAAAACAACAAAACTTATTGGTTTAATTAAAGAAATAGTTAAACAAGAAGTTAAAAAAGAAGTAAATAAGATATTTATTAGTGAGGGTATCAAGTCTATGACTAAATCTTCAATCGTAGAAAATGATGTTATGGAGGTTTTGCCTGAAAAGAAACAAACACCAAAGGAAAAAGTCACATACACTAAAAATCCAGTGTTAAACGATATTTTAAATGAAACTGCTGGTGGTAGTGAATATGAAGAGTATCCAACAATGGGTGGTAAAACTTTTGATTCGTCTAAGATGGCAGAGACTTTGGGATATGGAAATATGATGCCTGATAAAACTAAGAGAGAAGTATCAGCAGTTCAAACAGCACAAGCAGCAGGAGCAGATATCTCTAATCCAGCGGTGCAAGATGTGATGAGTAACTTAACAAGAAACTATAGTGACGTACTAAAAAAGACAAAGGAAAAAGTTAAAAGATGAGTTCAATTCAAAATGATTTAGATCCAGATGTATATATTGGTTTAGAATTACCAATGAACTATGGTAGTCAGGGGTTCTTCAAAAGAACTAAAACTGCTTTAGAACAAACTAAATCTAATATTAGAAATCTTTTGAACACTCAAAAAGGAGAGCGATTAGGTAATCCTAATTTTGGATGTGATTTAAGACAAGTTATATTTGAGCAAGAAGGTGATGTAGAAAGTCAAATAGAAGAAGCTATAAACTCTGCTATAAAAAAGTTCTTACCATTTGTGAATGTAGTTTCGATAGACTCTGTTTTTTCTGATAGAAATACTGTAGGTGTTAGTATCAGATTTAGTTTAGCTTCGGATGCAAGTGAAGAAGAACAACTCTCTTTAGATTTTGGAAACTATGAACCAATAGATATAATTTAACGGAGATGGAAAATGCCATATTCAGCGCCTAAAAAATCAGTAAAAGAAGTTAGATATTTAAATAAAGATTTTGCATCTTTTAAAGATAATCTAATCGAATTTGCTAAAATATATTTTCCAAAAGAATACAATGATTTTAATGAATCATCACCAGGTATGATGTTTATTGAGATGGCTTCTTACGTTGGTGATGTCTTATCTTATTATATAGACAATCAATTCAAAGAAAGTTTACTATCGTTTGCTGAAGAAAAAAGAACTGTTTACAATATGGCACAATCTTTAGGATACAAACCAAAACTTGCGACACCATCCACTACTGATTTAGATGTCTTTCAGACTGTACCAGCTATAAGTTCTGGTACTGGTGCTAGTTACTCAGTTAAACCTGATTTAAGATATTCTATGGTTATACAATCTGGAATGGAAGTTAGTTCTGATTCGGGCATAAACTTTGTTTCGCAGGAGGATTGTAATTTTAAATTTTCTAGCTCTTACGATCCTTTAGATATTAGTATCTACGAAAGTAACAACAATGTTCCAGTAACTTACTTACTTAAAAAATCTGTTAAAGTTAGTGGTGGTGATATAGCTACAGAATTTTTTACTTTTAACAACGCAGAAAAATATAAAAGAATAGCTTTAGCTCAATCAAATGTAACAGAGATATTAACTTGTACAGACAGCGATGGTAATAGTTGGTATGAAGTTCCTTTCTTAGCTCAAGACACTGTATTTACAGATATGGAAAATAAAGAAGAAAATGACGACCAATTGTATACCTTTGCTGACCAAGCTCCATATCTACTAAAACTTTTAAAGACATCAAGAAGATTCACTACATTTATCAGAGAGGATGGTAGGACAGAATTAAGATTTGGTGCTGGTACATCAGATAGTCCTGATGAAGAGATTATTCCTAATCCCGATGAAGTTGGTTCATCTTTACCAGGCTCACCAACTTACTTAAATACAGCTTTCGATCCGTCTAATTTTTTGGCAACTAAAGCTTACGGACAAGCTCCATCTAATACACAATTAACTATTACTTACAGATATGGTGGTGGCGTAGACCAAAATGTAAAGTCTAATAGTATAAGAAATATAAACAAAATAAACGTTACAACAGACCAAACAGGTTTATCTCCAGCATTGGTATCGTCAACTAGAGCATCTGTTGCTGTAAACAATAACATACCAGCTACTGGTGGTAAAGACGCTGAGAGTATTATAGAAGTCAAAAATAATACATTAGCATACTTTCAGGCACAACAAAGAGCAGTAACTAAAGAAGATTATATAACGAGAGTTTACGCACTTCCTCCTAAGTATGGTAATATTGCAAAAGCTTACATAGTGCAGGATACACAATTGGACAGTAGCTCTGATGCTAATTCCAACAACAGAGTGGTAAACCCATTAGCTCTTAATCTATATGTATTGGGATTTGATGCAAACAAAAGATTAGTTTCTGTAAATCAAGCAGTAAAAGAAAATATACAAACTTACTTAACTCAGTTTAGAATGGTTACTGATGCTGTAAATATAAAAGACGCATTTGTAATTAATATCGGAGTAAAGTTTAATTTACTTACAAAAACAGGCTACAATAAAGACGAAGTTGTTTTAAGAGCGATTCAAACAGTAAAGGAGTTCTTTGATACTGATAAGTGGCAAATAGGACAACCAATTGTCATAGCTGATTTAGCTTATCAAATATCACTTACAGATGGTGTTTCTGCTGTAATCGCACCAACAGATAACAATGAAGATGGATTACCAGTACTAATAGAAAATAAATTTTTAGAATCAGGAGGCTACTCTGGAAATGTTTACGATATAAGAGGAGCAACAAGAAACGGAGTAGTATACCCATCATTAGACCCAAGCATATTTGAACTAAAATATCCTAATATAGATATTGAAGGAAGAGTGATTGGTGATTCAGCAGGAGATAGCTAATGCATCATTTTATTTATCCAGAATTTGATACAACTATATATCAAGCATCGGAAAGTAGAAACACAGGACTTGATGAGATATTAGAAATAGAAAAGACTATGAATCAGTCAGGTGGTAACGTAAGAGTTTCTCGTGTTTTGATAAAATTTGAATTAGAAGAAATAACAAAAGGAATAGCTAGAGGACAAATATCTAATGATGCTAAATACTATTTAAATATGTATGACGCTAATCCACAAGAACTTTCATATAGTCAGTCTTTATTTGCCTATCCGATTAGTGCTAGTTGGGTACCAGGTGAAGGATTTAGAGCTGATAACCCTAAGACTATGGAAGGAGCTAGTTGGAATTTTAGAGATGGATTAACTGGTAAAACATATTGGTTGGGTGCAGATGAATCAGCTGTTTCTTCTTCAGGTGGTGCTTGGTTTCAGAATGTATTTGGTTCACAATCATTTAATCATCAGACGAGAGATATGAGAATGGATGTCACTCCAGTTGTAAATAAATGGTTAGATGGAACATATTCAAATGATGGATTTATAGTAAAGAGAAGTGGTAGTTTTGGAAACCTATCTATTGATGTTCCCGAAGGAGATGATACTAGATTAGGTAATTTTTCATTCTTTTCTAGAGAGACAAATACAATATACTCTCCGAGATTAGAGATTGAGTGGTACGATACAAAATTTAGTACTGGTTCACTATCACCTTTATCATCCACAGACTTTGATGACTTACAAATTTATATGAAAGGATTAAGGCCTGAGTACAAAGAGAAATCTATAGTTAAATTTAGATTAGTTGGTAGAAATAGATTTCCAACCAAATCTTATTCAAATACTGCTTCAGAATATCTAACAGTAAAATATCTACCTAGTGGTAGTAAATCACAAATAGGTGGAGATGGTGCTTACTACTCTGTAATAGATGAACAGACAGACGATGTTATGATTCCTTTTGGAAGTGGTTCTGTTATCAGTTGTGACTCTACTGGCAATTATTTCAATTTTAGAATGAATGGTTTACAATCGGAGAGATATTATAAATTTGAATTTAAAATAGTTAGTGGTAGTGGTACAGATGAAGAAACCATACAATTTTTTGATGACGATTTTATATTTAAAGTGGTGAGATAAAATGCCTTATACGCAAGAAGAATTACAAAGTTTAACTTGGTATCAAAATTTAATAGATGAAGATGAGCAGCAATATCTTCAAAATAAAGATTTGTTACTACAACAAGCAGCATTGTCAGGTTCAGCTGATAATGGTTCTCTATTAGTTAGAGATGAAAACAATGCGATACTTTTGTTTGAAAATCCGTACACAAATATTATACCACAAGACCCAAGCACAAATTACATACATAGTTTGACTGTTGGTAAACTCAAAGACGATGAGAGTAGTGTGAATAATATCTTAGACAGAAACTTTGAGGAGTTGTAATGGCTAGTCAACTTAGTGATAGAGATAGACTACTACTAAATGCCTATCAAGATAAAAGAGTAGGAGAGAAACCCTACGAAGATGGTTTGTGGTCTTCTCAAGGAAATAAAGATTTTGCCTACTTAGAAATCTACGATGATTCAAATAATCTGATAGAGTTCAAAAATTTATCAACTGATAACTTCTCTACTAATCCCGATAACAACACCATAACATTTTATGTTGGAGACCATTTAAGAGATGCTGGATTCAACAATGGTGTGTATAATGTTAATTACAAATTTTTTAGAAAATTAGCCGGAGATGAAAGAGCGGTACTGGTAAGAAACAAAGCACCATATGAAGGGGATGTATGGACAGAACAATTTAACATTCAGCCTGATGGTAAAGTGTATAGTGGAACGGAAGAAGAATTTATAAATAATCCTACTATAGCCGAACAATTAAGTATAGAAGATTTAAAGTATCAGATTGATGCTATTTCTCCAAATAGAACAGAAGTAAGGTTAAAAGCTAAAAATATAAAAGGAACATACAGAGATGATTTTATAGATATACAGACTGCTACTATAGCAACCGATGTTGATTTAGTTATTAACTTCGACCCAAATGAATCTTCGTCTGATTTATTTGATTCTAATGTGGTATCTATATCACCACAAGAAGGTGATTTTATATTTACTAAGAAAATGAAAAATGGAACTTTGTCTATACCAGATGTTTTTAAAGTTAACGAAATAGAAGTTCCAGTAAAGACAACATTAAATGCAATTCAAAATCCTGCATTTGAAACAACTCAAATGGATACATATGGAAATGAAATTACATTAGGAGATGCTTTTCCTTGGGATAGTAGTTTACATTCTAAAGCTGTATCAGTAAATAATTGGAATTCAGGTTACAACTCATTTTCAACTAGCAATCCACACAATGGTACTGAACATATAGGTTATCATAGTCACTTTGTAAGAGGTGAAGGAGTTAATGGTGGAGTTTGCTTAAAGTTTCCCGATACTAATCAGGACTTTGTACCATTAGACGAATGGCCTGACGATCTTCCAAGTAGATATATGGCTGTTGCCCAAACAATGTTACCTTTAACTGGTCAAGGTGCAAAAGAAGGTGACTTCGTTAATATAGAATTTGATTTAAAAGGTAGTATAGCCGGAAGAGGTGTTACAGTAAGATTAAAGTATCCAACTGCACAGATTACAGAAGAATCTCCTGGTGATAATAATCCACCTGAAGGTTTCTACAACCCACAAGCACCTCCGCCACAAGAAGATAATCCTGGAATACAAAATCCACCACCTACTTTTGTTGAAAATAGTTTTTCTGCAGCTACACAAGTTGAAATGGCACCAACTAACAATTCTTATGGATTACTACTACAATATCCATCAATTAATTTAGACGATTTAGTAGAGGGCGCAACTACTGAAATATGGGGTGGAGCTGGCGCTTGGGTAATATTGGAAGTGAATGTACAAAACGATCCTTTTGGGGCGGGATATT
>Ga0208767_1000936_pt1 | contig 23677 bp, 31 predicted proteins | sample VirMetDEL_Mar_21_FD_184514 | JGI IMG/M metagenome (GOLD analysis project Ga0208767, IMG submission 184514) | Aqueous microbial communities from the Delaware River and Bay under freshwater to marine salinity gradient to study organic matter... | ecosystem: Environmental > Aquatic > Marine >... | reverse complement strand
AGTTTTTGCAAGTAATGGTAATACAGAAAGACCATTACATCATGGATGGGAAATATACGAAGATAAGTTATTCACAAACTTACCCACAATCTATATAGATTATCAATACACAGTTTCAGAAAGTAAGATGCCACCATACTTTGTGCATCTACTTAAACACGCTTTAGCTGCTGAATTATCAGTAGTGATTACAGATCAAATATCTAAAGCAGATTATTATAATAATGTAGCTTTTGGTACACCTGGAGAAAATCTTAGAGGTGGATTATTTAGACAAGCAATGAATACGGATAGTCGTGGCAAACCACCAGAAGTTATTGAGGATTATTCGCTTATAGATGTAAGAGGTTAAGATGGCTAAGATCGTTCAGTTTCAGACGAACTTCAGTGTTGGCGAACTTGATCCATTACTAAAAGCAAGAACCGATCTTGACCAATATCAAAACGCTTTAGAAACAGCAACTAATGTATATGTACAACCACAAGGCGGTGTAAAGCGCAGAGATGGTCTTAAGTTTATACATGACTTCGGTAGTAGTTTTACCAAGTTCAAGCTCATACCTTTTGAATTTAGTGTCAATGATAGTTATACCTTAGTTGTTGTAGCTGGTCGTATTTATGTATTTAAAGCAGGTGTATTACAAACCAACATTAATGCATCAGGCAATGATTATATAACAGCTACCGCCATAACAGCAGATATGATTAGTGAACTCAATTATACGCAAGCGATTGATACTATTATCCTTGCTCATGGTGATTTACATCCACACAGATTAGTACGTGATGCTGATACTGAATGGACATTTGAACCATTAGATTTATCTTTTATTCCACAATATCCATTCGCCGAGGATTATCACGATCCTACCTTTACTATTACACCTAGCGCAACAACGGGTAATATTACTATTACAGCATCAGGAGTAACGACAGATACGGGGAATGCGCAGGCAGGTAGTGCAGATACAATTACATTAAAAAGTGCAACTAGCTTTACATCTGATGACCAACCTAATGGCATGTGGATACATATTACATCAGGAACAGGCGCAGGACAAAAAAGGCATATACATGATTATGTTGCAGCAACTAAAGTTGCTTTAGTTTATCCAGCTTGGGATACAGCACCCGATGCAACCTCAAATTATTCTATTAATGCTTTTGAAACCAATGGTGAACAAAATTATATTAATGTTAAAAATGGATTTGGCAGAGCAAGAATTGTTGAATTTGTAAGTCATACTGAAGTTAAAGCTTATGTCCTCATACCATTTTTTGATACATCAGCCATTACTTCTGGTAATTGGGAATTTGAAAATGGTTATGAAGATACTTGGTCTAATACTAGAGGATGGCCTAAAGCTGTAACTTTCCATCAACAACGATTATATTTTGGTGGTACTAATAAAAGACCTAACACAATATGGGGTTCAAGGATTGCTGATTATTTTAACTTTGATCCTGGTACTGCATTAGATGATGAAGGTGTAGAAGCTACGATTAATACCAATCAGCTTAACGTTATTACTAATATTACCTCATCAGGTGATTTAAGAATCTTTACTACTGCATCTGAATTTGTAGTAGCACAATCATTTGGAGAGCCTATTACTCCATCTAACTTCCAGGTTAAAGCACAATCAAGATACGGTAGTAAGCCTGGTGTACCTATAGAAGATTTAAACGGTGCGACAGTATTTGTACAAAGACAAGGTAAATCACTTATTAGTTTCCAATATACAGATTCAACAAACAGTTATCAATCAACTACATTATCTGTATTAAGTTCACATCTTATTAAGACACCAACTGATCTGGCTATTAGACGAGCTACTAGCACAGACGAAACTGATAGATTATTTATTGTTAATGCAGATGATGGATCTATGACAGTCTATTCTATATTGGCTGTACAGAATGTTATTGCACCTAGCCAGTTTACAACTGATGGTACATTCCAGGCTGTAGCTGTAGAAATAGATGATGTTTATGTCATTGTTAAAAGAACCATTAATAGTGTTGTTAAATACTTCTTAGAGAAGTTTGATAATACAATTACATTAGATAGTGCATTAACCGGGGGTGCAGCAGCTAGTGTGAATGTAACGCATTTAGAAGCTAAAGAAATAGCAATCATTAGAGATGGTGCGATTGAGAACAGTCAGACTGTACCCGCATCACCTTTTACAGTTACCTTTGATACCGCAGCAACATCAAGTTATGAAGTCGGATTAGACTTTACAGTATCTATTGTAACGATGCCTACTGAACCAAGATTATCAACGGGCAGTGTGCAAGGTGTTAAAAAGCGTATAATACAAATAGATGCTTTGGTTTATGAAACACAAAGTATAAATATAAATGGTACAGAAATATCATTTAGAAACTTTGGTGAAGCAGTATTGGATCAACCAATAGAAGAATATACAGGCGTTAAGACTGTACATGGTTTATTAGGCTTTAGTGATACAGGTCAGATAACAATCACTCAGACTGTACCATTAAAGATGACATTATTAGGATTAGAATATCGAATGAGTATAGGTAATTAATATGTGGCAATTATTAGCATCAGCAGGTAAATGGATATTAGCAAATAAAGCTGCAACAGCAATGACTGCTTTATCTTTATATCAAGTACAACAAACAAGAGAAGCTGGCAAATTACAACAAGAGCAATACGATCAAGCGGCAGCCGATGCAAAGTTACAAGGTCGTAGTGCTGCTATAGCATATAGACAGCAAGGTGCTGAGATATTAAGAGATGTAGCACAAACTATGGCAACTATTAATGCTAATGCTGCGGCTAATGGTATAGAAGTTTCCAGTGGTAATCCTGCATTATTAGGTGAATACGCTATGGCTGAAGCAGTAAGTGCAAGCTATCAAAGCAAAAAAAACGCAGATTTAGTATCTGCTGGTTTAGACGCACAATCTGCTGCTTATGCTGAAGCAGGTAGAATTGCAAGACAGACAGCAGATACGCAAGCAATAGTTAATTTAGGGCAAACGGTCTTAAGATTATACGAGAATAGATAGGAGATATAGATGGCTCAATTACCAAGATATAGAAGGCCAAACGTTGACATGGCTCAACCTAGACCTGTGCGTAGAGCCGATTTAACAGAAAGTATTGCACGTAGCAATATGATTGTACGTAGCCTACAGCAAATGGAAACATTTGTTAATACAAGATTAACAGAACAAAGAATACAAGAAGGGCAAAGATCTATTCTTGAATTAGATCCAACAGGAGTTAATGAATATTTAACACAAGTATCTGAGAAAGGTGGGCCAAGCGGAACAAGAGAGAAAGCTGCTTATGCTATGGCAAATGAAATAGGTGCTAACAATGTTTATGGTGCTGCTCTTGTTGAAATGGAAAGGATAATCAATACAGCAGAGCAAGAAAGAATTGAACATACTTTAGTAACCAATCAATTACAAGATGTTGTTGATGGATTCTCAGCTAGTTTATCTGCGTTCAACCCAGAGGTCGCAACAAACTTAAGACAAAGACTTGATAGTTTAGCAGCAGATAAAAACGCTAGGTATTTAAATACTTATACAAATATAGAAACGCAACAGAGGGCTGCTGAATTTGCATCATATAACAACGCATTTATTAGAGAGTTTGAAATAAAAATTGCACAAAATGGTTTAACTGCCGATGTGCAAGAAGCTGTTAATGGGTGGAAATTAGCTATACAAAATAATAATAACTTATCACCTTCAGCTATACAAAGTATGTTAAATGCTGTAGATAATCAAACAGCATTGTCAGATATAAAATACACCATACAAGGTATGCCATTGCAAGAAAGGCAAGCTTATATTGATTCTTTAACAACTGCACGTGTAGGTAGTCTTAATTCACTTCAAATAGAAGGATTGCAAAACACATTAACAAGAGAGAACCAGGCTAATCTCAGTGTGCTAACTACACAGTATTATGCAGAGTTACAAAATGAATTATTGTATGTGCAAAATAACCCTGGCGAAACAATGATGCCTCTTGATCCAGAAAGATTTGCATTATTAAGCCCACCCCAACAAAGAGAAATACAAAGCACTGTGAGCGTATTAAGTCGTGTACCTAATATTATGAATATGAGTGATGCACAACTTGATGAAGAACTAAGAATATCACAAGAAAGTTTACAAGTACGTGATGAGAATTATGATTTAAGAGTCAATGAACATAATGCTTTAACAACTATTATCAATAATATTAAAAACCAAAGAAATGCAGATCCCGTTGCTAATGCCATTAATAGAGATCGCAATGTAGAAGAAACGCAAAATAATTTAATTGATGCCATAGAAAGTGGCAGTCAAGACATAGGACAAAGATTAACATTATCTATTGCATCATTAGATGCTTTCTATGATTCGATTGATGCACCTGAATCACAAAGAAAATATTTCACTAATAATTTTGTTAATGTAATTAAAAGCACATTAGAAGATCCAGCTACTAGCTTAGATCAAATAAAAGGCATAATGGGAATATTTACTTCGCCAGAAAATGAAGATATACAAGTCAGGGTTCTTAATCAATTAGAAGATTTAGGAATGGACATTGGGTATTTAAGGGCTATGGAATTACCAAGAGATCCTAACGTATTACCAAACAGAGCAGATATACAAACATCTTTAATAAGAGCAGCACAGCTAGATATAAATAATGTTCCAACATTTATTAATACAAATGATTTAAAAGTAAGAATAGAAGCATCGCAAGTTGTACAAGATCATTTATCAGCTATGCAAGCAGGCAATGAGCTATTTGATATATCATCATATAATGATTTAGTTACTCTTGCGCAAAAAAATGCTGCAAGTAAATTAATAGCAAATTTTCAAGCACCAATAGATGAAGTTATTGAACAATCTATTTCAGAAGTATTTTTTGAAAATATAATTGAAAAAGCAATCATTCCATTAGATATGCCATTAGAACCTATAGCAACACAAAATGTATTTAATTACTTAAAAAGCGAATCCATCTTAAATGATATAGATTTTCGTCATGAATCTATGGGATATACAGAAGAAACAAGCCAAGAGATTCTGCGGAATAATTTACAAGATCGTGGAATTTTTATAACCAATGAAACAGGCGATGGTGTTGTTTTAGCGTTTGAGCAAACATCAGGCTCAAGAACTATATTACCAGTAGAAAGAAAAATGGATCCTATATTGTCTCATCATTATATGAATATTGCCGAAGATAAAGCTGTGCTAAATGCAGATGGTTCATTATCTACTGTGTACACAAGACAAGTAGATATTAATGGTAGACCTACATTAATACCTTCAGTATGGGATGGTGAAATTCTTAACGAAGAAGAAGCAAGAAGTAGAGCTATTGCATCTGGTATTAGATGGCCAACAGCAGAAACACATGAAGAATTAAGACAGTATGATATTCAATTACATGAAAATATGATTCCAATACCAAGAGAAGAAGCTATTAATATCTTGTCGCAACCTCAATATATTGAATATAAATTTACTGAGTTTCCTAATTTATTACCTGAAGCTATAAATTATAGCTATACCGTTCCATATGAATTTATTGATAACAGTGATTTCTATAATGTTCCCTGAATCATTACAGTATAGTGTTGGCAAAAGTACTATTTAATTATGCAAAGAATTAGAAACAGACAATTAATACGAGATGCAGAACTATACGCATCTATGGGTAGTAATTTACGTGTTGGTCTTGGTACTAAACTAAGTTCGATTGATTGGTTTCCAACAACTGATCTTACAATAGATTTAGTACGTGAACGTGAGATGGCTGCAAGGGAATTACCCCAGGATGTTATAAATCAATTAGAGCAAGATGCAGCACCTTATGTACAAAGACGCAATGAAATTAATGACTATATACAATCTCAAGCACGTAGGGGATTTACTATTCCCGATGCACAAAGACAAGAGCTAAGAGATGAAGCGCAAACTTTATCTATACAAATAGAACAATTAAGAACTGATGCAGTTAATCAACAAATAGAATTAGGTAAGATTAGAACACCTGAAGATCTTAATGAAGCATACAAAGAATACGGTTATGAATTTAAAGAACCGATGGGCCAGGAAAGAGTTGACTATATTATTAATAGACAAATAGAAAGGCAAACCAGACAGGCTTTAATGGAAAGAGGTCCAACTGGTATTGTTCCCGGCGTATTAACTTTTGGTGCTACATTAGCAAGCTTTGCTGTTGATCCATTAGAATTAGCTTCAGCATTTGTTCCTGTAGTCGGTCCTGCTAAATACGCAGGGTGGATTAGAAAGTCAGGCAAGTATGTCGGTAGATTAAGAAAAGGATTTGTTGAAGGTACAGCAGGTGCCCTAATGACAGAACCATTATATGTAGCATTAGGAAATCAAACACAAATGGATATATCTATGATTGATTCTTTAATGAACGTAGGTATAGGTTCAGTATTAGGTTCTGGTATAGGCCTTGTGGGTGGTAGATTCTCCAGGGGAACAGCCGAACAACAAGCAGCCAGAATAGAACGTAGATATAATAGAGCATCATATAATGATGGTTATTTATCTGAGACTGCACGATTAGCACTTAACCAAGGATTATTAACAGGCAAGGTAGATATAGTTAATCTTGATGCAAGAGGTTCTATTCCTATAGTTACTCATAAAGGAATCAATTATCAAAGTATAAACTCATTGCCAGATAAATTAAAAGAAGATTTACAACCTGTTGTTATAAGAACCGATGCAAAAGGTGAGGTAAAAATATATTCAAAGAAAGGTAATGCAGAAAGAGTTAAAGGTGAAGGCGAAGAAGTTATACCTTATCAGCAAACATTACTGACACCTGCCGAAGCAGCCGAAGGATTTACCCCTGTGTCTGGTTATATCATTGTTAAAAGAATACCAGGCGAGATTGCTAAAAAAGAAAATGGCAAGGTTTTAACTTTTAAAACTAAAGAAGAAGCAATGGCTGCAATTAATGCAGATCCATTAATGTTTGATCCACAATTAAAAACTACATTAGGCCAGGTGGTAGAAATACCAACAGCACGTGGCAAAGAATATGGCATAGCTATTAATATGGCTAAAGACGATGTAGATCTTATTGGTGGTAAAGTAAAAGCTGATTCAGTAATTATAAGAAGTGGCGTTGATGCAACACAAAGATCCGCACTTAAAGATCTTAATGGTGGTATTGATAGCATTGTTTACGGTAAAGAAGCAGATAAAGTTATTTCTAATAGAGTCAATGAAAGAATTAAAGAAGAAGTACACCCAGACGATTTAAAACTTATTGAAGATGAAACAAAAAGATTAGAGCAGCAAGACATAACTAATATTGATGATTCTATTAAAACATTACAAACCCGAATAGATGAATTAACAAAAGATGCTGATGATGCTGTGCTTAAAGTTAAAGAAGAAATAGATGAAGTCATTGCAAATAAAGAACAGTTTAATAATTCTATAGATGAGATTATAGAAGAAGGTATTGCTTATCTTTCTGGTGGTTTAACCATGCGTACACAAGCATTACAGAAAATGAAAGATGCTTTTATAAAATTGACAGGCGCAAAAAGATCTATACCACTAATTGAAAAGATTGAAAAAAGATTAAGAAAAACTATAGATCAGAGATTGTCTAGGGAAGTTGATAGAAATGCACCACTATCCAGAGATCTTATTGATGAAATAAACGAAGAAGGTATAAAAATTGCCAATGAATTAAAAGCAGATTTTAAGCAAGAGGTCAGGCAGCATCTTTTACAATTACTTAAATATGAAAATTTACGCAAAAGATCTTTAAAAGCTTATGAAATTACTGGTGATGTCAGTCTTGGTATAGAAAGTGCATTGGTAGAAATACCACAATTCTTTGAGGGTGCAGGCATTGGTGCATCGCAAATAGGTGCAACAATTAAAAAAGCATATATCAGTAAGCTTATGCAAAGATTAGTAGAAACAGATCTATTAGATTTATGGAGGAATTTAACACCAGACGATTCAAGAGCATTGACTGATGTTATACAACAAATTAATAGAGAGATCCCTGTACCTAGGGAAAACTTAAGAACACCTGTAAGTGATAACATTTATAAGTTAGCACAGATAATTAGTAAATTTAATAATGAGTTTCGATTAAGAAAAAATAATGCTGGCGCAAATATAAAAGATCTCCAGGGATATATAACCCGGCAAACCCATAACAAATCTATCATTCAGAAAAATAAAGATGAATGGTTAGCTATGCTAAAAGATAAATTAGATTTTGAAAAAATGGGTGTAGCTAATATAGATATAGATGAGTTCTTAGAAATTGCTTATGTAAATATTATCAGTCCTCCTAAATTAAATACATCAAGAACTGCTGCTTCTGGTTTATATGAATTGAAGGATCTACCTAGCAATTTAGCTAATCGTTTACAGCAAGAAAGAATCTTTGTATTTAAAAGCGGTGCTGACTGGTTTGATTATAACCAACAGTTTGGCAGGATTAAAAGTTTTCAAGAATCATTTATGTTGGATTTAGAAGCTACCGCAAGACAAGTAGGATTATTAGAAACCTTTGGCCCTAATCCTGGATACATATTAGATAGATTAAAAATAGATCTTAAAAATGAATTTAGAACTATTGATGAACAACAGGTTAATAACTTAGATAGGAATGGTAAAGGTAAAGGTAATAGATTAAGACCTAAACTTGAAACCTATTTAGATTATGTTTCTGGTTATACCAATGTTGCAGAGAATGAATTGTTTGCTGAAACCATGCAAGGTATTCGCTTATTGCAAACAATGGCAAAGCTAGGAAGTGCTGTTATTACAAGTATTTCAGATGTTATGACAATGACTTCCCAACAAAGATCCTTAGGTAATGGTTTAGGGAAATCATTAAGTAATGCCTTTTCAGCATTATATGTTGGTCTTGTAGCAAAAAAAGATTTAAAGAATTATGGAGAATTTGTTGCGATTGGTTTAGAAAATATGCTGGGTTCTTATATGTCCAGGATGGGAGCAACTGATTCTTTGAATGGACGCATGTCTAGGGCAGCAGAAACATATTTTAAATTGAACTTTTTAAAACCTTGGACTGAAAATGCTAAGACAGGAATAGCTATGATTATTGCTAGAGATATAGCAAAACAATCATCTAGGAAATGGACAAGTGTAGATGGTGATCTACGTGCAATATTAGAAAGATATAATATTACGAAATCTAATTGGGATATTGTAAGGAAAGCAGTTAAGACTTACCCTGATGGTAAAAATTATATATCCCCTGCTAAATTTGATGAGCTTGGTTTAAGCCAAAAAACTGCTGATGAATTAAAGTTTAATCTTATTACCTTATTGGATAATGAATCCAGTATTGCTGTACCCACACCAGGCGCAAAAGTACAAACCATTGTAACGGGTGGTTATAGATCGGGTACCTGGCAAGGAGAAGCGATAAGAACCATTATGCAGTTTAAAGCTTTCCCTATGGTTTATCATACACAAGTATTAGGTAGACAAAGATATGCTTACGGACAAAGCCAAAAGAAAGGTTTAAAAAATTTACAATGGCGAGGAATCCAGGGTATTACAGAATTAGCAGCAGGCATGACGATTGCTGGCGTATTCGCTCAACAAGCTTATGAATTGTCCAGAGGTAGAGAGCCAAAACCATTTGATTTAAATTTATTAAATGAAGGATTTTTAAGAAGTGGTGCTGCTGGTTTGTATGGTGATTTCTTATTTAGCCGAGCAGCAGCTTATGGACAAGATCCATTAATCGGTATGCTTGGTCCAACTGTAGGAACACTATCTGATTTAACTGCTATAGGATTTGGTTATACAGCTTTCGGCGCAGAAGCAGATAGGCCAAGAGAATTGCTAAGACTTGCAAGTAATAACATACCTGGTGGAAATCTTTTCTATCTTAGAGAAGCAGCAAACTATTTATTCTTTTATCAAATGCAAGAAATGTTAAATCCTGGATATCTCAGGAGGGTAGAAGAAAGAGTAGAACAAGAAGGACAAGAATATATTTTTAAACCATCTCGTCATGTAGTATATAATGATGGGAAATACATTAGTAATGTAGATTAGTAGAGGATTATAATGGCAGACATTTCAATTAACCCGGTAACCAGACGGACACAATATACCAACAATACTGGCTTGGGGCCTTTTGCTTTTAATTTCAATATCTTACAAAACACAGATATTGTAGTTTACAAGAATAGCACATTATTAACCTTAACAACAGATTATACTGTTACTATTAATGCTAATGGTACGGGATCTGTTACCTTAACAGGCAGTGGAAATGGTACTGCCCTGGTCTTGGCAGACCTATTAACCATCGTAGGTGGTAGAGAATTATCAAGAACCACAGACTTTGTTACTGCTGGTGATCTATTAGCGTCCTCATTAAACGAACAATTAGATAGTAATGTAATCATGGTGCAACAGCTTGATGAAAGATTTGATCGGGCTATGAAACTAAACATTGCTGACGAAGATGGAGACTTAACCCTACCTTTAAAATCAAGCCGAGCAGGTAAAACCCTGGCCTTTGATAGCAGTGGTAACCCAGTAGTCGGTGAAGATATTGGTAACTGGAGAGGTAATTGGGTAGCAGGTACAACCTATACAGTTAGGGACCTGGTTAAAGATGGCTCTAATGAGAACGTATATAGGGTAAATACCGCACATACCAGTAGTGGTAGTACCCCACTAAGCAGTAATGCAAATTCGGCTTATTATGACCTTGTAGTGGACGCTGAGAGTGCAGCTACATCTGCATCTAATGCAGCAACTTCTGCTACTGCTGCCGCTTCAAGTGCCAGTGCTGCTTCTACATCAGCATCTAACGCTGCAACAAGCGCAACAAATGCAAGTAATTCAGCCAGTGCTGCTAGTACCAGTGCTTCTAACGCTGCTACATCAGCGACCAACGCAAGTAATTCTGCTACATCAGCAGCTACCCAGGCTACTAATGCTGCAACATCAGCTTCTAATGCTGCTACTTCAGAAAGTAACGCATCTACAAGCGAAACCAATGCTGCTTCAAGCGCATCATCAGCAAGTACCAGCGCAACCAGTGCATCAACCAGTGCATCTTCAGCCGCTACTTCAGCGACTAATGCTGGAACTTCAGCAGGTAATGCGTCAACCAGTGAGACTAATGCTGCTAACAGTGCAAGTGCTGCTGCAACAAGTGCAAGTAATGCTTCCACATCTGAGACTAATGCAGCCGCTAGTGCTGCTAGTGCTGCTGCATCCTTTGATGCTTTTGATGATATTTATTTAGGGGCCAAGTCTAGCGATCCAACTGTAGATAATGATGGTGATGCTTTAACAGCAGGCGATCAATACTTTAATACAACAACCAATGTTCTTAAGGTTTATAATGGATCTGCTTGGCAGAACACAGAATATTCTGATTTATCTTTATTAGATGATGTCAACATCACAACTCCTGCTGATGGTTCTTTATTGTTCTATGATACTGGAACATCGAAATGGATTGATAATGTAGTATCAGGAGATATTACTATTGCTGATACAGGCGTAGCGGCGATTGGATCAGGCGTTATTGTTAATGATGATATCAATGCTAGTGCAGCAATTTCAGTTAGTAAGACTGCATTGGTAGATGGTACAGGTTTAACACTTACAGGCGATACATTATCTGTAGATGCTTCACAAACTCAGATAACTTCTGTTGGCACTCTTACAGGCTTTACCTCAACAGGTATAGACGATAACGCAACAAGCACAGCAATCACGATTGATTCCAGCCAGAATGTTGGGATTGGGGGTACTCCTTTTTATAGTCTTGATGTGCAAGGTTCTGCAACTGATTATGAAGGCTTAAGAGTTTTAAACACAAATACAGCAGCTAGCCCTACAACTTCTGCTATTTTATTAGGAGTTGCAAATTCTGTAAGAAATGTTTATACAAAAATACAAACAATAGAAGGTGGTAGTGATGCTAATGAAACAAGATTAGCGTTCTTTACTAATAATTCATCAAATAATTTAATAGAAGCCTTGAGGATAGATGAAAATCAAAATGTAGGTATAGGAGTTAGTCCTGCTTTTACAGCAGGTGGTAGCAGAAAATTATTACAAATAGCAAATAGCACTAATGGTGCTCAAATTGCCATGAGTAACAGTTCAAGTGAATCTGAAAATCCTCGCATTTTTTCTGATTCAATAAATTTGGGTTTCGCAACTGCCTCAACAGGTGGTGGAGTATTTCAATGGTATACAGCAGGCTCAGAGCGTATGCGTCTTGATAGTTCTGGAAATGTTATTCTTTATAATAATCAGATAAAATTTAGCAACACATCTTACGAAAATCGCAGTCTGGGGATAGATTCTGGTGGCTTCTTTATCTACAACGATGCTGATGCTCGTTATGATATTAAGATTGATAGCAATGGTTATCTTTATAACCCTTCAATGCTTGGTTCTGCTAGTGCCAATTCAGATGTACGATTTAATACATCAGATGGATTAATCTATTATCAAACTTCATCACAAAGATATAAAGAAAACATACAAGACTTACCATCAGTATTAGATAAGGTTAATGCTTTAAGACCAGTAACCTTTGATGAAATAGCTACAGGCAATTCATGCTTTGGTTTAATTGCAGAAGAAGTTGTTGAGCAAATACCAGAGCTTGTAAATTTAAGAGAGATTGAAGGCTATGATGAACCACAGCCAGATAATATACCATACAGTATGCTATCTGTTTATTTGCTAAAAGCAATCCAAGAACAACAAGCAATCATAGACGATTTGAAAGCAAGAATACAAACATTAGAGGGTAACTAAACTATGGACCAGGAAGGAAAAATAATCATTGATGATAAGGAATACAAAGCATCTGAACTGACACAAGAACAGATTAATATTGTGTACCGTATCCAGGATTTACAAGGAAGGAAAATACAATTAACCAATGAGTTATCAGATCTAACATTTCTTATTGATCTGCGTACTCAACAACTTAAAACTTCTTTGGAGAATAACGATGGACAAACTGATAGCCCTGATAAATCTGATCCCTGATATTGTAATGATTGCATCGATAATATGCGCTGTAACACCTACACCTAAAGACGATCAACTACTAGGAAAAGCATATAAGATTATAGAAGTCTTGGCCATTAATCTTGGCAAAGCTAAGATGCCTGGCAAGTAATATGTCATGCGATACCTATGGTTATTACTATTAATACCTAGTGTTATCCTTGCTCAACAGTCAGGAGATCTTAACAGTAACACTGTTAATTCAACAGTTGGTAGCAATAACCTTGATACTACCAATAATTACAATGGCGCAGGGGCAGGATCTCCATCCCCTCCACCGTCAGCTATTTCTCCTAGTTATATGTTTAATGGTAGTGAATCTTGTCTTATTAGCTCAGGTGGATCAGCCCAGTTCTCTGTATTAGGATTTAGTTTTGGTGGCTACGAACACGATGATGAGTGTGAACGTAGGCGTGATGCTAAAACTTTACAAGCATTAAACATGAACATTGCTGCAGTAGCAGTCATGTGTAAAAACATTTCAGTTTGGTTTGCCATGTTTGAATCAGGTACACCCTGTCCATTCACTGTCAATGGCCAACTGATCGTAGGAAGAACCGCCTATATTTATTTTCGCAGGAATCCAGAAGCATTGATTCCAGAGTATAATAAGTATAAAGTTTATTTTGATACCGTACTAAGGATTGGTGAGAATGAAGAAACTGATAATATTGATACTCGGTCTATTTCTGATAGATACCGCACAGTCACAAACCGATACAGTACAAGACTTAATTAATGCGTCTGCATCTATTATAAGTACCGTAGACCAGGGACATTATGCGGTCCAGGGACTTAGTTATTTTGCAGGTGTTGGAGGTATTGCCCCGACTAATACCATAGACCAGGCGATACTTACCCAGGAACAAATGAACAGTTATAACTCTGCCCTGGCTGCAGTAACTTCTGCTGTTTATTACAATACCCAAACCTTATTACAAGATGCACATGAGACTGAGATGGTTCAATTAGAATCAGCAGTCGATGACTTTGTAGCGGCTACTACTTCTATGATTACTGTAATCAATATCTTTGAGATGGCAAGTGAAGCTGATACTGTGCAAGAGCAACAGCAGATGCAAGATTATATTACTGATAATAATGTTCAGCTTACACAAACTCAGGTTGATAATTACAATACTAGTTTAGATTCAGTCCAAACTCATGCGATCAATGCTGCTGCTTTCTTAGCTGCTGCTAATAATGAATCATTAACCAGTGCCAATGACCAAGTAGCAGAAGGTTATAATTATAATATCAGCCAAATGACTGTGGCTTATAACGCAGTACAAGACAGTATAACCTTTTACTATAACGATCAAGCCTTCCATGCGATGTATGGGTTCTTAACAAACAGCATGAAATCTTTAGAAGATATCTACTTTACAGGTCAATCTATCTATGAAGGCAATCAACTCTAATGAGTCTGCAAGATTCTGAATTAACTATTTCAGGGATAAAATTCAAGGGAGTCTATCTAGCGATAGGCTTTACTATTATCAGTACCCTATCAGGATTCATCTATGGATTCGCTGAGTTTATGGGTAGGATAGATAGCTTAGAAGGCCAGGTGAATAGCATTACTGTACCTGATGTTACCCCATTAGAGCGCAGATTATCTTTGATTGAGGAAAGTATAGCGCAAAGTGATATAGCTACCTTACAAGCAAGACTGGCTACACTGGGTGCCAACCTAGAAACCATCATGCAACAGCAAGCATTACTGCTTGATTTAAGAGATCGGATCAACGAAAATACAAATATCGTTCAAGGTAATGAACGTATAGTAGAGAGTATTGAAGAAACAATACTTGAATATGAACAAGACTTAAGAGATTTTGCTGCTGAAGTAGATCAATTATGGGAGGCATTTGACGCAATCAGCAGTCCATTAGGATAACTATGGCAAGAGATAGTAAGACAGCGCATGAAAGACTAGACAAGATTGAGAGTCATTTGTCTGTGCATGAAGCGGTTTGCGCCGAGCGCTGGAAAGAAACTATCTTAAGAATCAAGAGGTTAGAGCTTATTCTTATCACTTGTTCTGGCGCAGTCATAGCTTTCCTGGCACACATCGCATTTAATTAATTTCCAATATCACACTTTCTAAGTTATTATTATTATTGTAATTATTTTATAGTTGCAAGATTATGATGCTAACAGATGAAAAAATTAGGTTCATCAAAAGGCTGACTGAGGTAGAGCGTAAGTATGATGTATTACTTAGTGAGAATAAGTTATTAAAATTTAAACTAGAGAAGTTAAGAAATGATACAGAATTTAATGAACGCCATCATGCCATCAGTCGGTACAGTGATTGATCGGGTAATACCCGACAAGAACCAAGCTCAGAGAGCGCAAGAAGAAATACAAAAAGCTATTTTGGATAACGCTCATCAGATTAATTTGTCTCAAATTGATGTGAATAAACAAGAAGCCCAGGGTAATTGGTTCCAACGTGGATGGCGACCAGCTACCGGGTGGGTATGTGTGCTTGGATTTATGGTGAACTTTCTTGTCAGTCCTATTGCTGCTGGCTTCGGGGTAGATATACCCCAGGCAGATACAGGTACGATGCTTCCTGTACTCATGGGTATGCTTGGGCTAGGAGGATTAAGATCTTATGAAAAAGTTAAAGACAAAACTCGATGAGTTTTTTGCAGATGAGGGCAATGTAGTTTGGTGCTTTGTTATGTTTACAGTCTTACTACCTTTGTTACTATACGTATATTATGTTTAAACTAAGTCAGCGATCTTTAGATCGTTTAGAAGGTGTCGATAAAGAATTAATTAAGGTTGTTAAGACTGCCATTCAATTAAGTAAAGTAGATTTTGGTGTACTCCAGGGAAGGAGAACTAATGAGGAACAAGAAGCATTGGTTGCTGCGGGTGCAAGCAAGACCATGAAGTCTAAACATTTAACAGGCCATGCAGTAGATCTAGTAGCTTACATAGGTCCAAGAGTATCCTGGGAAATTAAACTCTATGATGATATAGCAGATGCTATGCGCAGTGCTGCTATTGTCCATGATGTAAAGATTAGATGGGGTGCCGCTTGGCAATGCCATGACATCCGTAAGTGGGAAGGAACGATGCAATCATGCACCGATGCTTACATAGATCTTAGAAGGTCAGAAGGTAAAAGACCTTTTATTGATGGTCCCCATTTTGAATTGATGGTTTAATCCTTTCTATTTCTAACTGACAGTAGTGGATAACCTTTTCTAAATCAATAGTAGAATCTGGATGCTTATCCTTATAGCGAAGAATATATTTAATTACATTACCCTGAAGATAACTGAGTCCATTCTCCATTATAAAATCATAGGGTTGTATCTTGTATTTCTTGTAGTGATTACCACCCTCTTGTCTATCTTTAGCTGACATTATTTAGTTAATCCTTGCGGTGGTTTGGTAGCCTGGGTTCTAAGTTTACCTTGCCAGCCACAACTTGTACATTTCATTCTCTGATACGTGGTTGTTGCCGCATAATAAAAACCATTCTTCTTCATCTTACTGCTACCACAGTTACGACAGATAGATAGATCACCATCTTCCTTATGTAATCCCCAGTTCGGATGGTTCGGAATCCAGGGTAACAGATAGCGATACAGTTTCTCTAATAGATTCACATCCTGTTTATTATATTTCTTCATAATCTTCCAGGCTTGTTCATCCCCATTCATGCAATCTTTCCATAGATCCATACCCATGTGCTTAGTCTTGTTTCCAAGATCAAATAAACCAGAAACATAATCTAATTTATTACTGGGATATTTAAACCGCCTTCTGACTGTCTTTAATAAATCAATTTCAGCGTACAAATTAGGGGGATCTAGGCGATATTTTATAAATTCCGAGTTCAGGGTAGGCATATCAAATTTCGTGCCGTTATAATGGCATACAACGTCACTCTCATTGATCAGATCATAGATCGTTTTAATCATTTTTTTATGGCTGCTTTCATACATGGAATCAAACATGATTTGTTTCTTGCCATGCCACTTAGCTGCCCAACACATGGTGTAACCAGGTTCAATTATATTTTTAATACTAATATCCTGGCCCCATAATCCCCAGGAATATACTTTATGCGGTGCAGTTTCTATATCAAGATGTAGAATCTTCATATCTTAACCAGGTCAACCCCCAATCCAGTATTAATATCATACTTACTGGCTATTTCTATGGCTTGATGCGGGGTTCCACCCATTTCGAGGACACCGAGGGCAATGCCAGAGCCTGTTCCAGAGCTGGCAAATGGTGGGTTCAGGGATATTCCAACTCCATTCGAATCAAACTCATCACATTGCCCAGTGTTGAGATCCATTACATAGACTATCGTATCATCATCAAGGGGACAATCCCCGGTGAGATGTGTGAACCAACGCACAAACGCTGGTCCACAACTTAAGGTTCCTGATACTGCAATAGCGTAATGATCTAAGGTAAATAACTTTTGGCACTTCGATGCTATGCCATCGCTGACCGCCATGCGATCAGTGGCTAGTACTCCTTCCTGGTGCCAAACAATAGTGGTCATGTCCACCTCTTGTTGTTACCTCAGATATCATATTACAAGAATGATTAATAATTTCAACTATTTATAGGTTGATTTAATAGCCAATCCAATTTGCATTGCAATCTGTGGAACGATGGCATTACCTAATCCTTTAAGTCTGTCCACCCTTTTGGGTACCCCATTAGCCACTCTACCCACGTTGGGTTCAAAGTCCCAGATGGATTGTTCTCCTCCTTCACTGTCGCACACAGATACTTCCTGCCCTTCATGTGTGTATGACTCTTGCTCCCAACTGGACCACAATCTTTGTACTCCGAAGTCCTTGGTGTTGGCCACATTCTGTGAGGTTGTTCCGCCTGGCTGTCCGTTATTGCCGCACTCAGACTCCAGCCATGTGTTCCCTTTATCATGCTTGGGCTGGGTTGTTCGTAGTTCGCCATCCTCTTGGTCGCTCTCGGAGTAGGCCACAATCCAGATTCGGTCTCGTTTGTGGAGGGCTTTGACACCGCAAGCTGGAACAATAAACGTCCTTGTGGAGTAGCCTTTGGTTTCCAAGTCAAGTAACACATTGTCGAGTCCCATGGACAGGTGACCATAAACGTTTTCGAAAACGCACCAAGTGGGTCTTTGTTGTGTAACAATTCTAAAGATGTACGGCCAGATGTGGCGGTCATCCTCCTCGCCTTGACGCTTCCCGGCAAGACTGAAGGGTTGGCATGGGTATCCTGCGGTGAGGATGTCGATGGGTTGTTGAATAAATCTTTCTGGTCCATTGGCGATCTCCTTTACATCATCATAGACAGGTACATCAGGCCAGTGTTGGGCCAGGATTTGTCTGCACCATTTATCAATATCACAAAATGCGATGGGGTTGGATAGCTCTGCCCATTCAAAACCCAGGGCAAAGCCACCAATCCCAGAACATAAATCAAGATGATTTAATCTATCGGATGGCATAACTGCCACCACCCCTTACTATGAATCCTCTCTCCTCTAATATCTTTAAGACTTGAGAGACAGTTCCTTCAGTTAGATTTAATTCATCAGCTAAGACTTTGCGATTAGGTGTGATTAAATTTTCTTTTTGATAATCACTGATGATCACAATAGCTTTAGTGATATGTTCTTCCTTAACGTATGTTGATCGCATAGTTACCTCCACCTCTAACGATACGTCCTTCCTTCTCAAGACTGCGCAAGATAATAGTTACATTACTTTGATGCAGTCCTAATACTTCAGCGATATGAGATTGAGTAGGAGTAATGATATGTTCCTTCTGGTACTGCTTGATAAACTCATACGCTTTATCTAAATGTTTAGCAGATGTTCTAGCTAAATACGGATTACCATCATCGTACATGATTACCTCCTGTTTGGATTGGCTTGTTTAAATTCATCAGCTTCATCTTCAGAATAAGTATCGCCATGTAAACCTACTAACTTTAAGATGACTCTATCTTTAGCACGCTTCTCTGCCATCGCATAAGGATAAGAGTTCTTAGTATTGTAAGGTGTTGATTCTCCAATAGACCACTCAGACTTATCGCCTAAATGTCCTGTTACCTGGATCACAGCAATCTTTTTTTCTGCATTAGTTTCAATGACTTGAGGTGGATCAAACAAGATACCTTTGTGCGCTGCCACTTTCTCTAATGCTTTGTGTAACACAACCCATGTACCATGACAGTTCCAACAGGCATCGCTTGACTGCATACCGATCTCTTGTAAAACATCTGTAACTTTTTGTGGAATACTACTTGCCATACTTCCTCCTATTCAATAGTAAATTGTTTAGCTAATGCTTGTACTTCATCATGCACAGGTATCACTATCTCCTGCATCTTACTAACCCAATCAGGATCAAAAGGTACAGTGATTAATAATGATTGAACATTGGGTTCATCTGAATAGCTAAAGAAGTCCCATTGTTTTCTGCCGCTTAACCACATACACATTTGTACCTGACCGTAATATTTATCAGGACATTTGTTATCTCTTAGATAAGCTACATGGTTATGAAGTAAAGGTACTTTAATCTCTACGCCTTTATCATCACCAATACCATCAGGACTGCAACCAATGTCATAGTCATTGTGTTTAATAAACCCAACAGTCTCGACATGGTTGTCTGACATGAGTTTATATTTTTCTAATGCTTCAGGTTCAAGATCAATGCCACGTTGCATGGCATCAGATGTGTAACTATTCATGGCCTCATTTAAGAATGATGATTCCTCTTGTAGTTTTTCTTTAATGAGTTGATTTATGTAGTTACTTTGTGTATCACTACGTGATGCCTTACCTGTCGGTGTGATAAGTCTAGTAATACCACTGCCTGTGATGACACCTTTACGTGCCAAGTACCAATCAATAGTACGCTGTTCCATTGTTAGTGTTGTGCTATTTGTTCCTAATATTTCTGTCATGGATTCCTCCTTAAAAATTTTATCCATATTAAATGCAAGATGATCGACAAGCTGACAACGATTGTTGATCTCACTAATGTTAAACGGTTTCATTGTCGTACCAATCTTCATAGAAAGTGCTGGTCATTCTGAACACTCGTTCATTACCACCCTTTTTATTCTTTCTAGTACCGATAACGTATATCTCTTTATCTTTATACATCTCGGTCAGTCTTGGTCTGATTGATAAGACATCGACATCTAACCTTTCAGCTAACTCAGAACCCGTTTGTGTTTTAGCAACAAGAGATAAACGTATGTCGTTCTTAAGTCTCTTACAAAAGGTTCTTGCTTTCTCATGTGCTTCTGCTCTGGTATCTATCATCGCCACTCCTTGATAAATGTTTCACATAATGTTGAACATCTACCTTTGGAGTAACCCAAACGTAATAGAGAACTGATTGCTTCTTTTAATGAGAACTCACAATGTTCCTGATGCATGAGTTCCCTGGAGAACTCAGCCAGGCTTTGCGAATCATCGCTGCTTGCTTCATCGTCCATCCAATAGTCTCGGTTAAGATCTCTTAGGTCTGTCATAAATATCCTCCTTATAAATAATTTATAACATCTTAAGTATAAAGATATCTGATATCATTGCAACATGAATAAGAAACAAAATGCAGAAAATTTAGAACCACTATTTATCAGGCTGCCTAAAGAACTTAAGGATCAGGTCCAAGACCTAGCCAGGATCCGGGGTGTCAGCAACGCTTTACTTGTTGCTTCACTTCTGGACCAGGCGATCAACGGTACAACTGTTGAAGCCAAAGAATCTTTAAGCACTTGGATTGATAGACACCATTGATTCACCTTTACATAGAGACGCTGCCGATTCCGAAAGGTCGCCCACGTTTCACCCGTTCGGGCCATTCATATACTCCGAAACGTACCAAAGATTATGAGAAGATCATAAAGACCATCGCCCAAGAACACGTATCAAAAGGTGATTGCTTCACCATGCCTGTGCAAGTCAATGCCAATTTCCATTTTCAGGTACCGAAAAGTTACAGCCAGTCAAAAAGAAACGATTGTTTAAATGGGGTACTACTCCCCAAGCCTGACCTAGATAACCTCTTAAAGAGCCTATTAGACGCCTTAAACGGGATTTGTTTTCAGGATGATACACTGGTGCAAAAGATCAGAGCATCAAAGAGATATGCAGATAAGAATTTTATTGAGGTCGAGATAAAAAAATGCCCCTCTTTTTAGGGAGGGGCTAAGGCCTATATAGAATAGGCAACGGGGGAATTAATTACCTCTAGTATACTCTGCCAAATATTTATAAACAATCTCCATTCCTGTACTTGAAATGAACCAAGATTCAATACCCCCATGCAAACACAATCCAGCATTTGCATGATTGTTCTTACTTTCTAGTAAGGTACTAAGATAATAACTCGATACAAACTGTCCTAAATGCTTTCCTTCTTTTGGGTTGTAAAAGTTTTCAGAACTTGTGTCATAAAATCTTACGATGGGATCATTTGGAAAGTGTGTATCATCCTCATTTGGATCAATAGTCATATGCCACATGATGCCACTGCCAGCAAATAATTCTCTATCATTCACCTCATAGATTTTGTCTTGCATTACTTATCCTCCAATAATTGAGAATGTAAAAAGCCAGCATCGTTACCCTCAGGATCACAGCTAACAGTGAGTTTAATTTTCTCCTTTCCTTTTTGAATAATGAATGTTGGAAAGGGCTTGCATCCAAATTGTTCGCCTTGACCATCAAGCTTAAAGCTAATAATTTTATAGCCTAAAAATTGTTTGTAATATTCTTTGTACCAATTATTTTTTTTCATTGTTATCCTCCTATGATTGGTAGTAAAAGCCAGCCTAGAATTGCGAAGCCTAACCATAAGGCAAGCCCACAAATCCCAGCAAGTATCGAAACCCATAAGGGTTCAACGGGTTCATTTATAAATCTATTTTTATTCTGATGGTTCATTGTCTAGCCCTCCAAATTCTTCAAGACCTAATGCATTACAGAGCATATCGTATATTTCTTGTCCGCCCTCGGTCATTCTTTGATAATCCCAGCCTAATTCATCGACTAGTAATTTTACTTTTTCAATATTAATTTTATGCATTACGCTACCTCCTCTAGTGTGCTAATGAATTTAATTAATTCCTCTTGGCTTTCTGTTTCAAAATACAAACCTTCAACATCTTCATGAAACCAATAATAAGAACTAGGGTTGTCATCATCGAACCAAGATGCAGAATGTACATCACTAGGATATCTTAGAAAATATCTAGGTGTATTTTGATCGGTGCAATTTCCTATATCTATTCTAAGTATAGGTTCCTCTTGCATTACATAAAGCTTGGCTTTTAATTTGGGATTGATAAACGATGCGCATATGTCATCGTGCCATGAATCATCCTCCCAATCTTTATTATTTAAAATAAAGCCAATGTTAGACTTGCAATCTTCATGTACTTTGTTTATATGAATTGTCATTGTGTTACTTCCTCCCATTGTTTAACAAAGTCTATGAGCCAAACAAATTGACTCGCAGTTAGTTGTGTGTCGTGATTGCCTTGCAATAAATCTTGAGCGCATAGCAAGGGCAAATCATTATCCCTAATAAAATTAAGGTAAGTGTTTATAAGATCGTCCATTATTCCCCCTTAGTAGTTACAGACTAAAACTTTTCCATTTTCTAATACAAAAGTAGTAGTCATACTTTCAAGCTCTTCAAGATCTTCAAGATCGTATTCTTCTAATGCCTCTTTTAGCGTGTCGTACTCTGTCCAATCGCAACAAATACCGACAATATCAAAATTAATATCTGGCTCATCTGTGCCTACCCCATCATAATAATGGTAGAGTTCAACAAGTGCATCATAACTAAATTGATTCCGTCTAGTTTCTGACATTCTAAAAGCATCTATAAATGCTGTTTCTGTTACTTCTTCATAAATCATTCTTAATTCCTCCGTTAAATTAATTGTTATTTAATCCGATATCTAATATAGTATAGATATATAACCCTTGTCAACTAATTATCACAAATTATTTAAAATAATTTATCAATGGAATTTAAACCCGTTAAAAATAAGGATCTTAGGCACTATGTAATAGCACCTATTCGATGTTTAAAAGACGATAGATTAAAACCTAGCGAATTAAAACTATTATTATTTATATGTTCTTATTGTGATAGAACGGGGGTTACTTGGGTATCTCAGGAACGCCTAGCTGTTGATTATGGGGCTTCAAGACAATTTATAAATAAAACTATGGCGGCACTGAAAAAATACGGCTATTGGGTGTATGCCAAAAAGAGATATAAAGATCAGAAAACCAACTCAATAAAGATTATTTATGATGAAGATATTAAGACGGAGGACGAAGCTTATTCCAATTTACCTGTTTGGCAACAGATGGAACATATCGAAAATAAAGCCGTCCAGGTGCAACCAAAAACAGGGCAGATGAAACCCCCAGAGGTTGCAGTTGATAGGCATCAGGTGAAACCTCCAGAGGTTGCGCGAGGTGAAACCCCCAGAAGTTGCACAGAACACCACATTAACACTATATATATTAATAATATAGTGAAACCTGAAAAG
>Ga0208767_1000935_pt1 | contig 23729 bp, 30 predicted proteins | sample VirMetDEL_Mar_21_FD_184514 | JGI IMG/M metagenome (GOLD analysis project Ga0208767, IMG submission 184514) | Aqueous microbial communities from the Delaware River and Bay under freshwater to marine salinity gradient to study organic matter... | ecosystem: Environmental > Aquatic > Marine >... | reverse complement strand
CCCTTTGGAACTTTGCGGAGTATTTGTAATACATCGCCAAGCACTCTTTGGAACGGCAATATTTCTGTAGCTCCAATAACGCCACCAAGCTGTGTGGCATTGATGAAGTCTTCTGGGTCTACTTGGCTCCCTTGGGCAATCTGATTTGCTACACGATTTATCTGCTCTGACGAGCCAAGCCCGACACCCATTGCGCCAGCGCCTGTAAGTCCAGCTACCTTCTGGCCCTTTAACCCAGAGCCAGCTACCTTTGCAACTTTTGCGGCGGCAGTGCCGGGGACCAAGAAAGATGCTAGAGAGCCAAATGCTTCGCCAGTTTTAGATGAGACACTTCCATCAGACTCTCCAAGCAAATACTCAACGCCTGAACGCCCAGCCTCAGATATATCCTGTGCCGCTTCACCAATTGCGGTAGACCCCGGCTCATAACCAAGAATGGATTCGCCTAGGCCAACTACACCTTGAGGCAGTTCTGTAAATGATGTCAGAAATCCTCGCCCAAAACCTGATATTAGATTGCCAGCCGTACTGGAATCGTCAACTTCTTCAGTAGGTAAAGGCGCCTCAACAGCACCGAATCCTTCGATGTTGTCAATGCGCTGTTCAATGTAGGCTTGCTCTTCTGGAGTTGGCTGAGTGCCAGCTATATTTACGGAATATGTTTTACCAGAACGAGCGCTTTTAGCATAAATATTTGGCATAGTAGCCTCTCGTTAGGCAGTTACATCAGGATACAGAAGCACGTTTCTTTCTAAATATCGTTTTTCTTCCCTCAATCTTTGCTGAGTAGCCGCGTCAAGTGGTATTGAAGCTGGGTCCGTTGGATTAAGAAGCTCTTCGATTTTATTAATTCTGCTGACGGCAGAGGATGATGTTATTCCCTTTTTATCCCCGTCTTTAGCAATTTTAGCGCGCGCATTGATAAGGTCAACAACGCCTTCCTGATAACGGTCTTGAGCTTCACGGAATGCCTTTAGCCCAGAAACTCCTGCCTCACCAGCCGCGCCCAGAAGGGTTGGCTCTTTAGATGACATTAGAGATAGTCCAGCTTGTGCAATAGCCAGCCATTTGTCTTGCTCACGGCTTTTTTCCATCTGACCTTGTAGTTTTTTTATTTCAGCCTCTAGGCTACTGACCCCAGCTTGCTCACCTCCAGAGTATGTTATGTTTGATTCTGGGGTCTTGGTCGTGGTTGCCTCATCAGAGGTAGCGCTAGTGTCAGTATCAGTGTCAGTTTTATCGTCCTGTTCTACGGAGGCAGTCTCAGATTGAGCCACGATAGAGGGAGATGGGGATGTTTCGGCCAACTTGTCAGAGTCCACAACAACCTCTTTGCCAACACTACTGCCAGTGGCGTCAGCAGGGATGGCATTTGATTGAGCCTCCGACTGAGACATGATTGTGCCTGATTCAATTGTTTCACCAGCTTTAATAACATCACCTGTCGGCAAGGTAACATCTTTAGTGGCAGTCGCTGGCTCTGTGGTAACAACAGCCATTCCTGCCGGATTGTAACCTCTGGCCTCAAGGGCGGCATCAATATCCGGGTCTCTACCATAATACTGCTCACCAAGCCCTCGTATAGCCATTGGCCCCATAGCCATTTTTATGCCGCCAATAATATTTGTTTTGTCATCTTCGCTGTAAGCTGGCTTTGCTAAAGACGGCATTCCCACAGTGTTGCCCTGTGTCGTGGTTGTAGCTCCTATTGGCGCAGAAGCTGACTGAGTTGCTGGGGTTAAAGTGCTGGCCTGTGCCGAGCTAACAGGACTTAGCATTGAAAGGATACTTTCGCCTGTGTTTCTTGCGCTGGCCTGACCATAACCTTCCATGTTCCCCGTAACGCCACTTACATAATTTGTTTCAGTTGGGTCACCCTCGTAACCCTCTGTGCCAGCAATCCCTTGATTGAAGGCAAGAAGCGCGAGGTTTCGGTTGCCCAAAATTCCTTCAGCTTTGTTCAGATAATCAATAACAAAAGGCTCAACTTTCTTACCGCTCATAAGTGCTTCGTCCACCATAGCCCTGTTAGCGGCGTATGCGGCGGCGGCGTTTTCATAATCTCCAGACTGAATTGCACTCTCTAAATCAGGGAACAGTGACTTAATTCCGTAGCCCGGCATAATTGCTGTGGTTGGCAATATTTGCATTGGGCCAATTTCTCCGTCAGAGCCATACAGGTTCTTACCATATCCTGATTCCTGACCATACAGCCCATACAACTCAGGGGTTGAAGGGAAATATGTGCCTTGTTGGGCGCGTACAATCCCGCCCTCTGCCATTGGAACTGGCTGTTCTGTCTGAGTTGGCATGGCCTGACGCATTGACTGAGGCATGATAGTACCAATCCCCTCAGATGCCGCGCTCTGTGGAGCCATGGCTTCTGACATACCAGCAATGCCCTGCATAGGCACACCAGCCGCCGCTACAGCCTCTTGAGCAACGGTCTGCTGGTTAGCGGCTTCCCGCTTGCTAAAGTCGTCTCTGACGCGCTTACGGCGCTGAATCTCACTCAGCACAAGAAATTGCGGAGCCGAGCCTGAAGGCATCTGCATTTCGCTGATAAGCTGATTCTCTGAGAAGTTCTTTAGCTGGTCTTGGACATCAATAATGTTCATAAAACTATCCTGTAATACCTTTATACAACCCTAGAGCGGAGATTCCCGTTCCAAGCAATTGCTGGATAGGGTTATATGACTGAAGTTTGGTTGTTTCTGTTGAAGGTTGTACAGGTACACCTCTAAGTATGGATGAATAGAACTGCAACTGTTCGCGGGGATAATCCCGCTGACGTACAAAATCTTCATAAGCAATATCCAGACCAGCTTGCTTTTCAGCCTGAACATCCCTGCCAATCTTCTCTAGCAGAGAAGCGGCTTGGATATCCCCATCACGAGCCAATTGACCCAACTGAGCCAGTTGCGCTGACTGACCAGCGGCTGACTCTGCGGCGCCAATGCCTAGTCTCTCTGCGGACTCTCTAGCGGCTCTATCTCGCTCAAACTGTCCTTGTGCCGATTCATATGCTTGCTGTTGCCCCGAAGCCTGTATCTCTGCCAACTGCCTCGTAAGTGCTTCGCCAGCGAGTCCCTGCTGAACCGCTTGGCGTGACCCGCCGAAAGCGCCCGCTTGCACGGCTTGCGCCGCACGTCCTGCGTTTTGTCTTTGTGCGTCAAGAATAGCTTGTTGTTTTTGGACATCTACCACATTCTGAATATAGGGGGACATGTATTGCTGGGCGGCGGCGCTATCAAACTGACCAGCCTGATACCCCATTCCCTGCAATGCTCTACCAAGGCCAGCGGTCGTAGCCGCTTGTGCTGTTGGTAATCCTTGAATGCCCTGACCAGCAATGTTGCGTCCCATCTGTTGGGCTTGCGTAACATCAGCACCCCCAGTTTGAAGGCGCTGACCAGTGTATGGCTGATATTGTTGTTTAGACTCTCCCTCTGTGCGATTCAGAAGGCGCTCAAAGTATGGTTGAACATACTCTGGCAAATTGGTCTGCACCACCGTTTGGTCTGTTGGTGCTGGGCTTCCGCCGCCTTTACCCATTATCTAACTCCATTCTATAAGCAATGTATTCCGGCTTCCAGCCGTGCTTTCCTAACCATCTCCCCCATGCCTTCCGTCCGTATCCCTCTAAATGGTCACAGCCATTTTCTTTGGAATACTTGGCAAGAGTATCTACCGCCATGGGTAGCCACTCTCCCATTCTACTGCCCCCTATCCAGTCCATAGCCATAGCTTTGCGTCCGGGATATGTGATGACTCTTGTGGTGATGGCGGCTATTACCTCTTCACCTTCCATCACGAGCCAAAGGGCATACATCCCTTTATTTATACCGTGGTACAAATCGTCAATATGAAACTTGCCTTTTGAAGTCTCTACTGACTTGTACATTAACCTTGCAACGTCTCCCCAGACGATGCCCAGCGCTTCGCTGGGTACTGCCGTAATAATCATGCTGGTAGCATTTGTCCTTGTGGCACTTGGTCTGGTTGCTCTTTCTTGCCAGTTCGCATTTCACGAACCCTATCCATCATTTCATAAAGAGCTTTCGAGCCTGCGTTAGACGAGCCGTTGCCCAGCCCGCTAACCACGTCCGCAGGAACGATAAACTCACCATCGGATAATACAACATCTTGCTCTCCTTCCAGAGTCGCGGGAATCATGTCATCCATGCCGTCACCAGCACCGTTCAACTCTCCCTCGCTTATGCCTGCGTTAACCCCGAACTCACCGCTTTGAACACGGTCAACTAGGTCACGCAAGGCGTCTTCTCCATAACGCTGTACAAACATAGCAAGTGTGCGCTCTGGGGTGTCATCGCGCCCTTGGATAGCATCTACAGCCTCGGAGATAAGTTCTTTGTCATTTGGCATCTCTCCGCCCTCTTGATATTTTAGGGACGCAAGACCGCCATCAGCAAAGCTAGTCTGCATTGGACCAAAGTAATCAAACTCTGGGCTAACGCCGGGGCGGAAGTTTGAACCGGGAGTTCTTGCCTGACGGTCAGCCGCCTCTGCCTCTTCTGTGTTGTATGCCTTCTTTGGCATTGCATCGAACTTAGGTTCAAGCAATCCGGGAAGTGCCGCAGAGCCAGCCGCGCCGAGCGCATATGGGGTTTTTATGGCATCCATAGCCCCGCTTAGACCCACACCAGACTGCCCTGCTGTTGGGTCAGAGAAAATATTGCCCATAAAGCTCTTGTTAGCCGCATCCCCAGCAAGAGCGGCATTCTGTGCGGATGTATTAAATACAGACGGCATTGTTGTCGCGGGTGTGGCTGATGCAGTAAATGCTGTGGCAGGATTTGCTTGCTGTAACACACTGGCCTCAAGACCGCCGGGTAGTGGGGCTTGCGTTGCCGCAGAAGCGGCCTCACTAGCACCAGCGCCAGATGCGCCACCCATCATAGAGCCAAGAGCCTTACCACCTAGAAATGACAAAAGGCCAGTCTGAATGCCCTGACCCAAATCACCAGTCTCAAGGTAAGAGCCAAGACCTGAACCGATAGCCCCAGCCGTTAGCGCGCCCATGCCACCAAGCATGCCAGCGCCAGCCAGTCCAGACCCTGCTAGTCCTAACAAGAGTGGTAATGCCATAATCTACTCCTTACAATCCTGCGTATTCTGTTTTTGCGTCAAATGACGGGCAGGCTTTTTCTGAAAAGTCTCTGTGTCCGAATACTTCTGCGTCCGGGTGCCTATCAAGTATTTCTTTGATGAGGGTGACAAGCGAATCACTCTGCTCTGGGGTGCGTGTGTCTTTAGGATTTCCTTCAGCGTCAGAACCACCAACATAGCAGATGCCGATGCTGTCACTGTTATGACCCCGACAATGAGCGCCATTGATAGACTCATCGCGGCCCTCACAAACAGCGCCATCAAGCTCCACAACCCAATGATAACCGATATCACTCCAGCCACGCTCCTCTGTGTGCCAGCGTTTAATCTCCTCGGTCTTCACGTCTCTACCTTCTGGGGTGGCCGCACAATGTACGATAACTTTTTTAATCTCCCGCATAACCTTCACCATAGCGATTAATAAGATTGTTAATAGGAACCCACGTTCTTTCGTCTATTCTACCATCTTTTATCTGGATGTCGTAGACCCCGTAGGACCATCCAGTTAATGTATGTTTAGCATACTCCTCAACGTGGTCTTGCGGTAGGCTTGTGCCTAAATTCATTATAGTTATCGACTGATTACCCATTTTAGGAAAGTTTTTATCCAGCCTTTTATGAGTATGCCCAAATACCACATCATGAAGGGCATCTCTAGAGATTTGATTTTCAGCATGCATTCCACCGTATGCTTTCCCCATAATATTTAAGGGGGCGTGAGTAAAACCTACGTCCCCAATAAAATAAAACTCTCCGTAGGGGGAGTAAGTCCACCCATAATCATCCATAGTTGCAAATAGTATTTGGTCGAGAAGCTCAATAATCTCTGGGTTCTTGTTAGTGTACGACCAGATTCTGTCTTCATGATTGCCTAATGTTACATGCTTCGGCACATCGTAGCCATCTAAACCCCTGTGAAAGGCCCTTATGGCCTGTTGGAAGCTCTTCATGTCTTGACCAAAAGATGGCTTCTTCTGACCCTTAATAGTGTCGTTACGGTCAAATCTATTTAGAGAGTCAACACTTGCAAAGTCACCTATCTGAACAATTCTGTCCACCTGATTCTCTTTAGCGTAGCGCCCCATCGCATAGAATCTCTGTTTATCTGGTAGGGACGGCCCATCATGGCAATCTCCTATAGCAAGAACCCTTTGTGTTTCTTCTGGCTTAGATTTTCTTTGCTGAATCCTATATACGGGCTTTAGAACAACAGTTGCCTCTTTGATGGGCGCGCTTTTCTCTGCCTCTACCCTAGCACTTTCATTAACAAGGCCCATATCCCTTGCTCTTCTAAGTCTAGTAGAGAAGGTGGCATAATTAACACCCTCTGCTTGTGCGGCTTTTTTTACGCTTTTGCCGTTACTATAAAAGGCTCTTGCAGTCTCTTCGTAAATGCGGTCTGGTAGAGATGGAGTAGGCATTACTTGTCCCCCAAGTTTTACAATGGGTTAATTGTAACACCTAAACCTCTATTTTGTAACCTTTTTGACTTTTTCAAAGGTTCTTAGCCCACCAAGCCCAAGCATACCCATCAATACGGTCAACAGTGAATCCATGTCAAAAGTGGGCAATTCTGGTATTTCTACGCCAGCGTAGGAGCAAATAAACATAGTGACTGGCGCTAAAACAAAGTGCCATACCATCGCAAAACTCAAACCCCAACCAAGGAATGGGCGCCAACCAGCTACAAATATGCTTCTATGCTGGGCCTCTGCTTTATTAATTTCAATTTGACCCATATTAGCTTCATGCATCTGCTCTTCAGCCATCGTGGCAATCTTATGAGCCAGCATGTTTTTCTGGTCTTTATCTTCAATAAACTTGTCCAGCAACCCTGTAACTGGTCCAATTAGTGCCTGTAACATTGAAATCTCCTGTTAGTTGCTTCCTCTGCCCCTAGACTCATGGCCCATCCATATTCCAAATATACCCGTCATAACACCCATTATAACAGAAACAAATGTTGTCGCGCCCGTTGTTTGGGCCTCAGGCGGCAAATCCATAAACCACTCAGCGCATCTCCATGACATTGCTATTGAGCAAATCATAGTTAGCCTTGCGATAATATTGTATTCGATTAGTCGTTTTATATAGTCCATTTATACTACGGTACAATTTTTACTGTTCCCGAATCGTTGTACAAAGCACCGGACTCAAGCCCTGTGGCGGATGTAGGAAGATTGGTCAGAGTTAGTTTAGTCGCCCTAATCGCACCCGGATTCCTTTCTTGAGCAATAAAAGCCTCAAGCGCCCTAGCCAAATCCTGCATATATACAGCAGAGTATTCTGGCGGAGCTTCTGGTATTCTAGGTGGCGCTATTTCATTTGAAGACATTATCTTTTCCCGTCTGGCCGGATATTAACACGAGGAGAACCTAGCTTCCATTTTGTACCCAGCGCAGATGAATCAATTCTTACAGCAAATGTTCTGCCCCTAACTCTAAGGTTAAGTTCGTCTGTAAATGTCTCTATGGGTGAAGATGATAGCCGGACTGTTGTTCCTGTATCAGTGGAGCCATATGCATTTCCGGGCGCCGTTCTAGCCTTTAGAGTAAACGTAGCTTGCGGACTGGCTAGGCTCGTTGAGCCTTGAAATGTCATATCTGGTATAACCTTTGTAACCAGAGAGAATCTGTCTCCATCTTCAATGTCCATTGGCGCGGACTCAATAAACGAATCCATTGGAGAGCCGTCATCATCATACTCAAACTCCTGATTGTAAAGATAGCCACTTTCCGCCGCGAGAGGGAATGTTCTTGTACCACGGTCAATCCAAGCAGACCTATTTATTGTACCGTAGTACCAAATCTGGTCTTTGTAATTGTATATAACGTATCTGTCGTTTTCTCCGGTTCCGCCATTGCCAAGAGAATTAGTCTGTGATGGGTATAGCCATATAACTTCGGAAAACTCTGAATTAACTGCGGCCCAAACCTTATCTGTTTGAGAGAAGTTAAAGTCGTTAAACACAAAGTCTTTTACGGGGGAGTCAAGCTGTTGAGTTTGACCAGCATATACATAGAAATTATCTATACCCATCCAAAACACAAAGTCTTCAGTTGCGGCGGCGGCGTTTGGACCCATAATTGTGATGCCACCAGTAATTTGCTGAATGCCGAAAGTGAACGGAGGCCCAATAAATTTCATGGAGTGCAGAGATGTGTCTGACCAAACAAGAACCTCTCGCTTTGTTTCTATAGCCTGAACAAAGGTAGAGCCTGAACCAATCAACAAGTCTCCGGCGGTATTTGTTGTTGTAGGATACCAATCAGTAGCATTTTCTTGAGATGAGAATCTAATAAGCAAGGGGTCTTGAGTACCGTTGCCCTGTGTGGCGCTTGGACTAGCGCCCAGCCCATCGCACCCAAAAGCAATAACGTGTCTGTCTGAGTCAGATACAAGAACTTGCTTTGCCACTTGAGGAACGCTTTTAGCGCCAGCTAATGTAGAAAGCTCAACTGCGCGCGCGCCAAGCCCGCCGCCCTTGTCCCAGTAGTACACATTAGAGTCTCTTGGGTTGATGATAAGGTCTTCACCAAAGTTATCATGCGACCAAATGCGAATCTGTGTAGTCGTGGTTAGAGATGAGCCTGAACCCCATCCTCCTCGTCCCCATGTGCCAGCACCCCAACCTGTGCCCCCCACCTGAGAGTTTAGGCCAACGTTTATTTGATAGGCGCCTACCACTGAAGCTCCGCCATTGCCCGTATCGGCGCCACTGGCGGAAGTACCCACATCAATTGTATAGGTGCTTGATGACGGGACAGCTATGACTTGATAGCCGTTTATGTCGTTTAATATGTTTGCTGTTATGTTGCCGCCCAAGGATGCGGCTCCAGAGAACGTAACAAAATCGTCTTGAATGGCGCCGTGATTGATATTTGTGACAGTTATGACGCTAGAGCCATTAGTTGCGGCAAAGGTCACGTCACCAGCGGCTGTGGTGCTTCTGAGGGGTGTGATGTCATTGAAGCCACCGCCCTCTTCAATATAATATTTTAGATGAGTTCCAACCCCTAGGAAGTTGGAGCCGTCAAGACCAATCCAGTTGTGAAGGGCGCGACAAACGCCCAGAAATGAGTTAGCTGTGTACTTAGCCCAGCCGCCAATCTTTTCTGGGTATCCCAGTCTAAAGCGAATTTTATTTCCGTCCACCCAGCCGCCTTCGTTAGAGTATGATGTTACATCTCTATTTATACCGGGTCTAAATTGTAACTTCTGAAGGGGCATATTGCTCACTCATAAATGGTATGTAATTAAAGTTTACAACAAACCTTCTGGCACCCTCTTGCGTGTGCTTTACAGACCTGTGTTTCACGCCAGACGGAAAGGTGACTAACCTGTTTCTTTTTGTTTCTACAAATTCACCAGACTCAAATTCTGTGCCGCCAAGGTCATCATCTAAGTAAAAAATAGAAGTCTTAACCAAACTTTTCATCTCTGGGTAAACCCTGTTCTCTACTTCTCCGTAGTCGATGTGGAATATACTTTCCTTGGATGTGGCTAGATTTAGATTGGCTTTTACTTTCAATAACGCAAATGGCTTTATTTTGCCGAAAAGTGGATACAACAACTCAAGGTAGTTGCTTTGTTGAAATTGTATGTTTTGATAAAACAAATGAGTGAACTGTGGGTTTCCGTCACCCGGAAAGTCAGTGTGGTCATCTGAATACCATGGAAAGCTCGGATGCTTTATGCCATCAACTTTATTAAGTTCATCTTCGGTTAATACATTGTCCTCTATTTTTATCAATTTCATCTCCCAATGAACGATTTACCAATACCAAACTTCTACCCATCCGTTTGCGCCCGCTTTAGCGCTGTCAACGCCCGATGACGCTCCTCCGCCGCCCACAGAGTAACTGAGCGTTCCTCCACTTAGGCCCGCATTATTAACGAATTTTTTTACCATATTTCCTCTACGGCCCTCGTTGCCAGTAATGTCAAAGTTACCGTCTTGAGCGCCCCCCGCGCCGCCATTGCCAACAAATACTGTGCCGCCAGAATCCCCACTTGAGAACGGGCCGTTATAAGAGCCGTCTCCATTGCCGCCACCGCCACCCTTGGCTCTCATGTTAATGCTGACCGGACCGCTTATGGTGCTGTCACCGCCAGTACCGCCGCCATAGGAGTTATTGCCGTTGCCGGGGCCTCGTGTTCCGCCACCACCGCCGCCGCCAGCAATCTCTATATAAACAGCTGATGTACCTGATGGCAAAGAAATGTTGCCACTGCCACTACTGTAAAAAACAATATTAGCCGGAGATGGGCTTGATGGAGAGGCAAACGATAGCTGACCAGACCCGTTTGTTTGCAAAACTTGACCGCTTGTTCCGTCAGCTTGTGGGTGACTGATACCATCAATCACAACACTACCAGAACCGTTTGGCGTTATGGTTATGTCGCCATTTGTATTTGTGCTGGTAATGGCATTGCCATCAATGTTCAGGTTATCAATATCCAAGTCGCCAGTGACATTGGTTGTCGCTGTAATAGTGACAGCGCCAGTGCCATTTGGCGTAAAATTGATATTGCCATTTGAATTGGTGCTGATAATTGTATTGCCATCAATATTGATGTTGTCTACATCAAGGTCGCCAGTGATGTTTGTGGTGCCTGTGATGTTAACCGCGCCAGTGCCATTTGGAATGATGTCAATATCACCATTGGACACTGAGACAATATCGTTGCCATTAACGTCCAAATTGCCCCCAAGCTGGGGTGTCACATCGTTAATAAGGTCTGTGTTAGGTGTTAAGGATTTGAACACGCCTGATGCGCCGCCACCGTCACCAGTAACCGCTTGAGTTGCACCAGATACAATCTCTACGCCGTTTGATGTTGAATATGTGACGCCCTTATAAATGACGCGACAAGCAGAATCTGTTTCGTTTTTAATTACAAAATATTTTTGCTGGTCCGTTGGGGTTACTCGAAGCTCAAATGTGGCCCCCGGAGTTCCAGTGAGAATGATTACTTTATGAGAACCGTCTGAGCCAGATGTTCCATCAGTTGTGGTTAGGTCTTGGCTTCCAGATATAGCAATAGTGGCCTGACCATTGATGCCATCATCAATAATGTCAAAGTTAACATTAGTTGTAACGCCCCAAGTTCCTGACTTATCGCCAGTACCGGGCTTTTCAATTCCAATATTACGGGTATAAGTCGAAGCCATTTAAACCACCATTTTCTTCCATATCTCTATATTACCATTCGCATCTACCTCTGTCCATGTGCCGCCAGATGGGGCAACTGGACTCCAGTTTTCTGGAGATGCTCCAGCGTCTATTTTTTCCCACAGAAGCGCGCCATTTGCTGTTTGAACAAAGAAGAAATCTACATGTAATTCATTGTCGTAGATTAATATGCCTGCTGTTTCATCAAGCTCAAACTCTGATACAAGAGCCAGAACCCCAGTATTCACGCGGCTACCTGAAGCCTCCTGAGAGAACTCAAAGTCAACAGCGGCGGCTCCTGAAAAATCAACATTTGCCGAAGATGACTGTGTAAAGTTAGCGGACTGCTCAGAAGATGTTATAGCAATCCTTGTTGCGGCAGAGTCCTGTATAAATGAAGCGTCTTGTTCTGACAGCGCGCTCGCAACATATGTGCCAGATGAAGTTTGTACGCTAGTACAAACCATACCCGAAACGCCAGTGGCAAACCTTAACGAAGACGCACTCTGCGTAAAGTTTGCGGATGCCTCCATTATGCCAGTAAGTATTCCAACACCAATAGAAGCCTTGACGCCTATGGCGGTCATTTCAGCGGAGCCTTTGGCAATTATATTTGAATTGTTTCCTAGCTCAAATTGAGAAAATATAGACTGAGCGCCCGCAAGAAGAACGCCTTGGTCTGATATAGCTCTTTCTGATATGGCAACCGCGCCTAGCATCAGTCAGCATCCTCTATCGTCAGTTCGCCAGCGGCTACCTGACGCATGATTTCTGAGTAGTGGCGGTTGGCTGGGTCAAGAGGCACATTAACATTGTCGCTATCTATAACCGCAGATATACCAACAATATCACCGCTGTTATCTGCTATGTATTGTGCTGATGAAATAATCATAATTCCGCGTCTCCACTATAATGGAAAATAATCGGTTGGTCAGCTAGTGTTCCACCAGAGTTGTTTCGTATTAAAAAAGATGTTGCGCCGTTTTGAATGACGCTTGCCGCACCTATGTTTGCACCACTGTCCCCATTAGATATTTGACCTGATGTCCCGCCATAGCTGTACACCGTAACGGTAGCCGATGCTCGTTTTTGAACAGTGTATCTTGTGGTTACGAAACCATAAAAATTTGCTCGTAAAGCCCCCGCATGAATATGATACGCGCCTATCCCGCCATTAGCCGCACCCGCCGCTGTTCCATAAGGGTACGAATGTTCATAATACCGCTGACACCTAGCCAACTCATCGCCAAAACTGCGGTGTTCAAACGGCGTGGCCTGTTCGCCTATTTCAAGCTGTACGCCTGTGATGTAGAAGGTTGCTGTTGCAGTTGAGCCAGACCAATCGACATTGTTAGATGATTGGTAAAGGTTTGCATTTTGCCAACTTCCGATTGTTGATGTAATGCCGCCTGTTGCGGATAATCCCCACCATAGGCGATTACCAATATTTGTCGTTGTTTCCCAAGTGCCGCTAGTATCCGCAGGAAAAGTAACGGTTTTATATTCCCAAGTATCTGCCGCATTGATTGTGTATTCCATTACGCACGACCTATCAGCGGCATTGTTTCTTGATGATAGTCCGTAAGTCCCTGCTGTTGAAGATTTAACCCAAAATGATAAGGTTGCCTGTTTTGCTCCCGAAGTTCCCCACGCAAGCGGGTTAATGTTATACCCTTCCATGCGTTGGGCTATCCCTAAAAAACCGTTCGCTGTTACATTTGCTGTTGTAGACGCTTTGAGGCTGTAATAAAAACCTTGTCCAGTAGGCACATCTGTATCTTGAGTAATGGTCATTGCAACAGTTGATGCGTTATCTTTGTGTTGCCATCGGTCTACTGAATATGCGTTATTGCCAGTAGATGCAGTTCCTCTCTGAAATACCTGCATCGCACCATTGATGATGAGGTTTTTGTTTGCCTGAAACACCCCATCAGCAATATCGGCAGTGGTTATCTGCGTTCCAGTACCAAGTAGGTTTGCTAGATTTCGGGCGTTGCTCATGTTTGCTCCTATGCAATCTTAATAGCGGTCATTTCAACATTCTTCTGATTGTTTGCCGCACCAAGTGTATTTCCGGGGCTACCATCAAAAGTATTAACATCGTCCCACGAAGAGTTTTCAACCAATGTTTGGGCGGTTATTGCCGCCGTTGAAGAAAAGGACACCACAACAGACCCGCCATGAAATGTGCTATCTGTTCCGTCAGCCGCCTGTGTCGAGCGAACAGAGTAAGAGTTTGCAACAACTGAACCCGCCGCATGGTCGTACAGGCGAGAGACAACCTCACCGTGGCCGCCAGAATTATTGATACAAGTCGCATTATATTGAATGATATAAGTGCCAGCCGGAAGGTTCGCATAGCCAGATGCATCAACGCTTGCACCCGGTATGCTACCTGAAGAAATGGTGTCAAACTGTCTAGTGTGAAATGTATTGCTAGACCTTCCAGTAGTGTTAGAATACCGAACAAATACGGCAGGCTGTATTGCGTTTGACACGGAGTTGCTAAACGAAACATTGCCACTACTGTCAATCGTCAGCGCGGTGTTGCTGTTCGTTGGGTCTTGGATTTCACTGACTTTTAAGATGCTGGTCATGTCTCGTTATCCTACTAAATGCCCCGAAAAGACAGTATTATTATTTATAATGTATGACGTGTCTGCACTTGTATAAACTTCCAGTTTAAATGTATCGTTTGCGGTTACGCTGTATACATCGCTTGCCGTTATAGTGATGTAATTTGATGGTGGAGAACCGTTGATAGAATAAGTATCACTGATACCAGTTCTTATACCATTTACCTGTATACCTATTTGCGTATAACCGCTTCCAATGCCGTCAAGTCTTACAAAAGCATTTACAGCGTAAATCCCTGTTACTGGAGCAACCACTTCATAACTTGAGATTGTCACACCACCATTTAAGAAGCAGTTTTGTGTACTTGTTAGGTCAAGTTGTACTTGAGTAAAACCAGAAGCTGAAACTGATTGGTTTGCGCTTATTGAAACGCGCCACGCTGGTACAGATGGTGTAGTAACAATACCATTGCTATCAATCGTCAGCGCCTGCGAGGCTCCCGTCTTGCTGTATATGTTGTCTACATAGAGCGTACTCATGTTTTTATCCTATTTAAAACAGTTTAGCGGCGTACAAGAACGTATTGTTCAGACCCACTACAGAAGAAGATGTGCCTGACGCCTTGTCACAAAATGCTATTAAGCCAAAGTAATCGCCAGTTGATACCTGACCCATCCAAGTTCCACCCATGCTTATTGATTCACCTTCTCCGCCATTATAAAATTTACGGTCAGTTTGAATTGCAGAGCCGTTTTTTGAAAGATGACATTGCATATTGTCACCGTCAGCCGCAGTAACCATAACTGACCAAGAAATTATAAAATATGAATTGTTAAACGCTGATGTAATTAGCAGTCTATCGTTAGTTGCATCATAAAGACTGTGAGTATCTGTAACAGAAGTCTGTAACGGAATTACAGTATCAGAGTTATCTGGGATAGTTACGCTACTACTGTTATACATTACAGATAAAACAGCAGTAGATGACACAACTCCATTGCTATCAATCGTTAAGGCGGATGTTCCCGCCACGTTGTTTATTGCGTCTACATTTAATATCGAAGCCATCTGCGCCTCACAGTATAGTTAAGTTGCCGTTGACTGTAATGGTCGTTGACGGGTCTATTGTCAGCGGACCAATAGCCAAAGCATTCTTTGTTGACCCAATGGTGGTGTTTTCGTCCACAGTTTGTCCGTTAGTACGAAATACTGCGGTGTCTACCGTTGTGTTGGTTGTCTGAAACTGCGGCGCGGTAATCTCAGCCGCGAATGTGCCTCCACTAGACTTACTCACTGTATCAGTTACAGTGAACGCACGATAGGCACGGATGACCAATTCATCGTTTAGCGCCGCCCCTGATGCCAGTGTAATGGTGTCGCCATTAGATGGTGTGAAGTCAGACGTATCGAGATGCACACCATTTAGATATACATCCACATCATTCCCACTAAAGGCTAAAATAGCGCCCGCATTGTCCGCGCCAGTAAATGCTGTCTGACTTGCGGTAGCCACATACTTGAACAACTGCATGGCATAGCTTGTAGGTTGGTCCACAGCGCGCCCAAAGAACCTTACAGTAATCACATCTCCGTTAGCAGGCGCGGCAGAGAATGTAAGTGTGTTGCCTTGCGCTGTGTAAGCGGCAGATACACCCGGCTCTTGAACCACGTTACCAATAGTCACAAGTAACGCCTCGCCACTCACAATAGACTGAGCAAGGGTAAACGCAGTGGCGCTCCCATTTCCCGTAAATGTCTGGAAGGTTATGTCGCCTACATTTGGGTCTATTCCTATATATGCCATTTTTTACCCCAATAAGTAGCCACTAAAAAATACGGTGACGTTATCTTGTATTCCGCTATGAAGGCCGCAAGACACTGTATCATTTACGTTCATCTTAACTAGAATAGCGGCGTGTTCATCGCCGTGCTGTTTGAAGTCTTCTGCTATTTCAATAAAATTGCCGCTTGGAAATTGGAACTGGTATATTTTTCTACCATCTGCTATGCCTTGTGAAAATCTCATGTGAAATACATAAAGTCCACCCACTGGCGCAGTGAATATTCCTGTTGTTGTGTTAAAGTTGTTGCCTACATTGAATGCAGTTTCATGAGTCGCGGTATTGTAGTTGGTCTTACGATAATAAGTTCCAGATACAAATGTTCTGTTACCACTACCTGTAGGTGAAGCATAGCCGCCAAACGCGGGTTGATACGGCTTCGTGACACGGCCTGATGAGTCAAGGCGCATTTTCTCATTGAAGGTAAAGTTACCGTCACGGCTCACTGTGCCAAACTGAACCGCTTGGTCATCAGCGTAAAACAGACGAAAGATATTACTCAGCGCACCTAAACCCGCACGAGAGTTTCCTGTGTTCGTAACAAGCAGTTTACGAGTGTAACCAGAGTTTTCGCCAGAACCTAAGTCTAACAAACTTTCGCTGTCTGGGTTGGTTTGTCCAATGCCCACCCTGCCGCCGCTACGAGTTAACCGCATTGTTTCATTCTGTGCGCCACTCTCCTCACGCTTAATAACTAAGTCACCGTTTGTAGAACTGTCGTAGAAATGGTGTCCAAAGTTGGCGTTAGGACCAATTTTAAGTGCCGCCGTAGTGTCTGAATTGCCAATTAAATCTAACTTGGCTTCTGGGGCGGTGACGCCAACACCAACCCGATTATTCGTGCCATCCACGACAAGAACATCAGTGTCGATAGCTATCGAGTCAGGCATGCTCGCTGAATGGAGTTTGCTAATCGGCATCTCGGTTACTCCGTTAGGTTAGCTTCAGCTTCGGCCTGAACTTCTGCCGCAGTCTTCACCACACCCAACTCAAAAGCCTGTGCAATCTGGGCATCCTTGCCAGTTGCAATAGCAATCTCGTTAGCGTTGCAATGCGCTACCAGTGCCGTTACGATTTCATCGCCAGCGATGCGCGCGCGGTTTGTTACTGCGTTATCAGCCCAGTCTTGGGGGCTAAGTGCCGCATACTCCATACACTTGAGTTCAGTGTCTGTTACTTCGATTGTAATATTTGGCATTTTATTTACTCCTGTTCGGCATTGGCTATTTCCACCCAAGACAATAGACGCTCATTCCATTTTTCAATCTTACTAATCGGCATCTATTCAGCCTCTAAAATTGCCATATCATTTCTTAAAACAGAAATTTGGTCTTCGATAGATTGAAGTGTTGCTATGGCATCAGCATTACCGAGAATAGCGTTTCTCATTACCCGCAAATCTTGACCTTCAATTTCTAACTTATGTATCTCAGCAAGTTTTTCTGAATACTGTTCAAATTCTAAACTGTCTATTTCTAAAGACATATTATGTCCTCTCGCAACGTATTGATATGTGATACCAAGCGGGTGACGTTCCACTAAGTATAATTCTTGCACCAATCCTGTTATTACTGCTTGCGATAAAGCTATTATTTGCAAGAAAAGAAGTTAAACTATGAACATTGGTTCCTGTTCCAATACTAAGGTTTCCAGTAGTGGAACCATCTTTTAGTATTGCAACTGTTGCAGAGCCGCTTGTAAGCGCACTGTTAACATAAACCTTTAACTCTTTAATTTTAAAATTACACGGCGCAAGGGTATTGATTAATGAGGCGTCAGTGCTAGTCAAAGCGCCGTTTTGATAATACGTCCCTGTTCCTGATGGTGGGAATGAAGGGTTAAATGTCATAACAAAATCAGTACCAAGAACATCTCCAGCCGAAGTGATTTGCATTGCTTCAGTCTTAGAACCAATCGCACCTACGCTAAAAGTGGTTTCACCATTGTGCAGTTGCAGAAACGAGTTATTTCCACTGCTGTCTTGAACCGCAAACAACGAAGTAGTAGCCGCGCGACTTGCACCACTTCTTACAACGAGACCGCCACCACTATTACCCACGATGTTTTGCGGGTCAGGGCGACCTATACCTACGTCTCCGTATGACGTAATACGCATACGTTCTGTGTCGTCAGTTAAAAATGTAGTATTTCCCGCAAAGGCATTGCCAAAAGCAATAGTGCCTTCGTAACCTTTTACATATTGTGTTCCAGAGCCAGAACCACCCATAATAATATAATTGCCACCTCTAGACACACGCACAGCATTACCTGTTGTGGCTTCTTCAACGTGCAGGGTTTCACTAGGCGTTATAGTATTAATGCCAATCCGATTGTTTGCGCTGTCTACATACAGTGTGTTGGTGTCTACAGTTAAATCGCCCGTAAACGTCCCAGTCGTTGCGGCAAGCGCGGCATTAGGGTCATGCTCTAGTCGTGTTGTAATCTCTGCCAGCCCACGATAAACCACATACACATTGCTTGTCCCAGCGGAGGGCGCGGCATCAAATGTCAGTGTTGAGCCTGTAGCTGTGTAAGACTTACCAACACCCGGCTCCTGTTGAATGTTATTAACAAACACCTCAAGGTCTTCGGATACATTAACAAGGCGGTTCAGCGTAAACACCGTCTGTGAGCCAGTACCATTAAAATACTGGCTAGTCGGGCTTGCTAGTGTCTGCGATGGCTTATTTCCTATATATGACATTAATCAGCATCCGCAATGGTTAGTGCGCCAGATTCTACCTGACGCATGATTTCTGCCCAATGTCTGTTATCTGTATCCATTGGCACACAAGTTGGCTCACCGTTAATTTTGCAGGACACATTGTTAGCTACATTTTCGCCCGTAGGAATGTGACTAACAACGTCTGTATAAATATTTTCGTTCATTTACAACTCCGCATCCGCTTTATATCCAGCCCGATTTATATAGTTACCACTGTCTGTCCAGTTGGCTGTAGTGGTCTGCGCTGACGAAGTATATTTGACGATGTTTTGAAAATGGTCAGGGTGAATATTATCAGCTTTCGGGAAACATTCTTCTTGTCCCCGACCAAACCTATCCATTGAGTTTGCACTGCTAGACTGAATTGACACTGTTGGTGTCGCTCTCATTTTTACAGGAAACTGTGCAAAACATGCTCTGACATGACCATACTGAGCATCACGACCCGAAGAATATGCGCCTCCGTCATTACTGCCAAATCTTGAATTATAGTAATAGCGGAAGCATTTCTGTTGAGTTACTGAGAATGGCTCGTGTTCAAACGGCGTGGCTACCTCGCCTATTTCCATCTGTAAACCTGTAATAGAAAGGGTTCTTGATGTGCTATCGAAAAACTGTGTTTGTCCTGAATCAGCTATATCTGTAGTATTTAAAGTTTCCCATGTAGCTGGTACAGAGCCGCTTGTAAAATTTGTTCCAACTTGTAAGGTTAGGTAAAAGGCCATTCCATTGCCATTATCGTCAGCTATATAACCTGATACATCTTTAGGCCATAAAAGAGAAACCCTGTTCCAGCTACTAGTTACAGAAAATGTTTGTGCCATCCACCTGTTTGCGTCAACTTGGTACGCACCCATAGTATATGTGGCGGCCGCGTTTCCCTTTACATAGAACGAAAGAACAAAACTTTCAGCGTCAGAAGACCCAAACCCTAGCCTTTGAAGGTCTTGTGCCTCTACACTATACTGAAGGTGTTCCCACTCAGTAGCGGCAACAGATGCATCTGCTGTCGTGCAGTCTAATTTTAAACAGTTTGCAAAACCACTAGGTCCATCAGCAGTTTGTGTCATAGTAAATCTACCCGCACTAGTTCCGCTTGAACCAAAATTTATTCTGTCTACTGTAAAATAGCCGCTTGACGCACCAAGCCCTGTAGCTGACGTACTCCTCTGTGCCACCTGCATCGCACCGTTTATAATGAGGTTTCTGCTAGACAAAACTTGGTCAGTCACTTTCGGTACAGTGACCGCTTCATTTGCAATCTGGTTGGTGTTGACCGCTTCACTTGCAATCTGGTTGGTGTTAATAGTGCCTAACGCCATTATGTAATCTCCAGAATAGACATAGTTACATCAGCCGCTGACGCCGCGCTTGCAGTCACCTTCAACACATCGGATGCGTTCATTACAATCTTCTGGTCACCTCCACAGGCCACCAAAGAAGAGCCAACTGGCACAATTGCGCTTTTCACAATATATACATTGTCACCATCAGCGTTCTCCAATTGAACATCTACGGTGATAGACACTGTCAATATGTTGGAAACATTTAGTCCGATAATAGTTGTCTCTGTTGAGGCGGGGCAAGTATATATAGTCGCTGGGCTTGTCCCTACCGCAGTATCTGTAAATGTCTTAAATGCGTTTGCCATCTCTTACCCCAATGCAATTGCAAATGCCAAGCTGTTGTCGGTGAAGTTCACCGGAGTACCACTGGCATCATTGAAAATTATCTTTTCTGCTGGCATTGTGCAGAAGATTGTTCGGGTGCCTGCGCCCCAGTTAATTTTAGCGTCTCCAAATGTGAGCGCGGCATCATCGGCAAGAGTTACAGCCGTATCAAGAACGATAGCGCTCTGACTTGTAACGGTAGACACTGTAACCACCCCACTAATTCCCGTGCCTCGCACCCGCATGCCGACAGCAATTGTTCCGCTGTTCCCATCCAGTGCAACGCTCGTAGAAGCCGACACAGCGCCGTTAACATCAGCAGAGGCAGTTGCGCCGCTACTTTCCAACACAGAGTCCCTAGAGAGCGTTGTGCCTGATGCAGTGTACGTTCCGACCCCGACCTCAAAGTCCGTGCCATCGGTGCAGGAATAATAAGTGGTGTTACTATTTCCTATTACGCCGAATGAGTCAAAACCAGTAAGAGCGCCAGCAAGAGTTAACGTGCCAGTACCCGTAGTGGTTGTTGTCTCTTTAACACGGTCTTTGATTACGAGTGCCATTTTGTACTATAGTACCTTTACTTCAACTCAATGCTCAGATTACTTCCGTTAATCCGGAAGATATCACCTGATGCAATTGTCTTTGATACATCTAGCGTTCCTATAAACAAAACGTTAGAGCCATCAAACTTTAGCTTTGAATCATCTGAAAGCGTTACCGCAGTATCCAGAACAATGCTTGTTTGACTATTAACGGTAGCAACGGTAACAATTCCTGTGATTCCAGTTCCAGTAACTACATCACCTACAGCAACTGTACCCGCGTTATTGTCTAGGGCTACTGCTGTTGAAGAGGACACATTTCCGTTAACCAAAGCGGTCGCAAAAGGCTTGTCCGCTACAAAGGCATGTGTAACTGTGTAGCTTGAAATTCCGCTTGATGGAGGGAACTCAATGTTATTGTCGTTGATTACTCTCTGAGCGTCAGAAATAACTGTTGCCGTAGCCGCATGCGAAGTAGCAGTCGTTCCGTCTTGTGCGCGCGTACATCCAGTAAGTATGCTTGTCCCTGTAAAGGTCAAAGCAGTGTCATCTGAGATGGTAATCGCAGTATCAAGAACCAATGCTGTTTGGGATGTGACGGTAGCCACACGAACAGTTCCGGTAATTCCCGTACCACTCACGACCATGCCCTTGGAAATTGTCCCGCTATTGCCGTCTACTGACAAAGACGTTGAAGAGCTTACAGCGCCATTAGCGTCCGCTGTTGCCGTTCCATCTTTGCCTGTGTAGTCGATAATCTCGTTACCAACCTCAATTGTTCCGGCTGACGGAAATGCTTCTGCGTCAGTTAGGACAATTTCTGTATCGGATGCGGTTGCGTTTACGGCCACAGTGGTTACAGACTGTTTCCAGTTTGCCGCCGTTACTTGTTGACGTGTATAGTCAGCGTCTTCTGCAATGACGCTAACCTCCGTTAGACTGCCTGATTCAGCATTAGCGATTGCTGTAGCTAAACCCACATAAATGCTGTTGCCCGGCGAGGCAAAGGAAAGTGAATCATTCTTGAAGATGTAGTCAAGAACGCGCCTTTCCAGATATGTGGTTGCCGCATTTGATGTTGCCATCTTTTACTCCTTATGTGCGCGGTCTAGTGGGAAGACCCATTCTATATGCATCATCGTTTTCCCTTGCTTCTGCAAGGTCTTTAAGTCGGGACAGGCTTTCTTGGAAACGCCCCTCATACATGGAGATTACGTCCTGCTCGCCCTTCATATAAATATACGCCTCTATAAGGGAACCGTACAGTAGGGCATTAGGAGCGTTACTGCTCAACCATGTATATTCTGTATTAGCGCCAGCGGTTAGGCTTGCTGGCCTATAATAGTAATGTAGCTCGACTGCATATGCTTGGTCGGGCGTTGGTGCCAATATGAAATTGGCCTGAACGTTTCCAGAGCCTACAGTAGCTGTAGCGTCAAAGAACCCATAATATTTAGGGGTCCCCGTTGTTGTTCTGTCAGGATATGCCTCTCTTAGAAAATTAACGTCCTTTTCCAGAAGAAAGCCTTCCTTGCCAGAGTCCTTAATAAACAAAGAAAACGGCGCCAAGAAGTCTGATGGTGTGGATAGGTACTCATCGTTAATTGACATCGCAGATGTGGCGTTCTTGCGAAAGTTTTCCAAATCAACATTAACAAGTATGCGGTCCTCTGCGGCGCGTATAAACACAGGGAGATTTGTCACAAACCCCGCTTCGTTGTTCTCAGTAAAGTCTTCTATGGCCTGCTTTAGCTCGCCGTATGTGTAAGCCATTTATACCTCTACGCCACGGGTGTTACTGGTCCAGCACTAGCAAGACCACCGCCACCATCTAAATTGCCTACAGACGCCGTATCTGTGACGGTGACTGTATATGTATCGGCACTTACTTTTGTAATGCTGTAGCCTGTCGAAAGCTCCATTACAGCTTTAGTAATGCCGTCAAAGTTATCTACTCCACGGAACCGAACCGTATCGCCTGTATCACGACCATGGTTTGTTTCGGTTATAGTAACAACACCGGAGCCTTGAGCGCCTGTGCTGAATGGATTGTTGCCAAGCATTGAAATAGAAACTGGTTCTGTTCTGTCTGGCCTTGCATTCATGACAGACTGCGGGTCATTAATTCTCATGCGACCCAAATAGTTTTGAGGGTGGTCTGGGTCAGCAACATCCTTGCCAACCCTAAGACCAGTCTTAACGCCATTATTCATCTCATTGACAAGGTCGTTCAGCCTGTAGCGGAATCCTGTCTTGTCACAGATGCCATAGGCATATTTCCCTCTAGCAAAAGCCATTAACCAGACCTACCGTAACGCTTTCCTTTAGTCGCGGCGCCGCCGCCTCGGCATGAGCCGCCAGACTTGTACCCAGTTACTTTTTTCATGGAGCCTCCAGACTTTTTGCCAAACAACTTAGAAAGAAAACCGGGCTTCTTGCCTGCGGCTTTATCTTCTGCTCTCTTCTTTCTTGCTTTGTCCAACATCGCCTGATTGCCTGACTTCTTTTCCATGGTAGCCTTGGCTTTGCTTGGGGTTGGGGTCATGCCCGTACCCATCTTGGCCTGTGTCTGCATAGAACGAGTTGCTGTGCGCTGACGCTTCTCAGACTTGTTCTTAACATCCATATCAGCCATCTGCACACGGCTCATTTCCTTATATGGATTGCCCGTTTTGGCGGCTTTGCCAGCCCCCGCGCCCGGAATCTTGATAGATTGACCAACGCGAATCTTGTTAGCATTCTTGATGCTTGGGTTTGCCGAAAGGAGTGCTTTTAAGCTGATGCCCTTTGACTTTGCAATCTGAGACAGTGTGTCGCCAGACTTAACCTTGACGTTTCCGCCTTTAGCCATTTTACCTACTCCATCTGCGGCAAAGAATGGAACCTTCTTCCCGCCTTTTTTAACCATTTTTATTTTTCCGCCGCCCGCCTTACGATTTACACCGCGCGGGTCGCCAGTAGTGCGTTCTGCATTCATTGGATGCTTTGGATTAGCAAGACGAGGCCTCCTCTTAGGAAGAGGCATTTTCTTTTTAGGCTTACCAGTCTTTGAGTCTAGTTCTTTAATT